>RCMY010001179.1_pt1 | contig 24899 bp, 23 predicted proteins | sample 2041341 | NCBI WGS metagenome assembly RCMY01 (sample SAMN09708234, study PRJNA481090) | Marine sediment metagenome, whole genome shotgun sequencing project.
TGATGAGCGACGACTGTTCCACGTGGCCTGCAGCAGGGCCATTGAGGAACTGCATGTGAGCGCCGGGCAGGGTGTCGAGGGTGAATCCGGACGTCCTTCACGTTTTGTGCATGAGCTGGGAATCGAGCCGGAACGGATTCATGGGCGTCCCCGCCAGCGGCTGACGGCGGCGTCACTCGTTGCCGACCTGCGACACGTGGCAACGGACCCCTCGCAGAGCGAAGCTCTGAAACGGGCTGCTGCACTCCGTCTTGCACGGTTGTCCCATGTTGAGGATGCCGACGACATCAGAGCGTTCGCCTCAGCCGATCCGGGCACGTGGTGGGGCCTGCGTCAGCCGTCGTCAGGCACGTCCACGCGCACTGAGACCATCACGATCACCGGATCGCGGCTTGCTGCTCTGCTCGCATGCCCACGTCACTGGTTCCTGTCGTCGCGAGTGGGGGCCGAGGCCGGACGCGCATCCCGGGCCTCACTGGGCGATGTCGTCCACCTGCTCGCCCAACGCGCGGCCAGCGACGGACTGACCCTGGCCGAGGTTACGGAAGAACTGGCTGCGGTGTGGCACAAAGTTCCATTCGAGGCCGAATGGCTGTCAGCCACGGAGCGGGTGGCGATGGAGGCCGCGCTGGAAAGGTTCTTCGCCTGGCACCTGAGCAATCCCCACGAACTGCTTGCCGTGGAAGAGCCATTCCGGGTCACCCTGGACATTGCTGGCAGGAACGTGGAACTCAAGGGGACCGTGGACAGGCTGGAACTCTCACACGGGCGCCTCAAGGTGGTGGACATCAAGACCGGGAAGTTCGTGCCCGAGCAGAGAGACATGGCGCAGTTCGAACAGTTGGGTGTCTATCAGCTCGCGGCGCAGGCCGGCGCCTTTGACCATCTCGCACCGGGAATCCGCGAGGTGGCGCCGCCGTCATTGCTGTTCCTACGACATGGGGACGCCCTGCCACTGGTCAGGGAGCAGGCCTCCCTTGACGACGTCCCGGATGGGGGAAGTGAGTTGATCGTGGGGCCCACCTGGGTGCACGACAAGCTGGCGGAGGCAGTGACAATCATCGATTTGGGCGAGTACGACGCCAGGGTGTGCAGCATGTGCCGCTACTGCCAGTTTGCGGATTCGTGCCCAGCACTCCACCCGAGCAGCTCGGAGGTTGGGCAATGAGGGACTCCATGGATCGCGACGAGCTGTGTCGGATGTTGGAGGTGCCGTTCTCCGAGGAACAACTTGATGCCATCACGGCGCCGCTCTCTCCCGCGGTCATCATCGCCGGGGCTGGCACGGGCAAGACCACCGTCATGGCCGCCCGCGTGGTGTGGCTGGTGGGAACAGGGCAGGTGCGGCCGGAGGAAGTGCTGGGACTCACATTCACCCGGAAGGCCGCTGCAGAGTTGGCCGGCCGGGTGTCCGCGGCGCTGGAGAAGGCCGGGGTGTTGAGTGGGAATGACACCGAAGGTGCGGAGTTGATCCTCACCTACGACTCCTTCGCGGCACGTCTGGTGTCGGAATTCGGGCTGCGCATAGGGCTCGACAATGATCCCGTGATGCTGATGGGGGCATCCCGCTTTCGTCTTGCCGCGCGTGCGGTGGCAGCGGCTCCCGGCCCTTTCCACAACATCAGCCGTTTGGGACATGCCAGCATTCCTGAGCGTGTACTGGAACTGGACGCCCAGATGCAGTCCCATCTCGTGGAGGCCTCCGACGTTCATGGGTTCGGACGACGGGCCCGTTCACGCTTTGAAGAAGCACCGTTGTGGCGAGGAAAGCACTTCGCCGTCATCGCCGAGAGCCTGGCCGCGCTGGACGAGCGGGCCGAACTCCTTGGTCTCGTGTCGGACTATCAGGACCTCAAAACGGGTCTCGGTCTGGTGGAGTATGCAGACCAGTTGCGCCGTGCCGTGCAGTTGGCGCAATCTGCCCCGGCCGCTGGCGGCGCAATGCGGGCCCGCTTCAAGGTGGTCCTGCTGGATGAGTACCAGGACACCTCGGCCGCTCAGGCCATCCTGCTGAGAAAGCTTTTTTCAGGTGAGGTGCCGGACACCGGGCGCGGATTCCCCGTGACCGCTGTGGGGGATCCTCACCAGGCCATCTACGGATGGCGTGGCGCGGCGGCCAACAACATTCTGGATTTCCCCACGCTGTTCCCGCTCGTCGATGACAGTCCTGCGCCACGGCTGACCCTGCGCACCAACCGGCGCAGTGGGCAGCGGATCCTTGATGCCGGCAATGACATTGCGGCGGATCTGGATGGCGGCGACGGCGTGGCACTCATCGCACCGGAGGGCACACCGTCGGGACGTGTGAGGGCCATGCGTTTCGGCACCCAGACCGAGGAGTTCGAGTGGCTGGCGGAAGAGGTGATGCAACAGCGTGCCGCCGGAACCCCGTGGCCCGAGATCGCTGTGCTGGTGCGTCGCAACAAGACTCTGGGGGAGGTGTTCGAGATCTTCCGGGACCGCGACATCCCCACGGAAATTGTGGGTCTCGGTGGGCTGTTGCATCTACCCGAAGTGGCACCGGTGGTGGCCACGCTACGGGTGCTCGACGATGTGGCTGCCAATCCGGAGGTGGCATCCCTGCTGTCCGGGCCACGGTGGAGGCTGGGACTCGCGGACCTCGAGGCGCTGGGCGCCCGGGCACGAGAACTGGCGGGGGCCAGGGATCATGGTCAGACGCCTGCTGAGCTGTCGGCGCAGCTGGCCGAAGTGGTTCTGGAATCGGACCCCGCCGAGATCGTCTCCCTCCTCGAAGCCGTGAACGATCCAGGGAGTGGCGGGATCACTTTCGAAGGATGTTCCAGACTCTCCGCATTCAGCGCGGAGTTGTCGGAACTCAGGCGCCATGCCCACGATCCGGTGGTGGATCTCGTCAGACGCGTCGTGGTGACGCTGGGTCTGGAGGTGGAACTGCTCGCACGGCGTGGCGGCGACGTCTCACAGCTGGCCCGATTCATCAGCGCTGTCAGTGACTACGTCGATGTGGATGGGGACGGAAGCCTGTCGGGACTCCTCGCCTGGCTGGCTGCGGAGGATGAACACGGAGTTGGTCTGGAACAGGCGGTGCCCAGCGACGAGGATTCGGTGAAGCTGTTGACCATCCACAGGGCCAAAGGCCTGGAATGGCACACGGTGTTCCTACCATCACTGGGAGAGGGCTACTTCCCGTCCCCATCGCGCAGTGGAATCTGGCCCACGAGGGCCGCACTTCTGCCTTCGCCGCTCCGAGGTGACGCAGAGGGCATCCCTCAACTGGGGGAGTATGACAAGAAGGGCATCGACCAGTTGAAAACAGCGTCCAGGACGGACCATCGAGCCGCGGAGGATCGACTTGCCTACGTCGCCGTCACACGGGCCAAGCAGTTGCTCGTTGCGAGCACCCATGCCTGGCCGCCGGGGCTGAAGAAGCAGCGGGAGCCGTCCATCTACTTCACGAAGATTCAGGCCGCAGGTGGAGCTGAGCCAAGCTCACCATCGATTCCCGAGGCCAATCCTGTGCCATCGACCGACGCTGTCGCCCGCTGGCCATTGCACCTGGACCCGGCAGTCGTGGCCGAGCGAAGAGTGGCCGCAGACCTCGTGGAGGAGGCGGCCTCCATGCTCGCTGCGGGGACGTCCCCCGGAGAGCTGGATGACTGGGTGTGGCACTCGGGCACCGCCGGGCCCGAGGATGCCGCGTTGCTGGCTGGTTGGGATGAGGACGCCGCGCTGCTTTTCGACCAGCACGCCAAGAGACGTGCCCGCAGCGTTGCACTGCCTGACGGGCTGTCCGCGACGGCACTGATGGCAATGCGATCGGATCCCGCGGAGTTTGCGCAGCAACTGTTGCGCCGCATGCCGCGCCGCCCCTCGGCGGCGGCCAGCCTCGGCTCCCGATTCCATGAATGGGTGCAGCACCGCTTCGATGCAACCGCTGCGTTCGAGGAGTTGGAGGCGCTGCAGGGACCGCCCCCGCCAGGGCTGGCCGCACTCATCGCGGCTTTCGAAGCTGGTCAGTTCAGTCAGCGCATTCCGAAAGGAGTCGAGGTGCCGTTCCTCCTCAAGTGGGAGAGCCAAGTGCTACGGGGACGTATCGATGCGGTCTATGCGTGGGACGCCGATGACCTCGACTTCCTGGTGGTGGACTGGAAGACGTCCAACCAGCCCGCGGATCCATTGCAGCTGGCCGTCTACCGACAAGCCTGGTCACAGGCACAAGACATCGAGGAGTGCCGCGTGGGCGCGGGGTTCTATCATGTGCTGGCAGACCGCCTCAGCATCGTCGATGCCCCGGCCTCCCTCATCAGGGACGCCCTCGCGGTGGCGGAGGAGGCACGGTGAACAGCTGGATTGGCAAGTCGTCGCTGAATCGGGACATGGGGCAGCGCGACGCTGCGGAGCTCGACGCGGCATGGCTCAGTGCATTCGTGCTGGAGGTGGATGACGGCGGACGTTTCGCAGCCGCAGGGGGAGTTCCCATGCACCTGGATCCCCGTGGATCCCGCCGCGCCGATGACTTCCTTCTCGGCACTTTTCATGACCGGCCATGGTTTGCCCGTCGGGTGACGTCTACCGTCACGCATGTGGATGCCACGTGGCGCGATGTGGCTCCGCAGTGGCAGGAACCTGTGGCTGCGGCGGTGGCCCTGGTGCGATGGCATGCGATGGCGCCCCACTGTGAGCGCTGCGGAGAGCCCACCCACGTCGATGGCGGGGGAGTGCGACGCGTGTGCCCCGGCTGTGATCTCGTGGTGTTTCCCCGCCAGGATCCGGCCGTCATCGTGGCGGTGCTTGACATGACGGATCGCCTGCTGTTGGCATCACAACGGACTTGGCCACCGGACCGGGTGTCCGTCATCGCCGGTTTTGTCGAGGCGGGGGAATCGCTCGAGCAGGCCTGTTGGCGCGAAGTGGCTGAAGAGGTGGGCGTCACACTCGATGCCGTCTCCTACGTCTCCTCCCAGCCCTGGCCGATGCCCCGATCGTTGATGTTGGGCTTCGTTGCCACCACGTCGCAGGACACCGTCCACCCCGATGGCGACGAGATTGCCTGGGGACGATTCTGGACCCGTGACGAGGTGCGCCGGGCAGTGGACACCGCGGTGATCAGACTGCCCAGTAGCAGCTCGATCGGTCGTCAATTGATTGAGTCGTGGCTGGCGGGCACGCTGCAGAAACCGGGCTCTCAGGTCACAAAAGAACAACGTATTGCTGGCGGGAACAAACCGGGATCGCCGCACGTTGTAGCCTTCGAAGACCAACGAGAGCGAGGCGAGCATGACTGAGACGGCTGTCGATCCCACACTGACCGCCCGGGACCGCTGCGACCGGTGCGGTGCCCAGGCCTACATGAGAGTGATTTTGCGAGGTGGTGGGGAACTGATGTTCTGTGCCCACCACGCTGCGGCACACCGCGAGAAACTGACGCAGGTTGCCGAGAGAATCCAGGATGAGACGAGCCGGTTGCGCGCCTGAGGGGGCGAAACCGGATGCAGAGGGGCCCGCATCAGCGGGCCCCTCTTTTCATGCCCGGCCCTGTCCACCGCGACCAGAGTTGCGCAGCGATCACAACTCGACACGGCTGGTTTCGTCCGGCGCGAGGCGCGATTTCGTCAGAGTCCCACTCCCATCAGCGCGTGCAGTGGGCCTTTGTCGGAAGGTCTGGCTACTCTGGCCACGTGTCTATCGGATCCAAGAATGTTGCCCACGCCCCACGGGACTATGAGGCGAAGAACCTCCTCGTCCTCGAAGGCTTGGAGGCGGTGCGCAAGCGTCCGGCCATGTACATCGGCTCCACAGATACTCGCGGCCTCATGCACTGTTTGTGGGAGATCATCGACAATTCGGTGGATGAGGCGCTCGCCGGTTTTGGTGACTCCATCGAGATCACTCTGGGCGCTGATGATTCGGTGACGGTGAAGGACCGGGCCCGGGGCATCCCCGTGGACAAGGAGCCCCGCACCGGACTCAGCGGAGTGGAAGTGGTCTACACAAAGCTCCATGCTGGCGGAAAGTTCGGCAACTCGTCCTACAACGCCACGGGTGGGCTGCACGGCGTCGGTGCCTCCGTGGTGAATGCGTTGAGCTCCCGGCTGGACGTGGAGGTGGATCGCAACAGCGCCACGTGGGCCATGAGTTTTCGCCGTGGTGTACCCGGCGTGTTCGACGGCGATGGGCCGGATGCGCCGTTCACACCACAGTCCGGACTCCGCAAGCTGGGCCGCGTCCCCAAGGCAAGGAACGGCACTCGCGTCCAGTACTGGACAGACAAGCAGATCTTCCTCGCCGACGCCGGGTTGTCGCTGACGCATCTGCAGGACCGAGCCCGGCAGACCGCCTTCCTGGTCCCCGGACTCACCATCACGCTCACGGACGCACGGGATGGTGAACCCACCACGGAGTCCTTCGTCCACGAGGGCGGCATCACCGAATTCGCTGATTACCTCACCCGCGACGCCCCCCTCACTGAGGTCATCCGGCTGCAGGGTCAGGACACCTTCACGGAAACCGTGCCGATGCTGGATTCCAGCGGTGCCATGACTGCCACGGACGTGGACCGAACCCTTGACGTCGACATCGCCGTTCGGTGGGGTACTGGCTACGACACGTCGTTCAAGTCCTTCGTGAACATCATTGCCACGCCCAAGGGGGGCACTCATGTGCAGGGATTCGAGCGGGGTCTTCTCCGCGCCTTCGTGAAGTCCCTGGACGGTACCCGCCTGTTGAAGAGCGGCGAGGAAGTACTGAAGGACGACTGCCTTGAAGGATTGACGGCGGTGGTGACGGTGCGTCTGGCCGAGCCGCAGTTTGAGGGCCAGACCAAGGAGGTGCTGGGTACACCCCCGGTGCAGCGCCTGGTGGCACGCATCGTCGAAGCAGAGATGTCGGAGTTCCTCACCAGCAGCAAAAGCCCTGTCAAGGTGGTTGCTCGTTCGTTGATGGAGAAGGTCGTTGCGGCGTCGCGCAACCGGGTCCAGGCGCGGGCGCACCGAGACAATCAGCGACGCAAGACAGCTCTGGAATCCTCTGCGTTGCCGCCCAAGCTGAAGGACTGTCGCAGCACCGATGGTGATCGCACAGAACTGTTCATCGTGGAGGGCGATTCGGCACTGGGCACCGCGAATGTCGCCCGCAACTCCGAGCACCAGGCGTTGCTTCCCATCCGCGGCAAGATCCTCAATGTCCAGAAGGCTTCGGTGGGCGACATGCTGAAGAATGCGGAATGTGCATCCATCATCCAGGTGATTGGCGCCGGTTCGGGCCGGACATTCGACCTCGACGCCGTACGCTACGGCAAAATTATTTTCATGGCCGACGCCGATTCCGACGGTGCACACATTCGGTGCCTGCTGGCCACGCTTTTCTTCAAGTACATGCGCCCCCTGGTGGAGGCCGGCAGAGTGTATTCGGCGGTGCCGCCCCTGCACCGCTTTGAGCTGATCAAACCCAAGCGTGGCTACGACAAGTACATCTACACCTACACGGACGGCGAATACCAGCGCAGACTGGCCGAGTTCACCAAGAAGGGGCAGGCGTTCAAGGAGCCCCAGCGGTACAAGGGCCTGGGCGAGATGGATGCCCACCAGTTGGCAGAAACCACCATGAGCCCCAGGCACCGCACTTTGCGTCGGCTGACGGTGGACGACGGTGCCAATGCGGAGTGTGTCTTCGAGATGTTGATGGGCAACGACGTCGCGCCACGGAAGCAGTTCATCGTGCAGGGTGCCTACTCGTTCGAATCCGACAGGATCGACGCCTGATGGAGCCACTCGGCCTGAAGAAGGTGGGTGTCACGACGCTCATCGTCGGGCTCGTTCTCGGCATCATCGTGCCCTTTGCCCAGTTCGGTGGGGTTTTTCCTGCACCGTGGGTGCTGGGCGTGGCAGTTCTTCCCATCCTGTGGGGGGCAATCTGGACCTACGTCGCCCGACGCCGGAGCTGGTGGCTCGTGCTGCTGGGGCAGTGGCTGTCCCTGAGCGTGGCCTGTTGGCTGTTCCTCGGGAGTGGCACGGGCTGGGCACCACAGGCTGCGCTGGGTGGACTGGTGTTCGGCACGCTGATCCTGGCGATCTGGATGATTCCGGTGGGCATCATTGCTGCCCTGCCGGGGCGTCGCTGACATCTTCCGAGCTGTCCGGTCCTCGCTCGGGGTGGCGTCACTGAGGCTTGGGCTGCGCCCGCGTATCCTTGTTCACCATGTCGTATGTCTTGGTGGGCCTGATCTCTGTCGTGTCCGGGCTGATCCTGTGTTTCGGAGGACGAACCATCTTCCGGATCATCCTCTCGGTGTGGGGGGCCTTCGTCGGCTTCACCCTCGGAGGATCCCTGCTTTCATCCTTCACCGGTGAGCCGCCGTTCACCACCGTGCTGGGTTGGGTGGTCAGCGTGCTGGCGGCTCTCCTGTTTGCCGGTCTCGCCTATGGCTTCTACGTCCTCGCTGTGATCATCGCCATCGGATCCATCGGATATTCCCTTGGTGCCGCACTCGGTATCGCTCTCGGAGCCTCAGGCACGGTGTTGTGGGTGCTTGGCATCTTCGCAGCGCTGCTACTCGTCGGTGCCGCGCTCGCCACCAATCTTCCCGACATCCTCCTTACGGTGCTGACTGCTCTGACCGGCGCGGCCGCGATAGTGGCGGGACTGATGCTCGTGGTGGGAGTGGCGGAGCCGGCCGACCTGGCAGGGACATCGCTTCGCGAGTTCGTCGTGCAGCAACCGCCGTGGTGGACGGCGGTGTACGTCGTGATTGCCATCGTTGGGATGGTGGTACAGCATCGTGCCGGCAGGGGGGACACCATGAGGAGCTTCTGGCCCGGGCGATGACCAACAGGCTGCGCGATCTCTGAGCTCAGGGGACACAGTCAGAAATAGCCCTGACGTCGCGCGTCCTTGAACAACGCCTTGGCCATGCGTTCCGCCTCGGTGCCCAGACTGTTGTCCGTCACCGTGTAGGCCCAGGTTGCACTGGGACGCTGCAGCCCTGCTCCCACAAGATCCAGGCGGCCATCTCGTACACGCGCAGTCGAGATGAGACGCAGGCCCTCATCGGTGCTGGTGGGAATGATCGAGGGCCAGCCAAGCGCCAGAATTCGATTGAACTCATCGAGGGGGTTTTCCCGGGCCAACACCCTGAGATGAATTCCTTCCCGCACTTCTGCAGCATTGGCCAGGTGGTCACTCCACGCCTGGTCCACGGAACTGAGCAGCGCCACCCGGGTGGCGTCCACCAGCTCAGAGGATGCAACACACTTCAGAAGCCTTGCCGTCGCAGCAGGGATCTTCTCGAGTTCTGCCCACACGGCCTGATCATCGATAAGCCATCGCTCGCGGATGCGAAGGAGACTGCGACGTTGCAGTCCGAGGAGGTGGCCGTACCGGTGAGTGAGGTCACGCAAGCTCTGGTGGGCCCCGTCACTCACCCGCTGCACATGGTCCGGGAGTTGGCACAAGCGACTGTCCAACACTTCCCCATCCATGGTGACCAGAGATGGGGGACGATGATCGGGGACGGCCTGGGTGATGAGATCGTCGTCCAGAGAGCTGAGGAAGAGGGTGCGTCCCGGATCTCCCTGCCGTCCGGCGCGCCCCCTGATCTGGTCCTGCATCCTCCTGCTCGGAAAGATCCCCAGAACGATGATGAGGAGACCGCCGAGATCCCGTGCGGTAGGAGCGAGACGGATGTCGGTGCCCCGACCGGCCATCTGGGTGGAGATGGTGATGCGTCCCGGCCCGCCAGCCAGCGCGATGATGGCTGCCTCTCTTTCGTCATTGCGCGCATTGAGCACGACAGCTTCCATGCCCGCGCCTTGGATTCTGAACGCGAATTCCTCGGACATGGACACAGACTGGGTGGCCACGAGAATGGGTTGTGCAGTTGCATGGGCGTCGCTGATCAGCTTCATTGCGGCGGCGTCACGCTCGCGGGGGGTCGCGTACAGTCCCACCGGTTCGTCGACGCGGATGGAGGCGGTGTTGGGTGGCAGGCGGGCAACGCGTAGGCCGTGGCTTGTTTGCAGTTCCGCAGCAGCGGCCATCAGAGTGGCGCTCATACCGATGACGGTGTCGTACTCGGCGACGAGATCCGCCATCGTGACCTGATCGAGCACGTCGAGACCGGGGCTCGTGGCGAGTCCCTCCTTTGCCTCAACGGCCGCTTGCAGTCCCTCCGGCCAGCGCTGGAGAGCTTCGATGCGACCACGAGCCGAGCTGATGAGCCAGGCTCGAGAATCGCGGATGACGTAGTCCACATCCCGAACCAGCAGCACCAGGGCGTGCAACGCAACATGGACTTCTGCGAGGAGACCATGGTCTCCTCCAAATAGGTCCGCGTCCGGGAACCAGTCCTCCATCTTGAGAAAGCCCTCATCCGTCACGTGAAGCGACCTGCGGTCCTGCTCCACCGCGTAGTGCACACCTTCCACCAGCGATGCTGCGAGCTGCGCCATCTCTGGCGAGGGGCCCTCCGAGGCCTTGGGCGATTCCGCGGCCAGAACCAGCGGAACCCTTCCCTCATCCAGCAGTACGGCGTCTGCCTCGTCGAGGATCGCGACAGGTGTAGGCCGCCTGACCCGATCATCGGGGCTGAGTACGAGGCGGTCCCGCAGGATGTCGAAGCCTGCCTCGCTGACCGGCACGTAAGTGATGTCGGTGGCATAGGCGCCGCGACGAGCGCCCTGTGACGAGTCTGCTGTCACGGCACCGGATGAGAGCCGCAGCGCCGTGAAGAACGGCCCCATCCATGCGGCATCGCGCCGGGCAAGGTACTCGTTGGCACTGAGCACGTGGACAGGATTCCCGGACAGGGCGTATCCAGCGGCAGCGATTGCTCCGACCAGGGTCTTGCCCTCGCCGGTGTCCAACTCCATGGAGACTCCGCGAAGCATTGCGGCCGCCGCGTGCAGCTGCACGGTGAAGGGCCTCATCCCGGTGCTGCGTTCCGCCAGTTCCCGGGCGACGGCCAGATACCCGGCCAGGCCGACGCGCGTCGGTATGGAGAACTTCGCAGCGGCCGTCGCAAGATCCTCATCGGTCCAAGTGGCCACATCGCCGCTCATCGTCTCGGCCGCCCGGACGATGGACACCAAACGCGACACCTCGACGGCGGCCGGACGGCGATCGAACCACTCACGGACGGGTTCAAGCCAGTCCCTCATGATCATGAGCTCAAGTATGCGTGTCCACGCGATGGACATCTCTGCGACATTGCACGGGGCATGTTCCAGTCAGGCGAGCTGTGTCAGCAGTCCGGTGTCCACGTCGTACATGAAGCCACCCACCTCGGCGCGATCCTTGATGAGCGGATGGTTACGAGCAGCGCGGACGTCGTGATGGAGACGCTGCACCTGATCCGGTGTTGTGCCGAAATCGAGCCAAGTGGTGTCCAGCCCGCTGCGCTCGGAGATGGTGGCACGGATGTCCTCGTCGGTGCCGGCGGCCATGGCGCACTTGGTGTGGGGAATGAGCATGATCCGGTCCACATTCAACAGCTGCACGCTGAGCGCCAGTCCTGTCATCATCGACGTGGAAACACGGCCGCCGGGGGAGCGAAGGATTTTCGCGTCCCCGATGTGAAGGCCAACCATCTCCAGCGGCTCCAACCGTGAATCCATGCAGGTCAGGATGGCGACGCCCGAGCGGGCGATACCGTCGAACCCGCCATGTTCGAAGTCTGTGGCGTAGACGCGATTGGCATCCAACAAATCAGTGAAGCTCATCAGCGCTCCTTTCCGGATCAGGTTACTGGTTATCAGGGACGGGAAGTGCATCCTGTCCGGAGTCAACGATGGCTGGCTTCCCCGGTTCATGACCCACAGGAGCTTCGTCGGGATTCTCCCTCGCAGCGGTGAGAGCCGCAGCCGCACTCCTGGAGACCTGCGCGGTGTCCGGACTGAGCGGGCGAGGGGCCAGCGATGCAACGGGTTGGTTCACCAACAAGCCTGAGCCATCGCGCCTCGCCGTGATGGCTGGGAGCTCCACCGGCGAGCCACTTGCTGCAGCGGCTATGACGGGCGAATGTCCGATGACCGCGGCGATCAGGGCATCTTCGCCCTTGAGGAAGCGATGGCAGCGCACCCCGCCTGTTGCCCTGCCCTTGGCGGGATAGGCGCTCATGGGTGTCACCTTGGCGGCGCCCACCTCCGTCCCGAAGAGCGAAGAACCAGACCCGGAAATGGTGACGAGTTCGTCCGTCTCCGGCTGGAGCGCACCGAACCACAGCACTGATGCCTTGGGCGCCAGTTTGATGCCTGCCACGCCACCGCCCGAGCGGCCCTGTGGGCGCACCACCCCGGCAGGGAAATGGAGCAACTGACCATCGGTGCTGACGAACGCCAACTGCAACGAGTCGTCCACCAGCTCAATGGCACCCACCACTTCGTCCTTGTCCTCCAGCCGGATGACATCCCACGAATCCTTGTTCAGCACCTCGGGGGCGACGCGCTTCACGATGCCCCGACGAGTACCGAGGGCCAGCCCCGCCGCGTCCGGCCCAAGCCTCGCCAACCCCAGCGCACGCTCCTTCGGTTCCAGCGGCCACAGCTCGGTGATGGGAGATCCTCCCTGTAGGGAGGGGGCATTGGCCGTGGGCGGCACTGTGGGAAGCTCGATGGCGCGGCAGCGAATGAGACGGCCGCGATTGGTGAGGACTCCGAACTCTGCGTGCGCCGTGGTGCGGATCGCGGAGACGATGACGTCGTGGGCCGTCCGCGGGCCTGTTGCGGGCAGCGGTCCGTCGGCTTCCATGCGGGCCACCAGCCCGGTCCCCGACAGCAGGATCCAGCACGGATCATCGGGCACTTCAAGGGGCTGGGCGGCCTTGGAGACGTGCCCGCTGGAGGAAAGCAGAATGGTGCGACGCGGGGTGCCGAACTTCTTGACAGCGTCGTCGAGTTCGCTGGTGACCACACCGCGGAGGATGTCCTCGTCGTCGATGATGGCCTGCAGTTTGGCGATGGTCTCCTGCAACTCTGCTGATTCCTTCTCCAACTCGATCGTGGAGTATTTCGTGAGGCGCCGCAGTTGCATGTCGAGGATCCAGTTCGCCTGGATCTCGTCGAGGTCAAAGGCCCCGATGAGTCGCTCACGTGCCTCGGCAGCGTCGTCGGAGCTGCGGATGATGGCTATCACGTCATCGATGTCCGCGATGGCGAGAATCAGGCCTCGCACGAGGTGCAGCCTGTCCGAGGCCTTGCGCAGCTGGAATCGAGTGCGGCGCAGTGTCACCTCGATCCGGTGCTCCAGATACACCTGGAGCATCTCGATCAGCGTCATCGTGCGTGGCTGGCCGTCAACGAGTGCGACGGCGTTGATGGCGAAAGTGTCCTCGAGCTTCGTCACCCTGAAGAGCTGCTCGAGCAGGGCATCCGGATTGATGCCGTTCTTGACCTCGATGACGAGGCGCGTGCCGTGGGCCAGGTCCGTGAGGTCCTTGACGTCCGCGATCCCGGTGAGCTTCTTCTCACCCACAGCCTTCTTGATCTGCTCGATGATCTTCTCCGGGCCCACCATGTAGGGCAGCTCAGTGACGATGATCCCCTGGCGCCGCGGTGACACCTTTTCGATGCGGGTGGTGGCGCGCACCTTGAAGCTGCCCCGGCCGGTGGCGTAGGCATCCCGCACACCATCCAGCCCGATGATCTTGCCGCCTGTGGGGAAATCGGGTCCGGGCAGGAACCGCATCAGGTCATCAAGCTCGAGATCAGGCTCTGCCAGTAGTTGCTTCAGCGCCGCCACCACCTCCACGAGGTTGTGGGGCGCGATGTTGGTGGCCATGCCGACGGCGATGCCGGTGGCTCCGTTCACGAGGAGGTTCGGAAATGCAGCCGGGAGAACTTCGGGCTCGGTCTCCTTGCCGTCGTAGTTGGGACGGAAATTGACGGTGTCCTCGTCGAGGCCCGCCGTCATGGCGCGGGCCGACGGAGCCATACGGCATTCCGTGTAACGCATGGCGGCGGGACCGGCGTCCAGTGATCCGAAGTTTCCATGGGCGTCGATCAGTGGCAGGCGGACGGCCCAGGGCTGGCCCATGCGCACCAGGGCGTCATAGATGGCCGTGTCACCGTGGGGGTGAAGGACACCCATGACCTGACCCACCACACGAGCACATTTTACGTGGGAGCGCTCGGGCCGGATACCCATCTCGTCCATGGAGTAGAGGATCCGACGCTGGACGGGTTTCAGACCGTCCCGGGCATCGGGCAAAGCCCGCGAGTAGATGACGGAGTAGGCGTACTCGAGGAAACTGGCCTCCATTTCGGAGGTGACGTCAACGTCGAGGATCTTCTCCTCGAAAGGTTCTTCCTCGGTCCTGCTCTTTGCCATCGGCTGCTCGGCCCCCTGTGATGATTGTTTCAACGAGTGAAAATGATCGTGGACTCAGATGATCGTGCGCAGCTTATCGGCCAAGCCGTCGCCGTCGGGAGCCCGCACCTCGGGCGCGGCCTCAGGAACCCAGCGATCAGGGTCAGTCTGGTCGAATTGGATGGCGCCCGCCAACACGTGTTCTCCGACGCTCAGTTGCCTGATGGCGCGTGCCCGAACGTGTCGGGGTTGCAGCGTGGCAAATTCGCCGTAGAGATCCGGATCGTGCTGGCCGTCGTCGCCCACGAGGACCCACGAAATATTGGGAAGGTCACGGGCCAACTCCCTCAGGCAGGTGCGTTTGTGGTCCGGGCCCTTGCGGAACCAGCCGGTGTTGGTGGGGCCCCAGTCCGTCAATAGCATGGCCCCCTTCGGAACGCCGTGGCGGGCCAGGAAGCGGCTGACCATGGGATAGGTGTTCCACGCTCCCGTCGAGACATAAATGACCGGAGCTCCGGGATGTTCGACCAGCAGTTGCTGATACAGCCGGGCCATGCCGGGAACGGCCTGTCGTGCCTGCTCGGTGAGGAAGAACGAGTTCCAGGCGGCCAGGAAAGGACGTGGCAACCATGTGGAAAGGATGGTGTCGTCGATGTCGCTGACGATGCCGAAGGTCTCATCGGAGTCGATGATCTGGACCTCGACGTGCCCGGAACTGCCATCGGTGGTGGCCACCTCAATGGTGTGCCAACCGGGGGCCAGGCCCGGATTCTTCACGCGGACGTCGATGTAGCCTCCGCGGTCGGCGGACACGAGGATGGGTTCTCCATCAAGAATGATCCACGCCTCGGCCTCAGCCAGGGGTGTGGCGATGAAGTTGCGCCATCCGCGCTGGTGCATCAACTCGGTGGCGGCCCGGACGATCCCGAGATCGCTCGGGGGGCGCAGGACCACCCTCGCAAGCACCCGAACCTGCTCGGGCGTGCCAAAGCCGGTGTAGCCGACGATGGCCTGCTTCCAGCCGAGCCGGGACAGGAGCTTGGTGGTCAAAGAGTTGAGACGATCCTCAACGCGGGCAGCAAAGAAGGGGCGGGACTTCATGGCCCACAACTTAGGGCAAGCGTGGGACAATGACGTCGTGAATCATCCGCGTCAGACATCCACCCGGCTGCCAGCAGACCTTGTGCACCAGATTTCAGAGTGTGGTTTCTATCCTGAACTGGTCTCTGACACGATCGCCTCCGGGCTGGGGAACCAGAGTGTCGTGGGACACCTCGTGCACCACGAGGCCACCTTCGCGGGGCACGAGGTACAGCGACACATCACCGTGTTGGTGCTGACTGAGCGCCAACTCCTCATCTGTCACACCGATGACGGCGACGACGGCGCCAATGATCGTGCCCTCACAACATCCGAGGTGGTGGCTCTGCGGGCCATCGACTCCGTTGTCGTCACGCGTTCGGTGAGCAAGCCGCAGTCCTACGGCGAGGAATCCGAAGTGGTGGAGACCTGGCTCACACTCGTCTGGGGGGCCGCACGACGCCTCGACATCGGTCCCGCGTCATGCGATGACCCCTCGTGTGAGGCCGATCACGGCTGGACCGGCATGCAGGTCCCCAATGACCTCACGGTGCGCATGAGTCCTGTGGGCGACGGTGATTCCAACACGCGGCGATTGCTGGATTTCGGTGCTTTGCTGCAGTCCCGGGTGGGTTGATGTTGCAAGATTTCATCTCGCCCCGCTACGGCGGTGCGGCGCTTTCCAGTCTGGTCCCGAGCATCGAGGCACGGCTGGCGGGGAATGCACCCGTGCTGGAGATTCCCAAGGCCAGCCGCTACGTCGTGTTCCTCGTCGACGGGCTGGGCTGGTACCCACTGGAGACGCATGCGGACCACGCCGACACCCTCGCGGAGCGGCTGTCATCCGCCGCGGCGCTCACCTGCTCCGTACCCTCGACGACCGCCACATCGCTGACCAGCATGGGCTGCGGGGTACCACCGGGTCAGCACGGTGTGGTTGGCTACACCTTCCTGGACCCCGCGCGGGATCAACTGCTCAACGCACTGACGTGGGAAGGCGGGCCGCCGGATGTCGCGTCGTTCCGCTGCCATGACACTGCGTTCCAGCGATTGGCGATCGCAGGCGTATCCTCCGGTGCAGTCTCTCTGGAACGTTTCGCGGACAGCGCTCTGACACAGCTCGCCTTTGAGGGGACCCACCATCTGGGAATCACGCGTGAAGGCAACAGTGAGCACTTCATCGATCTCGTGCGCGAATCCCTGACCACGAATCAAGTGGTCTACTGCTACGAGCGGATGCTCGACCACGACGGACACGGCTATGGGGTGGGCTCCTGGCAATGGCTGGAGCGACTGGTCCAGGTGGATGAGATGGTCGCGGATCTCGCGGCCCAACTGCCGTCCGACACCTGCCTGCTCGTCACCGGGGACCATGGCATGGTGAACGTGCCCGATGAACGCAAAATTGTTGCAGAGGATGAACCTGCTCTCAGTGGCTGTCGCCACATTGGTGGTGAGCCCCGTTTTCGTCAGCTGTACTGCGAAAAGCCCACTCGCATTGCTGCGGCCTGGGGTGAGTTCCTCGGGGAGAGGGCACACGTCGTCACCCGCAACCAGGCCTTGGACGCCGGCTGGTTCGGACCGAGCGTGGACCGTCGGGTGGTGCCCCGCATCGGCGATGTCCTGGTGGCCATGCGTCAGGACTGGGGAGTGATGACAGCGGCCTTCCCGGGCGAGTTCTCCCTCGTGGGCATGCACGGCTCCTTGACGGCCGAGGAAATGGTGGTTCCGCTCTTCAGCTTTGATCCCCGATGAGGATCGCTCTCGTGCTGGATGACTTCTATCCCTCCTCGGGGGGAGTCGCCCGTTCCGTCGAAACACAGCTGGAGAAGTTGGTGCAGCTGGGCCATGAGGTGACACTCATTGCACCGGACCGGCACCTCCAGAAGCCACGGGGCTGCCGGACCATCGAGTGCCCCACGATCTACATTGAGGGCACCTCATCGCACCTCAGCGTCATGCACTTCTCGAAGCGCCGCGCCCAGCTCATCAGTGACTGCGCCGAATTCGACGTCATTCATACCCAGACGGATCGCGGCGCCCTGATACTGGGTGCCCGGCTGGCAAGACTGCAGGGCATCCCCCATGTCCACACGTTCCATGCCAACATCGCGGGCACGCATCAGACGGTGAAGAGGGCCATCTGGGGAACACTTTCCTACCAATGGCTCATCAATCCCGTACTCACCGCCGCCGTGGGCCGCCGGCCTCCCAGATCCCGATTGCCGCGGCGTGAACGGGAGACCGGGGGACTGGCGGCCCGCATGGACTGGGCATCCTTCGCCGACCTGGCATCAAAAGTGGACGCCCACACCGTTCCCTCGCCATTCATGCTGGAACTCATCAACGAGGCCGCAGGCAAGGACCTGAACTCCTTCGTGGTGCCCACGGGGTACAACGAGCGCATGAAGGCCGCCATTGACACGGCGGAGCGGACTCGCAGTGACGGGAAGGTGAGATTCCTGTCCATGGGACGGCTCGCCAAGGAGAAGCGTCTGGACGTTCTCATCCAGGCATTTCTGCAGGCCGACGAGCCGGATGCCGAACTCGTCATCGTCGGCGACGGAGACCAGCGCAAAGCTCTGCGGGTCCTGGCCGACGGCGATCCACGCATCGACTTCCGCGGCCACCTGGGCTCCCTGGACGCCATCGCCGCGGAGTTGCGCAATGCCGATGTCATGGCGCTCAGCAGCTATCGGTTTGATTCTCAGGGGCTCGTGATCATGGAAGCGGTGGCGGCGGGCCTGCCGGTGATGTACTGCGATGACCGGCTCACCGTCGGGTTGTCACCGGAGTCCGCCCACCTCACCGGCTCGGACATCAGATCTATGGCTCGGGGCATCAGTGAAATGTGCGATCCCACCCTGCGCCAGCGGTTGGCAGCAGCGGCGCCGGCCCTGCTACCGTCGCTCAGCGCCGATCGCATGGCCGAGCGCTTCGTCTCGGTCTATGAATTCGTCATTCAAGGGAGTCACAGTGGCTGAGCTGGTGTTCCACACGGGCCCAATGGATTGCGGGAAATCAACGCTCGCGTTGCAGTTCCACCACACCCAGTCCACCCATGGGCGCCAGGGTCGTCTCTTCACGCAGCAGGATCGCTCTGGAACGTCCAGCGTCACGTCGCGTCTGGGCTTGTCGGCAGCAGCGATCGAGGTGAACGAGGCCTTTGACTTCTGGCGCTACACCATTGCCGAGCTGACCGGTGGCAAGCGCGTGGACTACCTGGTGTGCGACGAGGCGCAGTTCTACACCGGTGAGCACATCGAGCAGCTTGCACGAATCGTTGACGAACTGCAGCTCGACGTCTACACCTTCGGCATTCTCGCCGATTTCCGCACCCGGCTGTTCCCGGGGTCACAACGACTCATCGAATTGGCGGACCGCACCGAGACTCTGCCGCTCGGGCCACTCTGCTGGTGCTCCGCCAAGGGTACGCACAATGCCCGAACCGTGGACGGCCTCATGGTCATCGAGGGATCGCAGGTGGTGGTGGGGGACACCGAGAGGGGCATGGAGGTGCGCTACGAGGTGCTGTGCAGGGCACACCACCGTCGGCGCATGACAGCGACGCGGGCCAGGGCAACCCTGTCGCCCGAACCGCTGCCCTTCGAATCCGCCTGAGAGTCTCCAATCTGTTGCCCAGTGGTGCAAATCCGGCGCAGGCGGCTCAACGTCCCTAGCCGAACCCTGGTTTGTAAATTTCAGACGTGGAAAGGCCCATTGTCCGAAGACCAATTGTGGTGGATGTTCTGCGGTGCGTCGTCGCCCATGGGGAGAATGCACCCCGTACCCCATAGGAGTCCAGCGTCAGCGGCTGGGACGGGCGAGTTTGAAGGAGAACTGGCGATGACGAATGGGACGGGCGTTGGGTTCAGCTGACCCGGTAGGCGTCAGCCGCTGGTCGGACCGCCGAACATGATCTCGTCCCAGCTTGGGATACTGGCGCGCTTCTTGGCAGGTTTGCGCTTGGGAGCCGATGGGGCGACTTCGGGCACCAGGGGGTCCTGCTTCGGGGCTGTTGAGGACCCTCCCGCGGTCACGTCTGTAGTGGAGCCAGCGGCAGACTTGCTCGCGCCACCCGATTTTGTGCCGGAGGGGGCGCGATGTTCTGAGGTGCCGACCTCTGAAGTCGGCTCGTCGGGTGCACTGTCCGCTGGGGAAGCAATTCCGTCGCGTTCCTTGTCTCGGGGAAGCGCATCCGCCGGGACCGTTGTCGAAGTGGGTCCGGCAGCGTCAGCAACGGCGCCATCGTGATCGAGTGAGCCTGCGTCAACCGATGTCTCCCGCTCGGGATGCTCCGAGAGCCTGTCGGCGAGGGTGGCCTCTGACTCATCCGCGGATCCAGCTGTCGGGTCGCTGTCATGCAGGGGCTCGGGGGCGCCGTTGGCTGTCCTGCCATCAGAGCGGTCCGTGGCGGGTTCAGAGCTCTCCTCGTCCTCCAGGCCAAGGTAGATCCTGACGGAGTCCTCGCTGACGCCACTGAGCATGTCGTAGAGCTCGTCCAGCTCGGAGGTGTGCGCTGCTCCCTCGTACTGCGAATCATGGGGCGGGACGTCGTCGCCCGGGCGCCCGCTGGCCGCGCCTCTTGCTGCGGGGCCATCAGAGATGGCACGGACGAGCGCCAGTTCATCGTTGAAGTCGATGGTGTTCTCGTTGTCCGGGTCAGTCTGTGGACCGGGCAGTGTCTCGCCGATCATCCACCGGGCGTCGCCATTGTCAGCGATGCTGAACCTGCCCTTGGGATCGAAGACGAACTCGGCTGCGCGGGAGGCAGCCTGATCATCCAGAAGCCCCACCAGACGCCATTTCAGGTCGTTCTGACGCCAGGCGTCCCACTCCACCGTGTCCGCGTCCAGGCTGCGGGCCTGCAACCTCTCACGCACGATCTCACCGAGACGACGATGCCCCGATCCGTCGCCGCGTCGCCTCACTGAGGCGCCGAGAGCCATCCTCGTCATGTGCGCTCGCTCCGCCATGACGGGAAGGGCGAAGCCCTCGATCCGATTCACCTCCACGCCTGCCTCGGCGGCGACTTCCGGGACGGAAGCGCCGGCGCGGAGGCGCGCTTGTATCTCACGCGGGCTCAGTGCACTGTTCATCTGGCAACTCCAAAGACGTTAACTCGCGCCCAACCTATCAGCGCAGGGGCTGCTCATCAGGCCATCACCGGCTCATCTTGCCGGTGTCGATCATGTACGTCGTTGGGCAGTTGCTTGCGTGAGCGGTGGAATGTGGTACACATACCCCGATCAAGTCGGCTGGGTCCGACAGGGTTCAGGACCAATGAAAGGACCGGCGTATGGCCACCGACTACGACGCCCCGCGTAAAAACGAAGAAGAATCGAGCGAGGATTCGCTCGAGGAACTCAAGTCGCGGCGCAATGACAAGAACTCCGGCAAGGTGGATGAGGACGAGGTCGAGGCGGCCGAGTCGTTTGAGCTGCCCGGAGCAGATCTCTCGCACGAAGAACTGACTGTCCGGGTTCTGCCCAAGCAGGCCGATGAGTTCACATGTGCTTCGTGTTTCCTGGTCAAGGCCAGCAGCCAGCTGGCGGAAACCAAGAACAATCAGAAGTACTGCGTCGACTGCGTGTAATACCCCAGGGTGTGCAACAAGGGGCAGGAGCAGGGTGTGACCCAGGCTCCTGCCCCTTTTGCATCATTTCTTGGAGATGTCCAGCTTGTTGCTCTGCATGGCAGGCGCCTTGTGGCCCATGCTGGCGAGCCAGCGCTTCTGCATGAATCGATTCATGACGAGCTGGGAGATTCCCACGCCAAGACCACTTGCGGTCGCCCAGATGAGGGCCTTCGTCAGCGGTGTATCAGGGTCATTGGGATCTGGTGGCTCGTCCCCGGTGCTCATCTCCCAGACCTTCGTGACGACCTTCTGGGCTATCAGCGTCGACGCTGCCCCCAGAACTCCGGCGTACACCTTCCACAGCACCTTCTCGGTCATGCCCATTGGCTTGGCCCTCCATCTCCTGAGTAGATGCTTTTCATTATGCCCAACGAGCAGGGCTAGATTGGGATCATGACCTTTGTGGAGCGGTTGCGGGTGCCGTTGTGGTGGTGGCTGATAGCCCTGCTGCTGGTGGCCACGGCCGCTGTCGCCATCCTCGCGTACGTCCCGCCAGTACCCGGATCCATCGTGCTTGGGCTTTTCGCCCTCGCCGTGGGCCTCGTGGTCTTCTCCTACGGACATACGGCCATCCGTGTCTCCGACGGCGCGCTCCAAGTCGGACGCAATGCCGTGGCGGGGGAGTGGATCGGTGGCGCCGAGGTGCTGGACCGGACCGCCAGCGCCCATGCTCTCTCTGCTGGCGCTGACATCAGCGATCTGCTGCTCACACGGCCCTACATCGGTGAGCTCGTGCGCGTAGGCATCGCCGACGCCGCGGATCCACATGCGCACTGGCTCGTAAGCAGTCGCCGGGCGGACAAGCTGGCGGAAGCCGTCCGTTCCATCAGCGGCGTGACGCCATGAACGTCGAGGCAATCGTTGAGGTTGCAGGACATCTTCCTCACTATGCCCGCCCGGGGGATGCCGGGGCTGACCTGCGCTGCACCATCGACGTTTCGCTGGAGCCCGGAGAGCGGATGCTCGTGGGCACCGGTGTCTCCGTCGCGCTACCCCCCAACACCGTGGGACTCGTCACTCCCCGCTCCGGACTGGCGGCGCGGCTGGGCCTGGGCATTGTCAATGCGCCCGGCGTCATTGACTCCGGCTACCGTGGTGAAATACGTGTGTGTCTGGTCAACCACGACACCACTCATCGGATCACCCTCGCGGCGGGTGACCGGGTGGCCCAACTCGTTGTGCTGCCGTGCATCACTGCCCACTTCCATGCTGTGGACGCACTGGATGAGACGGAACGCGGTTCCGGTGGTTATGGTTCTACGGGCGTGGGGAACAACACGCCCACACTCAACTGAGAAAGGCTGCACCGTGGATCTGGGACGCTCGAAGGGCGACGATGTGAACGCCGAGGACAGCACAGCGGAGCAGGCTGCAGAAAGCCTCACAGACAGTGATGAGCTTTCGCAGACGGTTGCGGTTGAAGAGGACGAAACACTGCAGTGGAATGACTGGGACGCCGCGTTCGTTCGCGAGGAGGGGCCCTACGACATTGAAGAAGTGGACCTCGACGCCGACGAGGTCAAACGACTTGATCTTGGAGCCCTGGTCATCACGCCCTTCGACAAAATGAATCTTCAACTGCAGGTGGACAAGGCCAAGGAGAAGGTGCAGGCGCTCCTCATCTCCGACGGTGCCTCCGCCATGGAGGTGGCTGTTTTTGCCGGCCCCACACGCGCGTCGATGGTGTCCGAGATACGCGGAGAGATCATCCGGGCGACGGCCGATGCCAAGGGCAAAGTGGAGATGGTCGACGGACCATTCGGCGCTGAACTGCGTCGACGTCTGCCCGTCACCACACCCGAGGGCAAGGCAGCCACCCACCTGTCGCGCACATGGCTCGTGGGAGGTCCCGGATGGGTCCTGCGTGGCGTCGTCATGGGAAGGGCAGCGCTGGAGCCCGACAACGAAGAAGCTGACAGCGCCCTCTGGGAGTTCTACAGCAACATCGTCGTGCGCCGAGGCCAGCAGCCTGCCGTCCCCGGTAGTGTATTGACGATGGACGTGCCACAACTGGACGAGAAGTGACCGAGCGGGAGCCCAAGCGCAGGTCGCTCGGGGAGCGCTTCCGGCGGTTCCTGTCGTCGGTGGAGCAACTCGAGGCCGAGGAGCTTGCGGATCAGGCGAGGCGGGCCGGCGCGGTCCCGCTCAGCGAGTGCCAGATCCGTCAGAAGGTGACGCTGCGCGGCACGGTCACCTCGGTCACCGCCTCGAACACGTCATGGTTGGAGGCCGACCTGAACGACGGGACGGGCACCGTCAGCCTGATCTGGATGGGGCGTCGACGCATCGAGTGCATCATGCCGGGCAGGAACCTGATGGTGACGGGGAGGCTCACCGAGGAGGAGGGGCGTCGCGTCATCTTCAACCCCGAGTTCGAGGTCCTCTCCTAGCCCGCGGAGTGGTACCGCGCCGGAGGCCACAGACCCCGACGACAGGTCAGTCGTCGGCGGTGTCGCTGGCAAACATGGCCGCCAGCTCCGATTCGGCCTCCTGGCTCACCACGAACAGCAGTTCGTCGTCCGCCTCCAGGGCCCCATCACGCTCGGGGACCAGGGGGACGCCATCACGGATGATGGCCACGAGCACCGCGTCCCTCGGAAGTTGAACGTCGCGGATCCTGCGTCCGGCGTAGGAGGAATCCGTTGGCAGCCGTATCTCTGACAGGTTGGTGGTGGACTTGTTGAAGGTGAACAGCCGCACCAGATCTCCCGTGGCCACAGCCTCCTCCACAAGGGCGGACATGATGCGCGGGGTGGACACCGCCACGTCCACGCCCCACACGTCGTCGAACATCCACTCGTTGCCCGGATGGTTCACCCGGCCAACAGTTCGTGGCACGCCAAACTCTGTCTTGGCCAGAAGGGAGTGCACCAAGTTCACCTTGTCATCACCGGTGGCGGCAATGCTGACGTCGCAGTTCTCGAGTTCTGCCTCCTCCAGCGTGGCCAACTCACAGGCATCGGCCTGGAACCACTCGGCGCCCGGCACTGTGTCCGGCTTGATCGAGTGGGGATCCCGTTCGATCAGCAGGACCTGGTGTCCGTTGGCGATCAATTCGCGGGCGATGGACCGCCCGACGTTGCCCGCACCTGCAATGGCGACGCGCATCTCTGTCCTCTCCTAATGTCTGGCCGGTGGCGCGGTATGCCTGCTGGGTGGCGCCGAGAACAAGGTCTCGATGTCCGAGGTCCGGTCCGTCTCGCAGCCCACGTAAATCATGTCCCCGTCCTGGAACACGGTCTCGCTGTCTGGGACGAGGCCCTTGCCGACCCGCACCATGAATGGGATGGGGGCGTGTGCAGCACTGGACAGTTCCCGGATGCGGCGCCCCACCCAGTCGTTGTGGACGAAGACCTGCAGCAGATGGACGTTTCCTGAGGGGTCGCGCCAGACGGGCTCGCTGCCCTCGGGCAACAGACGACGCAGCACCTGGCCCACCGTCCACCGTACGGTGGCCACCGTCGGGATGCCGAGCCGCTCGTAAACGGCGGCACGGCCCTGGTCGTAGATGCGGGCGACGACGTTGTCCACGTGGTATCCCTCACGCACCACACGTGCGGCGAGGATGTTGGAGTTGTCGCCGCTGGACACGGCAGCGAAACCGTCGGCGTGGCGAATGCCCGCCTCCTCGAGGACCTCGCGGTCGAATCCCACGCCCTTGACGGTGGTGCCCTGGAAGTCACTCCCGAGCCTGCGGAAGGCATCCGGGTTGACGTCCACCACAGCCACGTTGTGGCCCCGCTTCTCCAGGCCACGGGCCAACATGGCACCAACGCGGCCGCAGCCCATGATGACGATGTGCACGCTCAACTCTCCTCGGGATCGACACTGCAGACGCTACCGCACACGGGCCCCCCAGCGGCAAGGTCTTCCGGGTAGGAGTTGGAGGGTCCTCAGGTCTACC
>RCMY010001180.1_pt1 | contig 24868 bp, 21 predicted proteins | sample 2041341 | NCBI WGS metagenome assembly RCMY01 (sample SAMN09708234, study PRJNA481090) | Marine sediment metagenome, whole genome shotgun sequencing project.
AGTTGATTTATCTTCTTACCTGAATTCTCGTTGGTCCACTTGCCTGATATATTTAGCTCTTGTGCCCATGCCATCAACGTATTCTTTTTGACACCCGACACTAAATATTGACCATTAGAACGTGAATTATAGCCGGTATGGTTATATGTTACTTTTCCTCCATTCTTCAAAGCTCGATTTACGAGAATATAAGAATTGTTGACCGTAGGGTCTAACGCCAAAGACGAACCGGAACCTTCGATAGTCTTAGCGGGAGACTCTATTCCCGCAGCGACAGCGTTAGCAGTAAATTCAGCCTTTTTGTTCTCATCCCATTTCGTTGGCTGACCTTTTACAGCTGTCATGGCTTGAACCACATCGTCTGCTAATGGCTTTTCTATGGGCTTAACATCAACCCCCATAGAATATGATAATGTCCAGCCTGCCACATCATAAGGAACCTTTATTTCATCGCCACGCATTATATGTGGATATTTCTGAATTCCTAAAATTTCAGGAACGAGATTCCCAAATTCTTGATTGGTAGGAATAACCCATGTCCCTGCCGGATAAGAAGTCCCTTCTAAATTCATATCTTTAGTAAGCTGATTGATCTTTACGCCATTAAAGGCTAGCCTGCGCAACATAGTTACTGCATTATTAGGATCGTCTTGGTTCTGAGGAATAATATAAGCAGCAGGAGATGCTTCGGGATAATTCTCAATGGTCTCTATTCCTGATTTATAGCGATTATACAGAATGTCTTTCCGGTTGTATTTCGCATATTTCAATACCCCATAATTCACGGCAACCATGTATTCTACCTGATCGCTCAAATTCCACTGCCCACCTTTCCAAGGACTCACCAATAAATTCTGGGTACGAAAAGACCCTATTTTCTCTAAAATCTTTTCCTGCGGAACTTCATAAGGCTCGGCGTATTGGCCTTGACCACCATCAATCTCTGTCCAGTAGGATATCGTATTATGGTACATATTGATATAATCATTGTAACCGGTATAGTACGCATCATAAGTCTCTCCAATATGAGTAGCGCCCGGAAGGCCTCGTGTTTCCAATTCCTGTGCCATTTGCATCCCCAAAGTATTCATTTCCCGCAAAATACGGGGAGGGGTATGAACCCCTACAGGAGTAGCAAATGGGGGAAGCCAGATTCTATGATAATCTGTTCGTTCTGATCCGTGACCTTGCTGATGATGTACATTAAGGATTTCCGGTTCCCATTCACGCCATGTATGTGCCAATACTTTAGATTCTTGCATGTTCAACATATAGCCATCTCGATTGTTATCATGGCCTATATACTTCTGATATACCTTATTGAGGAGTGCAGTCGGATGATCTGTGTCTTTGATCTCACTATACCAATCCACAACAATATTCTGTCCATCTGGATTTAAGGTTGGCCATAATACCAAAATCAATTTCTCGAAATAACTATCAAACTCCTCCTGACTCATACTCATCAATTCATAGGCAAACTGATTGGTATGCTGAGAACCCGCTATCTCGGAGGCATGCAGACCTCCATTGATATCCACAATTACTGGCTGATCTTTTATTAATTCTTGCATTTCTCCCTCACTCAAACCTTCGGGATGGGCAATTCGCATGTTATTCTCTCTAATTTTTCCCAAATTCTTTAAATTCTGTGGCGTCGAGATAACACTAATATACCAGGGTCGTTCTTCACTGGTATGCCCAACTTTCGCCATCTCCATTCGATCGCTTATATCAGCCAATGTCTTAAAATACTCAATGGACTTCTCATAATTAATCAAATGGTAAGTAGCCCCTACCTCATGACCAAATACAGATTCCGGTGAAGGAACGTTCTGAGCGTACAGATTAACCTCTGCGAAAAAGCTGAAAATAAAAATTATAAAAGAGATTAATCTTAGCATCACTTTCTTCTGATTTTGTTTGTTTGACATCATTAAGATTTTTATTTATGTTTTATTAAGGCTTGAATTTTTAATCTCTAATAATCAGAATTTTGTTCAAAATTTTGATTTAAATCTATTTCATGTAGTGTGAGATAAAGTGTATGCCTATTTACTTAACCGTCGTACCGCTATCCATTGTTTTAACATATCCCTTGCATCTTGCGCAGGGTATCCCAAAACAGTCTTTCCGGCTGCCACATCGTTCATGACTCCAGATCCAGCACCAACGGTAGCTCCGGAATGTATGGTGGTGTGATCTTTAATAGATGCACTTCCACCTATAATAACACCATCGCCTAAGGTAACAGAACCTGCAAGTCCGCTATGTCCCGCCATGATACAAGAACGCCCCATAATACTGTTATGGGCTATTTGTACCAAATTGTCAATTTTACAACCGTCACCAATGATAGTTGCGCTGAATTTTGCCCTATCGACACATGAATTGGCACCGATTTCGACATTATGCCCAATGATGACATTGCCTATCTGTGGTATCTTGACCAATCCTTTCCCATCGTCGCTTGGTCTATATCCGAATCCATCAGAGCCGATACTCACATTAGTATGAAAAATACAGTGACTACCGATAATACATCGTTCGCGTATGATAGTCCCGGACCAGACAATGGTGCTGTCGCCAATGATTGTTTCATCGAATATACAAACATTGGGATATAAAATTACTTCTTCCCCCAAAACAACATCTTTGCCTACATAGCAATTTGCACCGATCTTACAGCCATCACCAATTTTTGCAGTTTCGTGTATCACGGCCGTTGGATGAATATTAACGTCAAAAACAGGTGTCGGAGGATTAAAAAGGGCCAATATTTCCGCCATGGCCAAATCGACGTTCTTTACTTTAATAAAAGCACGATTATCACCTGGTTCAATATTTAAATTGAGCCCGACGAGGGTAGCACATGCTTTTGAAGCAGCCCAATATTTAACATATTTATTGCTGCCGATAAATGTGATTTGATTTGCGCTTGCTTTTTGTATTTCTTCGGGTCCTTCAATTCTTTGGTTGGTACCCCCAATTAATTCGCCTTTTAAAATGTCGTTGATTTCGCTTATGGAGTAAGATGTCATGATGGTTGTTTGAATTGGTTAGTCAAATGCTGAGGTCATATTAAACTTGAAAGTTGAAGTTAGTTTATTCAGATGAACTTTCTATTGAAAATGCTGCATATCTGACAAGGTAAGAATTTATAAAGTGCGCTGATACTCAATCTCTGAGAAACTTTAGATACACTTATGTCTTATTGCTCTAGATTATTTTATATCGTCTTTCTGAATTGCTGTTGCAAGACATCTATTTTTCATTCTGAACCTGGCAGGTATTCCGGATTATGCCTTGCCTTTGCTTCAACTCGCTTACAGTTTTCGCTATGTCGTGCCTTGTTTAACAGCCTATACCTTGTAGGCTTTTTTTTTGAACAGACCTTAAACGGAAAGCATGAGTTTCTTGATCGTTTTCACGCTTTGATTCTTGAAGGCCTTTATCAAATGACCAAGTCTTACATTTCGTGGATAAAGCATAAATATGTTTTACCTTTGACCGTTAGGGAAGGGGTCAAAATAGATGGGCATCAATGAATTTTTTCCACAGTTTTGTTGGATTTATAGACACTTTGGGGGTCGTACAGGGTCTGCTCTTCGGAACGACACTCATTTTTTTGAATGCCAAAAAACACGAGCCTACGCTGTTCTTGGGACTGTTTATCATCCTGTTTTCCTTGGAGCCGTTGCCGAACATCCTACAAGATTTAGGTATCCTCGACACCTATCCACGGCTTGAGCTGTTGCCTGTAAATTTTCATTTCCTGGCCTTTCCGCTTTTCTATATCTACGTACAAAAAATATCCATCCTCAAAAACCAAAAACCGAGCTATTGGACATTGTGGCCCGGGATTGTGGAATTTATCGGTGCCATGGTCATTTTTATGTTGCCGGTCGCGACCAAGTCGGCTCTAAAAGGTTCGTCCTTCACCATCATTTATTTTACACTGGGCCTTTGCTACTCCATTTATATCGGAATTTTGATCTTGAAATGGATTACGATGCACATTTCTGAGATCAATCAACAATATTCGAAAACCTCGGACAAAACCCTGCATTGGGCAAAATGGTTCATTTACGCCAGTGTAGGGTTCCAATCGCTGCTTTTGGTGTCAAATTTTTCAGCGAACCCTGAACTATACCTCTTTGTTTCCATCTTAAATGTCTTGTTGATTTATTGGGTTTCGTTTCAGGGGTTCGTGCAACATCAGGTGAGGGTATTGATTAGGGAGGACTCCACTCCTAAAAATTTAGCAGCCGGCAATTGGGAACCAGAGCTAGTACTTCGGGAAACGGAAGCCTCAAAAACCACCCCTGAACAAAAACACGGTTTTATGACTGCTCAGAATATTACGGAAACCTTGGAGACTGTCAAAGAATATGTTAATAGTTCGGAATGCTATATCGTGGGGGATCTTACAATAAGCGACGTTGCAGAGGCCGTCAATATCCATCCCAAACGCATATCGCACGCCTTGAATTCCAAACCGGGAATCAACTTCAATAATTACATCAATTCGTTACGGGTAGAAAAGGCAAAAGAACTGCTTAAAAGCGATGCCGTTAAACATTTATCCGTGGAAGGCATCGGTTCGGAAGTCGGTTTTCACTCCAAGACCACTTTCTATAGTGCCTTCAAGAAATTCGAAAACATGACCCCTGCCCAGTTTAGAAACTCCTAAGCACAATATCACTTGGCCATCACGTTCAGATTTCCGAATCTTGAACTTCTTCAGGGCCAAACTTCTTGTTGTGCCTTTCTTTCTTTTTGATCTTTGCTCAAGGTAATACGCCAAGAATAGTATTATTTTTTTGAGCATAAAAAATACGACGGATGAAAAATATATTGATCCCTACGGACTTTTCCGAAAATGCCTGGAACGCTATCAAGTATGCCATGCATTTGTTGGAGGATGAACAATGTACCTTCCATTTTTTGCACACCTATACGCCTACTGCGTATGCCTACAATTTTAATTCAAATCCGGGATTTGTCGGTGTTGAATCCATAGAGACCGAAAACGATATGGTCTATAGGGCTTCACAGGATGGTCTGAGAAAAACGCTTGAAAAAATTGTAGCTCATTATCCTATTCACAATCACAATTATAAAATGGTCTCGGCTTATAATGTGCTGATTGATGAAGTCAACGAGCTCATAGAACATAGGGGTATCGATTTGGTCATCATGGGCAAGAAAGGTCATAGGGGAGCAGAAGAAGTTTTGTTTGGCAGTAACACCTTGCATGTGATGCGAACGGCAAAATGTCCCGTACTGACGATACCCGAAGATTTTCACTTTCGGTATATAGACGACATTCTTTTCCCTAGTGATTACAGGCATCCTTATTCCAAAAGCGAGGTCTATCCCATTGTCGAACTGGCCAAGCTGAACGAGGCCACCGTGCATACCCTGCACATCAACAATGAACCCGAACTGTCAAAGGAGCAGCAAAATAATAGGGATACCATAAACGCCTATTTCTGTCGTATCAAGCATGATTTTAGGGAGGTGCCCGATGCCGGCATTTCCAAGGCGATTGCCAGCTATATCGAAGAACATCAAATAGGAATGCTGGCCATGACCCGGAGAAAACACTCGTTTCTTGAACGATTGTTGTTCAAACAAAGTTTAAATACGATCGGCATGCATCTTTCTATTCCCTTTTTGGTGTTGCCCATAAACTGAATTTCGCTATGATCAGCGTTGAACATATCGACCATTTTGTTTTGACCGTAGCCTCCATCAAAAGGAGTTGCCGTTTTTATGGGGAGGTATTGGGAATGGAAATAATTGAATCTGGGGACAAAAGCATGGCATTAAAATTCGGTTCCCAAAAAATCGACCTGCATCAATTGGGAAGCGAAATCGGCCTTAAAGCTCGGAACGTATTTCCGGGCAGTGCAGATATATGTCTGGTTACCCGAACGCCGATAGCAGAGGTGGCGAAAGAATTCGAACTAAAGAACGTTCCCTTAGTCTCCGAAATCGTATCAAGAATAGGGGCAGGGGGAAAAATCGAATCCATCTACTTACACGATCCGGATGGAAATCTGTTGGAAATCTCAAGGTATACGGAGCATGATATATAGAATACGGATTGCCATGGCGACTCTATTTCTCAAGCACTGGAAATATCCCTTTCGGAATACAATGCAGTTCAAGACGGTTTACGGCGGCTTCAATAGCAGCTACACTAACTAATTTTGTTGTATGCACGATAAATTCCTTTGGAAAAATTTCTTGAATTGGTACCACGTCCCTTACGCCCTCTACTTCTTCTATGGCTTCTTTTATTTTATCCATTTGTGCTTCGTTGGAAGCGTTCGTTCCAAAAATTCTACCATGATTCCCAGGGATTACGTTTTTTGTTATCAGGCTCATGACACTATGTATTTTTGATTTGATTCTTCGTTTTGTTCTGAAATGGCCAACCATAGTTTATAATCATGAGGCCATCGCAGTTGCCATTGCATGCACACGATTTTCGTTGATAGTTTTCTTCCATTTTTCCGCCCGTTGCACCTCAAAATCTTCGCTATAAATACGATTGTAATCATAAAAATTAAGCAAATCCATTGTGGTGTCTTTTCCTGTAAAATAAATTTGAAGACCGACTTTTTCTAAAATACCCTGTTTTGTATTCTTTGTCCTGATGTTTTCGACCGAAGTGATAACCTTACATTCTTTGACCTTGTTCAAATCTATCAGCTTCTCGTCAAGCGAACCGTCTTCAGAACGGATAAATAGTAATACCTTTTTTTCGCAGTCTATCCCAATATAGGCGTTGGCCCAAAATTCTTTCTCGCTAATTATCAATCCGTTCTTTTGCGCGCTGTCCTTAAACTGTTTGTATAATTTTCTTTTGGATTTTTTCCCAAGGCGGGCCAACAATATAAAAGGTAAAAAAATAGTTGTAACAATAAGTATATCTAAAGCAGTCATTCCTGTAATCATGGTATAAATTTTAAATTTTTTGTAAAAAGCAGTGTAGCCCTGGCTTGTTGAACATACATTTCAATTTTTGCTTTCAAAAATCCGAGTCGGATTTTTAAGAAATCACGGATGCACCTTTTTCATCAGATCTTTAAGCTCTTTTTCCGTGGCTTTTAGATTTTCTTGGGACTCTTTTAGCTTTTCTTCATTTTTCTCGGTATGGTGGTTGTACACCTCAAGTGAAAAATGTTTGTGGCGGTCGTGTAACCGTGCCAATTGCTCGCGTTCATTAAATGAATTTAACATGATTTCTTGGATTTAAAAGTTACTATTGATTTCCTATTTTGTCTTGGGCCTGGCAATTGGTAGCCAAAATTGTTTTTAAGGGATGGGATTCCAGTGGAAAACATCCCATAACAAAGTTCAATCAAAAAGGACCAAAAACCTTGGAAATTCTTCCCGTAGAAGTACAGATTTCCGAAATTTGGACTGCAAATATTCTTTAGATAATTAAGCGTACTCCACCCAATTCGGAAATCTCATAGGGAAATTGATTATCGGGCGAACCGATAAACATAAAATTGATGGGAATATCCCAATCCTTGGAAAGTTTGTGAATGATCTGGGGGCCGAACTCGCCTTTGATTTTAATGTATTCTATTTTTATTTTAGGATACTCCCGACCCAGCACTTCGAGATCAGTTTCCAGGCTTCCGGGTACTTTTTCGCCTTCTTTTAGTACCGTAACCACCTTTAATTTTTGGGTGTGCTCGTTTTTTGTAATGTACAACATGACCTTGTTCAATGTTTCTACATCGTCCTGATGGGTAAAGAACACAAATTCCTGCGAGTTGATATCCTTGATGACAGCCTTGATTTTGGTATTGGCACCTTGCACGAGGCGGTCAACCGGACTGAACATGTATTTGATGGCGCGGAGCACAAATTTCAAGATTACCGTGCGGTTCAACATGAAAATCACCACCAATAAGGTAGGTACCAAGTACTCCAAGAACACCTCAAGATAAGATGGGTTCATGATGATATTGCCGATAAGGGCCGCAATAACGGCACCAACGGCCGCAAACAATCCCAACCAAGAAGACCTTTCGGGGCGCGGAAGGTGCTGACGGCGAACTTTCAATAGGAAATTGCCCAGACCGAACAAGGTCATTACCAATAAAAATGCGATGGTATAGACCCCCGCTAGGGCACCCAATTCTCCTTTGGTAATTAAAAGAATGGAAACACAGAGCAAGAAGAACATGATCGCAATTCTATAGGAACTTCCCCTCCGATTTTTCTTTAAGAGAAATTGTGGCATTATCCGGTCCAGAGTCATACGTTCCACGAGGCCCATAACGCCAACAAAGGAGGTCAGAACGGCACCGCTTAAAACCAACGCCGCATCTATGGATATCAAGTTCGAAAGCCATCCTCCTCCCGACAGCTCGCCCATATATGACAAAAGCGTTTCTTTATGACCTGCTACCGCCGGAATGGGAATCAGGGCCAAGGCCAAAAACGCCATCAATGGATTGAATACACTTACAATGACCCACATATTACGCAGCGTCTTTCTAAAAACTCCTTTCTTTTGTTCCTCCACGAAGTTGGCGGAACTTTCAAAACCGCTGATACCCAACATGGCCGCAGAAAACCCGAAAAAGAGCGCCATGGTCAGCCCTCCTTCGATCGGGGTATCGAAATTATCTAACAAGACCTCGAAACCATTCGTTAAAATAAAATAGGCGCAAAACCCCGATAATACTACCAAGGAAATCATGTGAAAAACGAAAATGAGGGTAGCGACCAATGAGGATTCGCCGATCCCTATGGAGGTCAACACCATAAAGAATGCCAGTAAGCTAATCGTGGCGATGGTTACCGGCCAAGCTGCCCATAGACTGTGTGCGTAATGCATTCCTTCGCTTGCCGAGATTACAGCGGTCGCCATATATGAGAGCAATGTAAGGGTCGCTGCCAATGAAGCCGTCGATTTGCTTGTGGTGTTTAAAAGTGCATTGTAGGCACCGCCGTTTAGGGGCAGCGCACCTACCACCTCGCCATAGATCTTACGGAACAAAAAAAGTACGGCGGCAACGATTAGAAGTGAGACCCAAGCGTACTGCCCAGCGTACGCGATGGCCAAAGCGGAAACGTACAGACAAGAAGAACTAATGTCGTTGCCGCAAATGGCGGTGGCAGGAAATTCACTTAGTTTTTTTGGCATTTTCAGATCCGTTTTATTGTAAATACATATCAGCGTATTCTTCCCTATTCACTTATTTTCTAGCGTGCCTGTTAAATATCCTCAGAACTGTTTTCATTTTTTTTGTTTTCATGGCTTCTATATCTTAAAAGTTCATAACAAATTTCCCATGAAAAAATAGACCCGTTTAGCATTTGGTGGGTACAAGCGTTCAGATTTCGGAATTTTGGACTAGATAGTATTGATTGGACTGAAAATCAAACGTTGGAAGTGAATTTTTAAAGAGCTTACCATCCTTATAAGATAGTTTTATTGGCTCTAAGGGTACTGAGAAGTCGTTCAAAGTGGACGCGAAGTGTCGAATCCTTGCGTCATTTAAAATCAAGAATCCATCCAGTTCTTTAATTCGGTGGACTTGGCGCTACTAACGAACTACGACATGTTCGTCGCAAACTGGAATTAGGACAATGATAAGTTTGCCATAAAAATAGGGTTGGATGTTTGCGATGGAATCCCGCCTAACAAGAAACTGTCTATTGGCCCTATAAAAATGGTTGGGGTCCAATTTTTCCTCGAAAGCCTTAGGGACAGTTCTGGACCGCAAGGTCAAAACAAAGTCTGCGAAACACCCCTTATGGCTTACCTCGGGAATAGTGGGTAGGTTTCAAGAAATATTTTAATTCAGTACCTCGGTATCAATAACAACCTCGCTTTGCAAGGTTCTATGAACGGGACATTTTGAGGCAATTTCCTTTAGACGTTGCTTTTGGTCGTCATCGAGATCGCCTACGAATTTCAATTTTTTCTGTAAATGGTCGATACGGGATGGTTTTTCGACATCCAACATCAAATCGTCGCTGTGTTTTTTGGAATAGGTAGTGTAGACGAACACTTCCTGTAAATCCCATTTTTTACGTTCGGCATAAAGTTTTAAGGTCATCGCCGTACAGGCCGCCAATCCGGCACTTAAAAAATCATAGGGCGAAGGCCCGAAATCATCGCCTCCGACACTATCGGGCTCGTCGGCGATAAGGCTGTGTTTTTTGGTCTGGATTGAGGTCGTAAAATTATCTTCGAGCAGGTTCAAATGGCCTACCAATTGCTCGCCCTCGGTATGCAACATAGCATTGTCCATCGGTTCGAAATAACGTTGTACCCAGGTGCCGATCATATTTCCGGCATACACACTATCCCTTGACAAGCTCAGCAGATGGTCTGCTTGGTCCAAACTGATAAAACTTTTGGGATGGTGCGCATTTTGATACAAGTTGTGCGCATTATCTATACCGACAATTGTATCAAAAGGGGCGTGCATAATAAGAAGTGGTTTACGCAGGTTTTTGGTAATTTTCGGCAGGTCGGTCTTACCGAAATCCGCTACAAATTCCTGATTGATCTTAAAGGGTCTGCCTCCTATATTGACTTCCACTTCACCCTTTTCTTTCACTTCTTCGATTCCGTGCGAAAATAGACGGGTAACGTGGTCAACCGTCGCAGGGGCACCGATAGTGGCTACCGCTTTTACATTTTCTAATTTGGATGCCGCCACGATAACCGCGGCTCCGCCAAGGGAATGCCCTATCAGTAAAGAAGGTGCTTTATAGTGCTCTGCCAAATAATCGCTTACGGAAATTAAATCGTCTATATTGGCCGAAAAATGGCTCTCGGCAAATTCGCCCTCGCTACGGCCTAGACCTGTAAAATCGAAACGAACCACCCCGAAGCCATGATTTGTCAGGGCTCTACTTATATTCTTAACGGCACCCAAGGTACTGCTGCAAGTAAAACAGTGCGCGAAAACGGCATAATAATTCGGTTTTTGATTGGCCGGAAGCTCTAAATATGCCTGGAGCTTATGGTCTTTAATATTCGTTATTTCAAGTTTCGTGCTTTTCATCTTAGATTACTGATTTTTCAAGTTCATGCCTCGGCTACATTTCGGCGATGCTCAATGACCACGCTCTATTACCCACTGACTCCCGATTCCACCGTCAAATCTCCTATCTTTTCACGGTTTACTTTGTCTGAAAACTTTTGTAAAAGCAGCCTTAATTTCGGATTGATAAAGGTTTTACAAAAGGGCTTTTTCGGATTCTTAAGATAGTAATTTTTAAACTGTTCGTCCGAAGGCCTAAAGGTCTTGAAGGCATATACTTTGGTAATCAATTGGTTCCCGAATTCCGATTGTAGTTTCGCCAGTATTCTTTCTGCTTTGCTTTCTTGTACTTTCAAAAAGGTATAAATCGCCGAACGGTACTTTGTACGCATGGAATGATCGGAAGTACTCGCATGCGTATGTAAATGGATTTCAATCAGATCACTTAAAGAAATCCTTTCCGGATCAAAATGCACAATCACGGCTTCAGAAAAGGTATTGTTTTTTCCATCGGAGGCTACAAAACCTTGTTTCACTTTTTCAACTCCTTCCAATGATTGGAAAACGGCTTCCGTATACCAATGACAACCGCCGCCCAGTGCTATTTTATCCATTGCCTTTTTCATGCTTTGTTACCTTCGGTACACTCCTGAAATTTCGGGAACAGCCTTCGCCCAATACTAGTCTACAAAATTCTTGTTTCAAAGGTATTCGTCAATCGAGCCGAATTACCACGATTAACTTTTAACTATGTATTTAGCTTATACAAAAGATTACTATCTAAGCTTGTTTCTGCTCTTTCAAAAAACTGTCAAATCTTTCAAAATGGCAGGTATATCCGTTGGGATGCTTTATGAGATAATCTTGATGCTCCGGTTCGGCAGGCCAAAAGACGGTGAAGGGCTCCAAGGTGGTTACCGCATCTGCTTTCCATCTTCCGGAATCGTTTACGATCTTGATGACCGCTTCCGAGATGTTTTTTTCTTCATCATTTTGAAAAAATATCGTCGATCTGTAACTGGATCCCCTATCGTTACCTTGTTGGTCGACCGTTGTCGGATTGTGGATTCTAAAGAAGTAATCTAAAATCTCCCTGAAATTAGTTGCATTCGGATCATAGGTTAATTCGATTCCTTCGGCATGACCGGGATGGTTTCTATAAGTAGGGTTGTCGTTTTCCCCTCCTAAATACCCAACTTCGGTATCTTTAATTCCAGGTCTTACCCTGAAAAGATCTTCCATTCCCCAGAAGCAGCCTCCTGCGATGTATGCTTTTTTGTAATTGCTCATTTTTTTATTTTTGTTGTATTAGGTTCTCTAAAAAATCGATTACTTTTCGCTCCGGCATTTCGCACGGTTTTAAACTTTCGGCCTTTGTTGTGATATAGTAATTTAGGCTAATAAAATCATTTCCGCCGAGCTCTTCGGCATATAGTTTTATGCTTCTCCCATGGCTAAAATCGATTCTTGTTACCCCATACTTTTTGTTCCGGTACAGGACTTCGGAATATCCCTTGGACAGTGCACGTATTTTTTTTAGTAGCATATTATTACAACTTTACCTCTCCCATGGTCAAAATGGACACCCCCAATCAAGAACTACAGGACAACATAGAACAGCCTACTTTATTCCGTGCCCACTCTGGCCGTTTGGCGAACCATTTTTCCTTTTCGGGCTGTTCTGCATAGGGTAGTTTCAAGAGGTTGAACAGTTCTTCAATGATCGAATAATCACCATTGTCGGCGGCATCTATGGCCAATTGCGCCATATAATTCCGCAGTACATATTTAGGGTTAACGGAATTCATAGCCATTTTACGCTCCTCATCGCTTCGTGTTTCTTTCTTGAGACGATCCTGATATTTTAAGAACCATCCCTTCCATTCTTCCTCGAGGTTGCCCGTGATTTCACTGGGGCTATAGAAAGCATCCGCAATAACAGATAGTTCATTGGTCGCTACATCCTTTTCAAAATTACCCAAATTCCTAAAAAAGATGGTCATGTCGGTTTCCGAACGCTGCAAAACGGTTTCGAGTTCGTCGACCAATTGCGGATCTTTTTTATCCTGTTCAAATAACCCCAGTTTCGATTTCATCATGGTCAAATGGGCCGTCCCTAGTTCATCCCTGAAATTCTTTAATATCGATTCCAAAGCTTCGGTTTCCTCAATAAGCGGATAGAGCGCATTGGCCAATTGGAAAAGGTTCCACAGTACAATTTGTGGCTGGGTGCCATAACGGTATCGCCTTTGTCCGCTATCGGTCGTATTCGGTGTCCATCCATGGTCATATCCCTCCAACCATCCGTAGGGGCCATAATCGATCGTCAGGCCTAAAATGGACATGTTATCAGTGTTCATGACCCCGTGGACAAAGCCTACGCGCTGCCAATGCATGACCATATCCAAACTTTTCTCCCCAATTTCCTCAAAAAACTGGATATAGGTTTCTTTGGATGGTTCGCCCAAATGCGGATAATGGTATTTGATAGTGTAATCCACCAGCGTTCGTAAGGTTGCTGTGTCTTTTCTGGCCGTAAAAATTTCATAACTTCCAAAACGTAGGAAAGATGGGGCGACCCTACATACGATAGCCCCTTTTTCAAAATCGGGATTGCCGTCGTACAGAACATCACGCAGCACCTGATCGCCCGAAAGTGCCAAGGACAAGGCCCTTGTCGTAGGCACGCCCAGATGGTACATGGCCTCGCTGCACAGGTATTCACGTATAGACGAGCGAAGAACCGCCAGCCCATCCGCTGTTCTGGAGTAAGGGGTTTCGCCGGCACCTTTCAATTGAAGTGCCCAAAGTTTGCCCTTATGTACGACCTCCACTAAATTGATGGCGCGGCCATCGCCCAACTGCCCGGCCCAGTTTCCGAACTGATGGCCTCCATAGCACATCGCATAGGGATTCGTGTCGGGCAGGACTTCATTCCCCGTAAACACCTGTAGAAATGCATCGCTTTCCGCATCTTTTTTTGTTAGGCCAATTTCGTTCAACATTTCTGGAGAAACATGAAGCATCTTGGGTTTAGCTGTTTTTTTTGGTTTCACATAGGAAAAACAGGCATTGCGAACCTGCCGTCTACTATTTTCCGATATGGGATCGGCCGGAAGTTCTTTATTAAATCTGTCTTTTATATCTAATTTTAATGTCAAAATCGTATCCTTTCTTTAGCTAACTTAGTACTATTTGATTATGGTTTTCCAATGTTCACTTCTTCTTGCCACTGCTTTAATGAACGTACAAACGGCCACGGCTTTATGGCCCTCTTCGGTCAATTTTTCAAAGGTCTTTTCCGCCAATACCTTGCCGATACCCCTGCCTCGCAGTTGATGCGGCACTTCGGAATATACCAAATACATTTTGCCGTCTCGTAGATCGTACTCGACTTTCGCCTCTTCGCCGTTGATGTCGAGGGTGTATTTTTGATTTCTTTTATCGTGCTCTATTTCCAATTCTTGAGGTCTTAACTTATTCGATGCCCTTTAAAAATTCAATGGCGGCATCCACATTTAAATGGAAATCGCCAAACACCACATTGTCATGCCGGTCGACAAAAATGAACCAAGGCGTTCCACCGGTATGATAATTCGTCATGATATTGGACCTTGATTTTCCGTCATTGCCCGCATCGTGGCCAAAAGGGATTTTAAGGTCGTACTGTTTTTGGGTCTCCACCATTTTTTCATAGGTGTTGGCATCGTGGCCCTCAAAAACGGTCTGAACGGCCAAGAATACTACTTGATCATTATCCTTCAAAGCTTCGGTCATTTTCTGCAAAGCGGGAAAGCCTCTACTATGACAGCCGGGACACCAGCTTTGGAAACAATAGACCACCTTGAACTTACCTTCAAAATCGGAGAGTTTGATGGGTGCTGTCTTCCTTCCTTCGGCATCGATCCATTGATCTACCTGAAATTCCTTTGCCTTCAAAATTTCGTTACCGCGTGTTGCCTTGCTCTGCATTTTTTGTTTTCCTTCTTGTTTAATAAACTGATTAAATAAAAATAACCGATTCCTATTAATCGAATTTCGTAATTCTCAACGGCTGGGCTCAAGTGTCGGGTGTAGAACTATGCTCTGTCTTCTAATTGCTCCTCCCTTTTTTCTTTAGCCAATTGCAGCGATTCCGAATTAATACAATAGCGCAAGCCACTAGGTTTGGGCCCATCCTGAAATACATGCCCCAAATGGGCATCACAGGTGTTGCACATAACCTCTACCCGTACCATACCGAAAGAACCATCCTTGTCATATTTGATGGCATTCTCTTTTATGGGCTGGGTAAAACTGGGCCACCCTGTTCCCGACTCGAATTTTATGGTCGAATCGAACATTGGGGTATCACAGCAGATACAATTATATTTTCCGGCCTCGTGAATACTGCACAAGGCACCGCTATGAGGGGCTTCGGTCCCTTTTTTTCTAGTAATCCTAAATTGCTCGGGGGTTAAAATTTCCCGCCATTCCGCCTCGGTCTTTTCGACCCTACGGTCAGGTTCGGGACTGCCCTTAACGCTATAATGAATTACATCTTTCCAAGTAATTGTCATCTGTTTTCCTTTCTTTTATGTTGTTTGTTCTTGTGCAAATATGTTCCTAATACAAAGATATGTTGAAACTACATGCTATTTTTTATCCAAACTTCCTTTATCCGTGTAAATTTTACCTGTGTTGCTTCAACGGATCCATAATTGCCGCGCGCTTTACATGTAATCTCTTGCCAACATACCAATTATAGATTGATGTGTCCTTTAATTGGTCGGGGCATATATCCTTTATTGACATTCAAAATGTAACAATTAGCTCCTATTATAAGTTTGCTTCCTGAGAATTCTTTGTCCTCTGAGAATGCTGGATTGAAAAGACTTAACGTCAACAAGATAGCAATAAAAACATTGTCTTGATAATCAATTGCTGAGGTGATTACTTATGAGTTCGAAATAGGAACATCAAAAATTAAAATACTGTTAATCTCAATTACGACTGTTAAATTTGAGTAACTTTGCAAGAATGAGAAAGATCTTTCATAAAGTAGCATCTGTTTTGATGGCATTCGTGGTTATGTTCACTACTATGTCCTTCACAGTCGATATGCACTATTGTGGGGACTCTTTGGTCGATTTTTCTCTATTCGAAAAAGCGGAAAGCTGCGGCATGGAGAAAACTCCGGCGGCTTTAGATTGTGAAACGCCTTTTATGGCTGAAAAATCGTGCTGTTCCGATCAACAGATTATAAAGGAAGCCGATACCGATCTCAAAACATCGTTACATACACTTTCATTCGAACAGCAGATTTTTGTCGCCACATTTTTCTACACCTATTTAAACCTTTTTGAAGGGCAAGGAGAAAACATCGTTCCCTTTAAAGACTACCACCCTCCCTTCTTGGAGCAGGACGTACTTGTTCTCAACCAAGTATTTTTAATTTGATTTAGATTCAGATTTTTCGCTTCAAAACCATTTGTTGCGAAATCTTGCCATGCCCTGATTATCCCAGCCAAAGGCAGCTGGGTTCAATTTAGGCTACGGTTTACATCGAGCAGAAAGAGATTTACCAATTTAAAGAATCTCATTTCTGACGTCTCACATCTGAAATCTATCTCAATGCTGAACAAAAGCATAAAATTTTTAATCGAAAACAAACTCGTCGCGGTTCTGATGCTCACTCTTTTTGTGGGTTGGGGCATTGTCAATTCTCCATTCAATTGGAATACGGGCTTTCTTCCTAGCGACCCGGTGGCCGTCGATGCCATTCCCGATATTGGCGAAAACCAACAGATAGTCTTTACCAAGTGGGAAGGTCGTTCCCCGCAAGATATCGAAGACCAGATTACGTATCCGTTGACGACTTCCCTACTGGGGATACCCGGCGTAAAGACCATCCGAAGTTCTTCGATGTTCGGATTTTCAAGTATCTATATAATTTTTGAGGAGGATATAGAATTCTACTGGTCGCGAAGCCGCATTCTTGAAAAGCTAAATTCATTGCCCAGTGGATTATTGCCGGATGAGGTTAATCCTGCATTGGGACCCGATGCCACAGGATTGGGACAGATTTTTTGGTACACCTTGGAAGGTCGCGATACCGAAGGCAATGTCACTGGCGGATGGGACTTGCACGAACTACGTAGCATTCAGGACTATTATGTGAAATATGCCCTTTCATCTGCCAGCGGAGTTTCGGAAGTCGCCTCTATCGGTGGATACGTGAAGGAATATCAAGTGGATGTCGACCCCGAAAAAATGCGGCAGTACGGTATTGGTCTTTCCGATATCGTTACAGCGGTCAAGCAGAGTAATCAGGATATTGGTGCGCAGACCTTAGAGATGAATCAGGCCGAATATCTCGTCCGTGGTCTGGGCTATGTGAAATCCATCGCCGATATCGAAAACGCCGTTGTTACTTCGGAAAATTTTACATCCATCCGCATCAAGGATATTGGCAAAGTCCATTTAGGCCCGGCTGCCCGGCGTGGTATTCTTGACAAGGAAGGGGCGGAGGTTGTAGGCGGTGTCGTAGTGGCTCGATACGGCGCAAATCCCTTGGAAGTCATCAACAATGTCAAGGACCAAATTAACGAACTGAGTGCCGGATTACCTTCAAAAGTGCTGGCCGATGGACGTACCTCGCAGGTGACCATAGTTCCCTTTTACGACCGTACCGAATTGATACAGGAAACCTTGGGCACACTCAATGAAGCCCTGACCTTGGAAATCTTGATCACCATTTTGGTCATTATCGTTATGGTGTTCAATCTTCGGGCATCCATTTTGATTTCAGGACTACTGCCGGTGGCTGTTTTGATGGTCTTCATTGCGATGAAGCTGTTTAACGTTGATGCCAATATTGTGGCACTTTCGGGAATAGCGATTGCTATAGGTACGATGGTGGATGTCGGGGTCATTCTTACCGAAAATATCATCAGGCACCTCGAAGAAGATGAAAATGATCTTTCCATAGATACGGTAGTATATCAAGCTACAACAGAGGTTTCAGGTGCAATTTTAACTGCTGTACTTACCACCATAATCAGTTTTATTCCTGTTTTTACCATGATAGGTGCAGAAGGCAAACTGTTCCATCCTTTGGCTTTTACCAAAACGATGGCGCTTACTGCATCCCTTATTGTTGCTTTGTTTCTCATTCCACCATTTGCAGCGTTTCTTTTTAGAAAGAAAAAAGTACGTTCTACAATAAGCAATATTCTTAACTCTTTAATGCTACTGGCAGGTATTGTAGTCGTTGGATATGGATATTGGTTGGGCCTGATTTTAGTGGCTTTTGGGGCGACCGGCTATTTGAAAAATCCTAAAGTTGCAGCACGGTTTACCAATAAAAAAGTAGTGGAACAAAAACGGATCCAATTAATCAACATCATTATATCTGTAGTTGCCATTATCTTTCTGTTAGCGGAATACTGGAGACCTCTGGGCTTCGACCGAAGTATTGTGATGAACTTTATTTTTGTAAGTGTCATCTGCTTTGGCCTGTTAGGTACGTTTTATGTTTTCCGGCATTATTATACCCGCATCTTACGATGGGCGTTGCGTAATAAACTCCTTTTTCTTTCCGTCCCGACGCTTATCGTAATCTTCGGGCTCGTGATTATGCAGAACACCGGCAAGGAATTTATGCCGTCCCTCAATGAAGGTTCGTTCCTATTGATGCCCACTTCGTTACCACATGCTGGGGTGGAAGAAAACAAACGTGTTTTACAGCAATTGGATATGGCCGTGGCCACTATCCCCGAAATACAGACCGTGGTCGGGAAATCCGGGCGCACCGAATCGGCTCTTGACCCTGCCCCGCTGTCGATGTACGAGAATATCATTCAGTATAAATCGGAATATATGCGTAATTCGGATGGCGAACGCCAACGCTATAAGGTTAATGATGATGGGCTTTTCGTTTTGAAGGATGACAAATTTATTATCAATCCGAACAACAAAGTTGAGGAAGATGCCAACTACGAAGCGTTCCAATTACAAACGACCGCTTCCAACGACGAACTCATTCCAGATGAAGATGGCGAATATTACCGCAACTGGCGACCAGAAATCGATAGTCCAGATGATATTTGGGACGAAATCGTACGGGTCACGAGATTGCCCGGCATTACTTCCGCACCTAAATTACAGCCTATTGAAACGAGGTTGGTGATGCTGCAAACGGGAATGCGTGCACCGATGGGAATCAAAGTAAAAGGTCTGGACTTACGTGAAATCGAGGCATTCGGTCTACAACTTGAAGACATTCTCAAACAAGCCGAAGGGGTCAAACAACAGGCTGTTTTTGCCGATCGTATCGTTGGGAAACCCTATTTACTGATTGACATTAAGCGGGAACAGCTGGCGCGCTACGGTATTTCGATAATGGATGTGCAAGAAATTCTGCAGGTCGCGGTCGGTGGAATGCCCCTCACCCAAACGGTTGAAGGGCGGGAACGCTACGCGATTCGGGTACGGTACCCGCGCGAGCTACGTGAAAATCCCACGGACTTGAAAAACATTTACGTGCCTGTCGAAAAAGGAAGTCCCGTGCCCCTTGGCGAACTGGTGGATATCCGATATGAACAAGGACCACAGGTCATCAAAAGCGAAGACACCTTTTTGGTGGGCTATGTATTATTTGACAAACTGGATGGATTTGCCGAAGTAGATGTGGTAGAAAATGCCCAGGCATTGATCAGGGATAAAATTGATAATGGCGAATTGACCGTTCCTAAAGGCATTAACTATCAGTTTACGGGAACCTATGAAAATCAATTACGGGCGGAAAAGACCTTGTCCGTAGTCGTGCCCTTGGCGCTCGCTATCATCTTTTTGATTCTTTATTTTCAGTTCCGGTCGGTAACGACTTCCCTGATGGTCTTTACGGGTATCGCTGTAGCCTTTGCAGGGGGATTTTTGATGATATGGTTCTATGGACAGGATTGGTTCTTGAACTTCAATTTCTTTGGCGAGAACCTACGGGACTTGTTCCAGATGCATACCATAAATCTCAGTGTAGCGGTATGGGTCGGGTTTATCGCCCTGTTCGGTATCGCTACGGATGATGGGGTCGTGATGGCCACCTATCTCACCCAGACTTTTGACCGGAACAGTCCCGATAACACAAAAGAAATCCGTGATTCCATAGTGGAAGCTGGCGAAAAGCGTATTCGTCCGTGTCTAATGACAACGGCCACGACCATTTTGGCCTTGTTGCCCATTCTCACTTCAACGGGTCGCGGCAGTGATATCATGATACCAATGGCCATCCCCAGTTTTGGCGGGATGCTCATCGCCCTTATCACACTTTTCGTAGTCCCAGTTTTGTTCAGTATGAAAAAGGAATTCCAACTTAAAAGAGCGAACAAATGAAAAATGTAACCTTCATAATCGATATTTTGTTTGACTTCGTTGGAATTTGTGTTGGACCTTTCGTCAAGGCTCAAAACAGGCCTTTCGTCTACGCTCAAGACAAGCCTTTTGACGTGGCTCAAGATAAACTCCTCCGAAGTGCTAAAGCCCGTCTGGGCATCTTCGTAATTTTGACGTTCCTTGTTGGCGCTTTCGGTGGACAGGCGCAGAGCCTACAATCCTACATTCAGGAAGCCGCGGCCAATAACCCGGACATTCAGGCCTTTGAAATACGGTACAACATTGCCCAGGAAAAAGTAAACGAAGCCAATACATTGCCCAATACGACAATAGGTGCCGGCTATTTTGTAAGCCAGCCGGAAACCGCAATGGGTCCACAGCGCGTCCAGTTGTCAGTCTCCCAAATGCTGCCCTGGTTCGGTACGATTACGGCGAGGGAAAATTACGCCAGTTCCATGGCCGATACGGAATTTGTGGAAATCGCCATCGCCAAGCGGAAACTTGCATTAGAGGTAGCCCAATTGTATTATCAGCTCTACACCATTCGGGCGAAGCAAAAGGTACTCGACGAAAACATTCAATTGCTAAAGACCTATGAGCGGTTGGCTCTGACCTCTGTAGAAGTAGGTAGCGCTTCGGCGGTGGATGTGCTGCGCCTACAGATTCGACAGAACGAACTACAACAGCAAAAAGAAGTGCTGCTTCAACAAGATAGAGGTATACAAGCCGGCTTTAATAAAAAGCTGGATCGGAGGTATGATCTTGTCGTGCAGGTGGTAACATCGCTACAGATACCGGCGGTCGATCTTCAATATAGCTATGACTCACTTTCAGATAATCCGGAATTGCTCAAATACGATCGGCTGTTCGAATTGGTTGTACAATCCGAATTGTTGAACCAAAAAGAACGTGCGCCGAGTTTTGGGGTCGGTCTTGATTATGTAGCGGTGGGCGAGGGCACCGATATGATGCTTGGCGATAGCGGGAAGGACATGGTCATGCCCATGGTGACCCTTTCCATTCCCATTTTCAACAACACCTATTCATCCAAATCCAAACAAAATGAACTGCGTCAAAAAGAATTGGAAGCCCAAAAAAACGAGCGATTGAACGTTTTGGAGAGTGCTTTTTCAAAAGCGATATCCCAAAGAAATCAAGCACGAATCAGTTACGAGACACAGACCAAAAACCTGGCTCAAGCCAGGAATGCCGAGCAAATCCTCATCAAAAATTACGAAACGGGCACTATCGATTTTAACGATGTGCTGGACGTTCAAGAGCTGCAACTAAAATTCCAAACGGAACAAATCGAGTCGGAGCAAATGTATTATGCACAATCGGCCATTATCAACTACTTGATCAACTGATTATGATACAGGATTTTTTTATAAAAAATATGGTGTGCGATAGATGCATCAAGGTTTTAAGGGATGAATTAAACGATCATAATATCGAATTATTGCAAATCGAACTGGGTCGCTTACGCTTGGATATAGAAAGCGAGGATGACATCGAAAAATTGGAATCATTGCTTGAAAACAATGGTTTTTCTGTAATCGGCAGTACCGAAGAAAAACTTACGGAACAAGTCAAGGTAGAACTCATAAAATCGTTGCAAGAATTGCCTTTAGAAATAAAAACGAAATTATCTACGCATTTAGCAGATAAATTGGGACGCGAATATTCAAAAATCAGTAAGGTGTTCTCATTTGCCGAGGGCATAACCATCGAAAAATATTTTATCAAACTGAAAATCGAAAAGGTAAAGGAATTGATACAGGCAAAGGAACTCAATTTTACGGAAATGGCGCAGTTGCTTGATTACAGCCATATGAACCATTTAAGCGGTCAATTCAAAAGTGAAACTGGTATGAGCCTTTCTGCTTATAAATCGCAACAAAAGAATTTTAGGAACTCCTTAGACAAAATTATGTAGATAATAGCCAGAATTATGACACAAGAGACTGTATATCAATGGTATTTTTATTCCACTTATTAATTAAAACCTATATAATATGAAAAATTCAAAATTAATCGAAGCATTGAACAACTGCGTAGCACATTGTAATTATTGTGCGGATGCCTGTTTAGATACCGATGACATCAAGATGATGGTCGACTGTATCAGAACCGATAGGGCCTGCGCTGAAGTTTGCAGCGCAACTGCAAAGCTGCTTGCTTCAAATTATGCAGATGTGAAAGGTATGGTAGAATATTGCCATAGTATCTGTATTAAATGTGCCGACGAATGCGACAAGCATGACCATCAGCATTGCAAAGACTGTGCGGAAGCCTGTAGAAAATGTGCAGCTGCCTGTGAAGAATACTTGGCATAATTGAATACCGCCCTTTCCGAAAGGGAAGGGCTTTCTAAACCTTTATACATGAGGATACTAATTACATTTTTGATTTTTGGATTGTGCCTTTTGAATCTAAAGGCGCAAACAGCCAACACCTATGAAGAGAATAAAGACAACTGGCCAGAACACGTCTATGATTTGACTATTGATTATGAAACCGTCAATTTCACGGGCAAGGATGTAAAGGCCATGACCATAAATGGTGGCATTCCCGGTCCGAATTTGGAATTTGAAGAAGGTGAATTTGCCATTATCAACGTCACCAATAAAATGGATGTTGAAACCTCTGTGCATTGGCATGGGATGATTCTGCCCAATTTTTATGATGGTGTCCCCTATCTGACCACGCCGCCGATTCGGCCAGGTGAAACCTTCCAATATAAATTTGCAATCAAACAACCCGGTACATATTGGTATCACTCACATACGGGTTTACAAGAACAGCGTGGCGTTTACGGTTCCATTCAAATCAATCCCAAAGAAACCGATCTGGAATATGATAAGGATTTAGTATTGGTCTTATCCGATTGGATGGACGAAAATCCGCAATCACAACTCAAAAATCTAAAACGTGGCAACGAGTGGTATTTGATCAAAAAAGGTCAGGTACAGAGCCTTGATAAACTGATCAAGAAAAATGCGGTTGGCGCAAAGCTGAAAATGGCTTGGCAGCGAATGCCGGACATAGCTATTTCTGACAACTACTATGATACGTTTTTTATTAATGGCGGTACGGAACAAAATTATCCCGACTTTGAGCCCGGGGAAAAAGTGCGTTTGCGCTTTGTGAACGCTTCCGCAGCAACTTACTATTGGTTGACTTTCGGCGGCGAAGACCCGATGTTAATTTCGTCCGATGGTAAGGATGTTGTTCCCGTAAGGCACAATAAAACCTTGATCGGGGTGGCGGAAACCTATGATTATATCGCAACGATCCCGCAAAGCGGAAAACTTCAAATCCGTGTGACCGCCCAAGACGGGTCGGGTGAGGCAGCGGCCTATGTAGGTACGGGCGAAACGCTGAAAGCCCCTATTGTCCCTGAACCGGATTTAATTAAAAGCATGAAGCAAATGATGTCCATGGGAATGAAAATGGGTGCCCCGGCCTCAAAGTTCAATCCCTCGAAAAACGATTCCATTCAGGTCATGGAAAAATATAAGATGGAAATGGGAGGAATGCAGAGTGGAGGTCATAAAATGAAAATGAAGGATGGCAAAATGGACTTGGACGGGATGAAAATAGATTCCACCAAGATGGCTCACAAGAAGATGGACCATTCCAAAATGGAAATGAAGGACGACAAGATGAAAATGTCGAAGTCTGAAATGAAAATGAAGAAGGGCAAGGCCAATGTTCAGATGGACGCATCAACGAAAATGGGCGACGATATGGAAATGGGCGGTATGAAAATGGGTTATATGGTGCCTGAAGACCAAGTAGTAGGCGACAATATGAAAACCGGCGGTAATCCCGAATTCAACTACAACTACCTGCGCTCGCCCGAAAAGACGGTTTTTGAGAATGACAAACCCGTGAAGGAAATGCTGTTCAACCTTACCGGAAATATGAACCGTTATGTCTGGTCGATTAACGGGGTGCCCTTATCGGAAACCGATAAGATAAAAATCAAACAAGGTGAAGTAGTGCGCATCACACTGAATAACTTGACAATGATGCACCATCCGATGCATTTGCACGGCCACTTTTTTAGGGTGCTAAATGAAAACGGCGAATATTCGCCATTAAAGCATACCGTAAACGTGGCACCCATGCAGAAAGTGGTCATCGAGTTTGATGCTCGCGAGTATGGCGATTGGTTTTTCCATTGCCACGTGCTCTATCATATGAACAGTGGTATGGCTAGGATATTTAGTTATACGGAGACCCCGAGGGATGAACGCCTGAAGGACTACCCCCTAACTAATCTTACCAACGAAGCCGACCATATGTTTACTTGGGGAGAGTTGACCGCTGCCAGTCATATGACCGAACTTTATGCTACCGCCACAAATATCCGTAACCAATTTACCCTATCCGGCGAGTACGGTTGGAACAAAAATCTCGAGGCCGAATTTAGTTATGAGCGTTATCTGAACGAC
>RCMY010001223.1_pt1 | contig 24860 bp, 23 predicted proteins | sample 2041341 | NCBI WGS metagenome assembly RCMY01 (sample SAMN09708234, study PRJNA481090) | Marine sediment metagenome, whole genome shotgun sequencing project.
CCCACCATCACCTGACCGCTGGAAGTCGGTACTTGCGCCATCGCCGTCCACATCAACTAGCCGATAGATCACATGGCGGGTGTCGGCTGGTGGGATTGGATTAGTCCTGGTGATGAATGACAAAGTATTGGAGCTGTCGCCTGGGGCCGGACTACACACGGTTTCGGCTCCGCGCAGCTCTTTGTCGACCCGTTCAAGAATAAGTCGGATGTCATCGTTGGTCCTGGCCGAGTTTTCGATATCCCGAGTCGCTCGAAGCGAAGACGACAGGACACTGGAGAATACGATGCTGACGATCGTGAGCAGGAAGATCGCGACCATCAGCTCGCTGAGGGTTAGTCCCCGTTCGTCGGTTCTGAGCCGGTTGAGGTTCATGTCAATCCGCCGATGGATCGATATAGACGGCATTTACGTATTTACGTTGAGCTTCTCGGACTCGTAGTGCACAGCGAGGTCATAGATCACTATGCGACCCCCATCCTGGGAATAGTCACTGGTGACCGGCGGTGGTCCAACGCTGATCACCGTCGAGGCGCCAAGGCCTGCGGCCTGGACGCCGTAGTCAACCACCTTGTACTGAAGGTCGACCGTGACCATCGGGAGCTTCGTCTCGAACCAGGTACGCGAGCGGGCGCCCACACCGTCAGTAGTCGACGCGGTACACCAACCTCTCACCGTGACCGACCCTGACACAGTGTATTCAAGGAAGGGGCGGCCGGCGGTCGACGTGGTCGAAGTAACGGGAGATCCTCCCCAGAGCTGAACGGTGTTCTCGACGTTTGTTCCGCCGTTGCATGCCGACCCGTAATTGGCTCGATAATCGATGGCAGTCGCGCTCCCATTGGGATTTACCACAACGTACTTCTTGGTCGCCGGGTCCCATTGTTTGATGACCATCGTTGTCATCAACGGGTTGGGATTCGCGATGACGCCTTGTCCGGCCAGCACGCTGGCCTGGATATCGGGCATCGTAACGATTACCCACCCGTAGAAGTCACCAGTCCCCCCGGTGTCGGGATACGCGGTGTCATCGAGGAAGTGGAGGTTTCCACCGTCATAATTGTCGAGTGACGCCGAGATCTGCTGGAAGCCGCCAACCGGGGTGTCATCGCGATCAACGGTCGCTCCAAACACGATCGCGGAGGTAGGGGCGGTCGGGTTTTCTCGCCGGAACAGGTCGAACTTGTACGACGCGCCGTTCAGTGGACTGAACCCTGCGTACATGTTCCGCACCCAAGTCTCCGTGTAGTCGGTGAAGCCGACTGCGATCTTGGCGGGGAACTTGCTGGTTGTGGCCAGTTGGGCAAACGGGAACTTGTCGTCAGGTGGTGGCGCCACTGGAACTGGATCGACCTCGGTGAAGAGGTAGCCGTTGACGGCGTAGTCCGTTGTCTCGGTGATCTGGAGGTCCTGGTCCGCCGTTCCCACATGGTTTAGCCTGGCGAGCGGCTGGTTGAACAGGAGACCCGTCGCCCCGAACTGAAGTGGCGGAATCGTGCTGGCGTCGTCGTCGGTGAGAAACTCAGTTTTGGCGGCTGGCAGTGTGAGAATCGGATCGTCGGCGGTCCCATACAACCCGTCCACTCCTTCCCACTGAAGGCGTGAAGCGTCGGTGCCCGAAATGCGAATCGATGATCCTGACACAAAATCGGACGTAGCGTTGACTGTCGCAATAGGGAAGTTGACGGACGCATCGAACAGCTGACGCTCGTTAACTGTCGACCAGAAGTACTCGTCTCCGACGGTATCGGTCGTGACGCCTGGGGTCGTCCAGAGTTCCCAATCGGTTCCGTGGGCGTAAGCCGCCGGGTATGCCCCGGAGCTCGATGGTCCAATTCGCATTGCACCACCGGACATGTGCACCGTGCCCGAAATGAACGGCTGAGATGGCTCCTGGTATTCCGAGACAATCGTCTCCAAACGAACCTCCTTGCGGAAGCCACCGACCGGGACCCACTGCACGATGGCGGTGAGGCGCCGGGCGATCTCGTCGCCGGTAACCGGGTTTTCGATGGAGGTCACGAAGAGGTAGCGGTCGTACTCGGAAGTATCACGTTCGACCGCTTCAAAAAAGTTGAGGAAGGGGCGGAAGGTGTCGGCGTTGGCGAACACGATTTTCTCTCCGCCGAAGATGTACTCGTCGGCCACACCGTCGTACACCAGGTCGCCGGCGATGAAGGGGTCACCGATGTAGCATCCCACTTGTTCCGTCGCACAGCTGTTGCCGCGGGTCGACGTGGCTAAGCCCATGTGTTCCCACTCGAGAGCCTGCCCTCGTTCAATCAGCTCGGACGCAAACGCCGAAGCAACGGCCTGCTTACGGGTCTCGACGATGACCCGGGTACCGGAGTCAAAGGTACGCAGCAGCACGACCATGAGACCAAAGATGATCACAAGTGAAACCATGGCTTCGACCAGGGTGAAGCCTCGCTCTTCATTTGGAACGCGGTGCAGTAAACGCATATGCATCAAGTATCGGTCAGTTTGCCCGTCGAACTTGACCTTTTTCGGGGTTCAAGGACGGTCTAACTCGCCACGGCCCGTTGGGACTAGTTACTGCCGGGCTCCCTGGATGGCGATTAGCCGGTGTCGTCGCTACGTGGCACGATCCGAAAGGCGTCGTACACGCCGTCGACGGCGCGCAGAGTGTTCAGGATCCGGGCAACATGGCTTGGATCTGACAGTTCGACCTCATACCGAAGGACCGCCACCCGGTCGCTACCGGTCGCTGAAGACGAAGCGACGATATTGCCGCCTACGTCGGTGAAAACAGCCGTGACATCGCGCAACAGACCCGCCCGGTCAAAACCCTCGACCTGTACCCACACCGCAAAACGACCGATCCGATCCGGAGACCAGGTCACGTCAATCATCCGGTCCCGTTGATCGGCCAAGGTGGCCAAATTTGTGCAGTCGGATCGGTGCACCGAAACCCCGCGACCGACAGTGACGAACCCAACAATCTCGTCTCCGGGGACCGGCGCACAACACTGGGCCAACCTGACCAGAACATCATCCAAGCCCTCGACGATGATTCCCGGTCCGGTCAGACGGGCGGTTCGCTGGCGGGCAGGCGCGATGAGATCGTCCGACTCGGCGTCGAGCTCGGGTCGGATTTCGCGAGAGACCCTATGGCCGATATTCGTGGCGCTTGCCCCGCCCTCGCCAACCGCAACGTAGAGCGATTCAGTGCTGGAGTGGCCTAGCTCCTGCGCGACGGCTTCCAGCGCCTGATCCCGACGGCTGGCGTTGAGCCCAAGGCCTTCTTTTCGGAGCGCCTCGAAAACTGCCTCCTTGCCGTCGGCGATGGCCGCCTCTCTTCGTTCCTTCGAAAACCATTGCCGGATCTTCGCTTTGGCGCGTGAACTGCGAACGAATTTGAGCCAGTCACGGCTCGGACCTGCATCGGGGGCCTTAGACGTGAGGATTTCGACGAGATCCCCCGAGTTCAGCTGACTATCGAGCGCCACGAGACGACCGTTGACCTTCGCTCCCGTGCAGCGGTGACCGACCTCGGTATGGACGGAATAGGCAAAATCCACCGGGCTCGCACCGCGCGGCAATGAGTAGACCCGCCCCTTGGGCGACAGGACAAACACCTCGTCCTGATAGAGGTCGAGCTTAAGGTGGGTCAGGAACTCCTCGGGTTCACCGTATTCGTCTTGGAGTCGTCGGATATCAGCCATCCATGGCAGTGAATCTGCGTCAACCCGCTCCTTGTACCGCCAGTGCGCAGCGATTCCGAACTCGGCCCGCTCGTGCATCTCATGGGTGCGGATCTGAACTTCGAGCGGCTTGCGGTCTGGTCCGATCACGGTGGTGTGGATCGACTGATACAGGTTGAACTTGGGCATGGCGATGTAGTCCTTGAAGCGGCCCTGCACTGGAGGCCATAACGTGTGGATAAGCCCGAGGGCTCCGTAGCAAGCCTGTACGTCGGCGACGATAATCCGAATTCCGATCAGGTCGTGGATATCCTCGAACTGCTGACCAGACTCGACCATCTTTTTGTAGATCGAATAATGGTGTTTGGGGCGCCCGGATACGAGTGCCGGTATCCCGGCGTCGGTGAGCACGGCATCAACTTCCCCGATCGCCTTGTCGATGATGGCCTCACGCTGGGGCGACCGGTACGCAATCAGCTCCGAGATTTCTTCGTACCGCTTCGGATACAGGACCGCAAAGCAGCGGTTTTCCATTTCGTGCTTGATCTCCTGCACTCCGAGTCGATGCGCCAAGGGTGCGTAGATCTCGAGCGTTTCAACGACGACCCGTTGCTGCTGCTCCGGCGACAGAAACTCGATCGTACGGATGTTGTGAAGACGATCTGCCAATTTGATGAGCAGAACCCGTACGTCCTGCGCCATGGCAACGACCATCTTGCGGATCGTCGCCGCTTGGGCCTCCTCGCGACTGTCAAAATGAACCCGGTCGAGCTTGGTCACTCCGTCGATGAGCGCAGCTACGACCGAACCAAACTGCTTCGTGATGTCCTCAATGGTGGTACTCGTGTCCTCAACCGTGTCATGCAGAAGCGACGCAACCAACGTGTCCCGATCCATCCCGTAGCCAGCCAGAATCTCGGTAACGGCCACCGGATGAGTGATATAGGGAAGGCCGGACTTGCGGGTCTGCCCCGAATGTTGACGATCTGCGAGTTCGTAGGCCTCGACCAAGAGTGCCAGGTCGTCGTGATCCCAATGCCGGTCACCGACCACATGGTCCAGAACGGCGGGCACGGCACCCGACCCGCTAGGCATAAACAACCAGCGCCGTAAGCGGCGTGCCATTCAGTCGAGACGCACCGTCCAGGAATGCCAGTTCGACGTACACCGACAGGCCGACGACCGTCGCACCAAGCCCTTCAATGAGTTGGATGGCTGCCGCCGCAGTACCTCCTGTGGCAATCACGTCATCGACAATGAGTACTCGATCACCTGGACCCACTGCATCAGCGTGCAATTCGAGCACATCAGTACCGTATTCGAGGGAGTACGAAACCGAGTGGGTCTTGGCCGGCAATTTGCCCGGTTTCCGAACCGGCACGAAACCCAATCCGAGCCGATCTGCGACGGGCGTCGCCAGAATGAATCCGCGCGCTTCGATTCCTGCGACGTGTGTGAGACCCTGCCCCACATATGGGGCTGCCATGTCGGCGACAACGGACTGAAAAGCGGCGGCATCGGCCAGTACGGGCGTGATGTCCTTGAACACGATTCCCGGAGACGGGAAGTCGGGGATGTCGCGGATTAGGTCTATCGAAGGATGGGGCACGAAAGGAGTCTACTACCGCGACCCTCGGCCGCTCGGCGACACCGCCGACCCAGTACCCCGACCATCAACACACCTGGCGGGTTCAGAACGGCTGGCGAAGTCCCCAGCAGCGTCCTCTTCCTCGACAAACGGGCATAGTGCGCCTGAGCGTTATCGACGCTTCTTCTTCGGCGGGCGAGGTGCACCTGAACTGGAAATCGGGCGCCGTGAGTCGAACGAACCGCCCGCCACACTGCGCGGCGTCGGAGTGTCAGCCTCCGGAATGTCCTTCGCCTTCGGCGGCTTGGTCGACCCCTTGTCCTCGGGTTCCTTTGGTACGCGCATCCGCAGCGCAGCGACGAAGGGCGAGGCGATGAAGATTGACGAATAGGTGCCTGCGGCGATCCCAACGAACAATGCCAGGGCGAAGTCGGTGAGGGTCCCCGCCCCCAGCAGGAGCGACCCGACGATCAGCACGGATCCGACCGGAATGAGCGACGTCAACGAGGTGAAGATCGATCGCATAAGTACGAGGTTCATGGCGCGGTTTACGACGTCGCCGTACTCCATACGGGTTTCTTCGGTCTCGATTTCTTTGATCTTGTCATATACAACGACGGTGTCGTAGAGCGAATAGCCGAGGATCGTCAGGATTGCCACCACCGTGGATGGGGTCACTTCAAGTCCCGTGAGGGAATACAGACCTGCCGTAATGATCAGATCGTGGAAAAGAGCGGCGATCGCACCGAGGGCCATCCGCCATTCGAACCGCCAGGCGATAAACAACGACACGACCCCGATGAATACCCCCAGAGCGAGCAGAGCCCGACTGGCGATTTGGGCACCAAACGTCGGCCCAACCGATCGGTAGTCAATTGCGTCACTAGGAGTTCCGACTGCCTCAGAGATCGCTGAGACCACGTTGCTGCGCATATCCTCGCCCAGGGTCTCAGTGCGGATCCGGAACGTGTGCCCATCGCCAAGTTCTTCGATGCGAACCGCAGTGAGCCCTAGTGGGTCAAGCTTGGCTCGTAGTTCGGCGACCGACAGACCTGCCGTGTTTTCGACCTGAATCGATGAGCCCCCAATGAAGTCGATGCTCAAGTTGAGGCCTAGCGAGCCCGGGCCTTGTCGGAGCCCAAGGCTTAGAAGCGAGATAGCAATAATGACGGCCGAGATCATGAACCATCGGCGACGTGGCCCAACAAAGTCGATGTTGGCCGTTCCGTTGCGAAGTTCGGTGAATTTACTCATTTTCCGGCAAACCCCCGGATCGAGAACGCCCCACCATCGCCCATTTTGGTCTCGGACAGGATCGCTACGGCGTGGCGGGTATACCATCGGGCGACAACCAGGTCGAGCAGCGTGGCGACGCCGAGAGCCAGAGCAAACCCCTTCACGCGGTCGACGGCCAGCGTGTAGAGAAGGAATGCACCCATGAGGGAGACGAAATCAGCCGTCAGAATCGTCCGATAGGCCTTCTGGAAGCCCTCGTTAACGGCGACGTACATAGGCGCTCCGCCGCGCAACTCTTCCTTGATACGTTCGAAATAGACGATGTAGCTATCGGCCGTGATGCCGACCGACACGACAATGCCCATCACCCCGGCCAGCGTTAGCGACAGCCCTCGTAAATCACCAAGAAGCGTGTAGGAAAGGATCAACAACGATCCGAACACCGTGAGGCCAACGACCGCCACGATACCGAGCGAGCGGTAGTAGGCCAGCAGGACGATCGCCACGAGTGCCAGCCCAATCAGCCCAGCGGTGACCCCGGATTGCAGCGAGTCGGCACCGAGGGTTGCCGAGACCTTCTCTACGTTGCCGACTTGAAGCGAAATCGGCAGTGCACCGTAGCGGAGCACGATCGTGAGCTGAGCAGCTTCGGCGGCAGCGGCGTCATCGGTTCCGCCGATTCCAATTGATGCACGTCCGCCGGAAATACCGATAGCGGGATCGACGCTTGCAGCTACCGGCGGTGCGGTCAGTATCTCGCCGTCGAGCACGATGGCGATCCGCCGGCTTGGATGCACGACAAAACTGGATTGACCGTTGGGTAGACATGTGGCGGCATCCTTGGTGAGCTGCGTGAAGGCGCCTTCGCCTTCCGAGTTGAGCGTCAATGAGACACTCCATCCGGCATCTGCCGCCGATGTTCCCTGAAGTTGGGCGAGGGCATCGCCGATGCCGGTTCCCATCAGCTGCGCAGGGCCAACGAGGTACTCGGCGGTAACAAGTCCCGTGTCGTCTCGGACCGGAAGCCAGGCCGCCTGGTTCGGGTCGTCAGGACTGGTGAAGCCTTCCCCATCAACCGAAGGTTCAGGGAAAGCCTGTGCGTCGAGGTCGTAGACGGCTGGGCATGGGCCGAAGGCCTCCACCGCCGAAGATCCGTCTGGGAGGCGTTCGTCGTACACAGACCGAAAGCTCAGCTGGCCTGTCTGGCCGAGAACATTGAGGGCCTCGTCGAGGTTTTCGACGCCGGGTAATTGCACCAGCACGTCGAGGTTGTCCGAGTCTCCGACCACTGTGATTTCGGGCTCCTGGACGTTTCCGATCCCTTCGATGCGCGCCCGAAGAACGTCGACCGCGACGTCGAGGACGTCAGGGTCGGTGCCAGGAGGTGACGTCAGCAGTGCTTCAACGCCTCCGCGCAAGTCGAGGCCAAGGAGAGGAAAGTTCCCATTGGAGAAGCTGAAAGCGATGCCTCCCCAGGCGACAACGAGGATGATGACCAGGCGAATGATGCTACGACGCATCATCTTCTCCGATTTTGTGGGCGATTGCCCGACGGTCGAACTCAGCCTGGCCCTCAACCATCCGCAGCACCACTGTTTCATCTGTGACGGAGACAACGGTTCCGTGAAGACCAGAGGCGGTCCTCACCCTATCGCCCGGCTCCACGGCTTTGGCCAACGCCAAGCGTTCTTGCTGCCGGCGGCGCTGGGGGCGCACAAAGATGAAGTAGTACACCACAAACATGCCACCGAACAGCAGGATGGTGCTGAGTCCGCTACCCGTCTGGGCAGGCTCAGTTTGGAAAGCCAATAGCATTTCAGGTGCTCCGAGTCTTATAAGCGGTTGGCGATAGTAGCGGTCCCGTCGACGTCTTCGAAACCACGACGACTGAGATGTTCGTGGCGGAATCTGTCGAACGTCCCGTCATTGATTGCGGCCCTGGCGCCAGCCACCACGTCGAGCGTGAACGTCAGGTTGTGGATCGAAAGGAGTCGATGGGCGGTCAACTCCCCTGTCATGACCAGATGCCGCAGGTAGGCCCTGGTGTGGTTCTGACAGGTGAAACAGCCGCACTCGAGATCAAGCGGCTCGAAGGCACGGGCAAACTCGGCACGCTTGATATTGAAATTGCCATTCCTGGTGAGGGCTTTGCCATGGCGGGCTAGCCGGGTCGGCAAAACGCAATCGAACATGTCTGCGCCGCGAGCGATTGCTTCAAGTATGCCTTCGGTATCTCCAAGGCCCATGACATAGCGGGGCTTGTCGGCGGGGAGTTCGGCTACGGCTGCCGCCAATGCCCGGTTGCGTTCGTCCGGCGGCTCGCCCACCGAAAGGCCACCAATCCCGAACCCAGGGAACCCGATTTCGGCTGTTCGACGGGCACTCTCGGCTCGTAGTTCTAGATCGGTTCCTCCCTGGACGATGCCAAAGAGCAGCTGATCGGGCCGAACGTGAGCGGCACGGGCACGCTCTGCCCATCGTAAGGTCCGTTCCATGGCGTCACGCACGACCGGTCGCGGCGACGGGAGACCAACCAGCACGTCGAGGATCATGGCAATGTCAGGACCGAGCTGGCCTTGTACGCTCATGGCGTCCTCCGGCGTCATCTCGACATAGGTTCCGTCGTAGGTCGACTGGAACCGCACTCCCTCTTCCGTCACTTTCGGCGATAGCGAAAAGACCTGGTAGCCGCCTGAGTCGGTAAGGATCGGTCCGTCCCATCCCATAAAACCATGCAACCCGCCAGCCTCTTCGACGAGGTCAGCACCCGGCCGCAACATCAAATGGTAGGTATTGGATAACACGATTCGAGCTCCGGCCTGGCGGAGGTCTCGGACGTCAAGGGCTCGGACGACACCCCTCGTCCCGACAGGCATAAAGGCCGGAGTCTGCACCACACCGTGAGCAGTCACCAGCTCGCCTGCGCGGGCGACGCCATCCGTCGCAGTGATGGTAAAACGCCCCAACGTCACGGCTTCACCCGGGAGGCCAGCATGGCATCGCCAAACGACAACATCCGATACTGCCGATCGATGGCGTGACCGTAGGCTTCCCGCCACCGCGGTCCCATAAACGCTGAGAGCATGGCGAGCAGGGTAGAACCGGGGACGTGAAAATTCGTAACCAGGTCATCAACCACCTGGAACCGATAGCCGGGGGTGATAAACAGGTCAGTCCGGCCGGCGGTGGGACGGAGGCCACCTCCCAGGGCGGCCGACTCCAAGCTCCTGACCACGGTGGTGCCAACAGCCACGATTCTTCCCCCACTCGCCTGAGCTTCGACAATCGCCTGCACTGTTTCCTCCGGCACCGAATACCATTCAGAGTGCATGCGGTGATCTTCGACAGTATCAACCGAGATCGGCCGGAACGTGTCGAGGCCAACATGAAGATCAACCGATACGATCGGAATCGCAGACGCCATCAAACGTTCGGACACGTAGGGCGTGAAATGCAGACCGGCTGTCGGCGCAGCCGCCGAACCGAGCTGGTTCGCAAACATGGTCTGGTACCGATCCGGGTCCACAAGCGTTTCGTGGATGTATGGCGGCAGCGGCATATCCCCCTGCTCAGCGAGGATCTGATCGAGATCGTCGGCGAACCGAATGACAACTTTCCCATCGACGGGTTCGGAATCGACATTTATCAGGGCGTTGGAGAGCATGATCTGAATCCCCGGTCGCATTCGCCTGGCTGGTTTGACGAGCGCTTCCCAGCGCCCATCACCGATCGGCTCGAGAACGAGAAGTTCGACCGCACCGCCGGTGTCGGCGCGTTTGCCGCGTAGCCGAGCCTGTCGCACTTTGGTGCTGTTCACGACTACGAGGTCGCCAGGGAACAACAAATCGGACAGTTCCCAGAACTCGTGGTCGTCAAACGAGCGGCGGGCGTCGAGTAGACGCGCCTCGTGGCGTGGCTCGATCGGAACCTGGGCGATGAGCGATTCGGGCAGGTCGTAGGAGAGTTCTTCAATATGCATAATTGTTCAGTGTTCAATGTTGAGGCGCAGCCCAGGTTAGGTCAGCAGTGATGCCTGACCGCCAGGAGGCGCCACCCCCAGATGGGCATAGGCGGCCGGCGTGGCAACCCGTCCCCGGGGTGTTCGTCGGAGCAACCCACTTTGCATCAAGAACGGCTCATACGCGTCTTCGACCGTCTCGGGTTCCTCGCCAACGGCGATCGCCAGCGTCGAAAGACCGACTGGCCCTCCGCTAAACGTCGTCACAATCGCCGCCAGAATCGCCCGATCAACCTTGTCGAGCCCGAGGTCATCTACTTCGAACACCTGCAGCGCAGCGCGCGCCGTCTGCTCGTCCACGACGCCATCAGCTCTTGCTATCGCGTAGTCGTGCATCCTGGCCAGAAGCCGGTTGGCGATGCGGGGAGTGCCGCGACTTCGACTCGCAACCAGGCCCGAACCCTCCGGAGTGATCTCGACGTCAAGCAGGCCGGCGGACCGCTGAATGATCTGGTCGAGTTCGTCGGCATCGTAGAAGTCGAGCTTGTCCACAATGCCAAACCGATCCCGCAACGGGGCGGCGACTTTGCCTTTCCGGGTTGTGGCTGCGACGAGGGTGAATCGGGGTAATTCAAGACGAAGCGACTGAGCCGATGGCCCCTTGCCAACAACCAGATCGAGCTGAAAGTCCTCCATCGCTGGGTAGAGAACCTCTTCAACTGCGCGGGGAAGGCGATGAATCTCGTCGATAAAGAACACATCGCGCTCATCGAGATGGGTGAGTATCGAGGCCAGGTCCCCGGGTCGTTCGAGGGCCGGCCCGGAGGTGACCCGCAACCGTGATCCGAGTTCGTTGGCGACGATCTGAGCCAGCGTCGTTTTTCCAAGACCGGGTGGGCCCGACAGTAGAACGTGGTCGAGCGGCTTGCCGAGCGTACTGGCTGCTTCGAGGGAAATCATCAGGCGCTCTTTGAGTTTCGCCTGTCCGACAAAGTCCTGAAGGTTCTGGGGACGAAGGGTTACTTCGGTTGCCAGGTCATCCTCGATCGGGGCGGCCGTTAAAACACTCTCTTCTCTCACGCGCCACCTCCGAGCATTCGTAGCGCCTGACGGATCTGCTCCTCGGTCGTCTCGTCGTGTGGAAGCGATCCGATGACCTCTCGAATCTCTGCCGTCGTGTAGCCGAGCCCTTCGAGAGCATCCCGGACATGCTGAGTTGCCCCACTGGATCCGACGACGGCTACTTCCATGCCAGCCAGTTTGGGTTTAAGCTCAAGGATGATCTTCTGGGCTGACCGCTTCCCGATTCCGGGGACCACGGTCAACCCGTCGGCATCTTCCGACAAGATTATGCGGTGAATCTCATCGGTGTCCAACGACGAGACCATCGCCAGTGCGACCTTCGGACCCACCCCGGGCGCCCCGAGCAACAGACGGAACATGTCAAGTGCCGACTCATCGTCGAATCCATATAGGACCATGGCGTCTTCTCGGACATGGAGATGGGTATGAAGCACCACTTCCTCGCCGACTCCCGGGAGATCACGCGCCGTCGACGTCGGGACCGATACTGAATATCCAACCCCGCTCACATCGATGACAACTCGATCGGGTCGGCGACTGATCAAGGTTCCCCGGAGCCGCTCAATCATTGAGCAACCCGCAGCCGGGCAGATTGCATATGACATAGCGCTACCGCCACGGCATCGGCCGCATCGGCCGGCTGGGGCGCACTCGGAAGGTCGAGACGCCGGACGATCATCTGTTGGACCTGGTCCTTCGTGGCGGATCCGTAGCCACACACTGCGGACTTCACAGCTGACGGCGTGTATTCGAAAACCGGGATCTGGCGTTCGGCGGCTACCAGAATGATCACACCGCTGGCCCTGGCTACCGACATCGCCGTCTGAAGATTCTGATTTACAAACACCGACTCGATCGCTAAAACCTCGGGCTCGTGGTCGGCGACGACCGACGAAAGGTCCCGGTAGAGCTCCGCAAGCCGTTCAGCAAGGGTGTCACTAGGGGTGGTGCGAATCACTCCGACTGATCGAAGGTCCGGTTTGAGGTTGTGATTTGAGAGAACGGCATAGCCGGTGCGGGTCAGGCCCGGGTCAACGCCTAAAACGAACATATGTTTGGTTACTGTAGCGTGAATATGCCCGCAGTTGTGGCATCACTTAGACCTCTAGGGTGGCCATCACCTCGTCGGAGATGTCGAAGTTGCAGTACACCGTTTGCACGTCATCAACGTCATCAAGCGCGTCGATGAGTCGCAGAACCTTGGGTGCCGTCGCTTCGTCGACGGGGACGGTGGTCGACGGAAGCTGGGTCACCTCACCCGTCTCAATGGCAAGGCCAGCCGCCTGAAGGGCAACTCGAACCGCCTGAAAGTCACCGGGCGCTGTGATGACCTCAAACTGATCTCCGGCTGGACGGATGTCTTCGGCTCCAGCCTCGAGGGCGGTCATCATGATGTCGTCTTCTTCACCGTCGACAATGAGGTACCCCTTCTGCTCGAAGAGGTAGGCCACTGACCCGGGCTCTCCCAGGTTCCCGCCGTTGCGACTGAACGAAGCCCGCACATCCGATGACGCGCGGTTGCGATTGTCGGTCAGAATATGCACGAGCAATGCCACGCCACCTGGCCCGTAGCCTTCGTAGAAGAACTCCTCGTAGTTGGCGCCTTCGATTTCGCCAATACCCCGCTTGACCGCCCGCTCGATGTTGTCGCTTGGGAGCGATTGCGCCTTGGCCTTTTCGATAGCCGTTGTGAGCGCTGCATTGGCAGCGGGATCGCCGCCCCCGGCCCGAGCGGCCGCCTCGATGGCCTTGACGAGTTTGGCGAACAGCTTGCCCCGAGCCGCATCTTGGCGGCCTTTGCGGTGCTTGATGTTCGCCCATTTTGAGTGGCCTGACATCTCAGGTCTCCTTGGTCATCGTGACAAATAGGTGGTGAATCCGTTCATCCTTGGTCAATTCAGGATGAAATGCCGTGGCAAGAATGTGCCCCTGGCGCACCATCACCGGGTGGCCGTCCCACTTCGCAAGCACCTCCACGGAGTCCCCGTGCGACTCGATCCACGGTGCGCGAATGAAAACCGCGTGGAACGGCTCACGCAGGCCGTCGATTGAGATGTCGGCTTCGAACGAGTCGTTCTGGTTGCCGAAAGCGTTTCGCCGTACGACCACGTCCATCACCCTGAGCAATGGTTGAGTTCCCTCGGAAAGCTGATCGGCGAGCAAAATTAATCCGGCGCAGGTTCCGTACGTTGGCAAGCCACCGGCAATCGCTTCGCGGAGCGGCTCGATAACCCCGTACAGCGTGGCAAGTCGCCCGATGGTGGTGGACTCTCCACCAGGGATGACGATCCCATCAAGGCCAACTAGGTCCTCGGGTTTGCGCACTTGCCTGGTAGAGACACCAAGCTCCTGAAGCATGGATTCGTGCTCTCGCACATCCCCCTGTAGCGCCAGAACACCAATCATTTACCAGCCTCGTTTGGCGAACCGTTCAGAGTCCGTCAGCGTGTCTATTTCGATACCGACCATCGGCTCGCCGAGATTTCTCGAAACCTTGGCGACGATCGAAGGGTCCTGATAGTACGTCGTTGCTTCAACGATCGCCTTGGCCCGGGTCGACGGGTTGCCGCTTTTGAAGATGCCCGAACCAACGAAGACACCATCGCAGCCCAGCTGCATCATCAACGCCGCATCGGCTGGTGTGGCGAGACCACCGGCGGCGAAATTCACGACGGGGAGCTTGCCACTTTTGGCCACTTCTTGGACCAAATCGAACGGAGCCTGCAGGTCACGAGCCGCCCGCATCAATTCTTCTGAGCTCATCGTCGAGAGTGCCCTGATGTCGGCAGTGATCTGGCGCATGTGGCGGACTGCCTCAACAACATTGCCCGTTCCTGCTTCGCCCTTGGTCCGGATCATCGCCGCCCCTTCACCGATGCGTCGAAGTGCCTCGCCGAGGTTGCGAGCGCCACAGACGAACGGGGTGGTGAATTGCCATTTGTCGATGTGATTCTCTTCATCGGCCGGCGTCAGAACCTCCGACTCATCGACATAGTCAACGCCAATCGCCTGGAGAACCTGAGCTTCAACAAAGTGTCCGATGCGAGCCTTCGCCATAACGGGTATTGAGACCGTCGCGATGATCGCGTCGATCATTTCCGGGTCCGACATGCGAGCCACGCCGCCATCCTTGCGGATGTCGGCTGGAACGCGTTCAAGCGCCATCACGGCGACCGCTCCGGCGTCTTCGGCGATTTTGGCTTGCTCAGCATTAACGACGTCCATGATCACGCCGCCCTTGAGCATCTCGGCTAATCCTCGTTTGACTCGGTCTGTCGCCTGTTCCATGGGCTCTCCTCGTTTTGCGTAAGTCTAGTTCCAGCTAACCGGGCGGCCATTCGGAACAACTTCGATCCATGTGGATCCAGGAGCAAGCGGAATCTGCGCTCCCGATCCATCCACGAACGCGAACAGATCCGCCGATGTAGCCCGCTGCCAGGTTCCCTCGATGGCCACGCCGTCCCGGAACACGACCGCAGCTCCCGAACCGACGACGTCGTAGTCGGGCACTGGCGCTCCCGCCGAGTCGGTTCGCCCGGTCGGCAGCAGATCCACGTAGGCAACGGCCACGTTGGTGGCGACGATCCGTTCACCTGCGGCGTCGAGATGCTCCTCTCCCCCAACCGAACGTTGATAGGAGCCATTTTCGAACGAATAGGTCACCTCATTCAAGCTGGACAGGCTGAGCGAGAGCTCGGTCGCCGTCTCACCGGCGCCATCGGGAAGGTCACCGAAGAGGAGCGCGGTCGCAAGGCCAAGCGTTTCGGTGTCTATGACATCGGCCGTCCGAAGCAGGAGATCGTATGGGGCCGGGCGATCGGCAGCCCGGTAGTAGGCAGCGTCACCGAGTCGGGGAAAACCAACATCCGTTGCAACCGAACGGACTCGACTTACCACGAAGTCTTGACCACCCGAGTACGAGAAGAGGGCTCCAAAAGGCTCGATCAACTTCGGGTCGACCTCCCTGGCGCTCCGAACCGGACCGACCTCTTCGGGAATTGCCGACTGGAATACGGCCAGGAATCGTGAAACGCCACCCTCGACGAGTACATCAAAGACGACGTCAGCCGTCGCCAATCCGGTCTGCGGCCGAGACGAAGCCGTGTTGTCAATCTTGACGATTAGCACCGGGGCTGTCGTGCCGTCAGAACCGTCAGTCGGTAACCCGGTCAAGGGCCAGACCGATTCGTCAACAAGAACCTGCGGCAGCGTTGTCGACGTGGTCGTGGTCGAGTCACCACCGATGGCAGCTTCCGTCGTGGTCGTCGACTCATCGCCTGAGGAACAGGCGGCAAACATCACTGCAAGAGCGAGGAAGACAAAGGTGGAGTGGCGACGCATCAAACATCCTTGAAGAGGGCTTGCGAACAGTGCCAAGTTAGCGGTACCTGGTCACTTTGCCGAGTCGGTTTGGTAAAGATTCGTATAGGCATCGGTCACACGATCCCAGCGGTATTTCAGCGACCTCGCCAATGCCCTCTCCCCCATCAGGCGAGAGCCGTCAGAATCGTCGAGTCGGCTGATGAGCTGACGGGCTAGCGCTTCGGAATCCCCTGGCGGAAACCAGACTCCGGTGTCGCCGAGCACGTCTCTGAAGGCTGACAAGTCAGAGGCGATAACCGCGCAACCGGCACTCATCGCCTCCGCAACAGTTATCCCGAAACTTTCGCCTCCGAGGTTGGGAGCACAAAAAACGGCCGAGCGGCTGAGTTCATCATCCTTGACTGCCTCTTCGACCCTGCCCAGATACGTGACGCCATCGTGGGGCTGCCGCTTGGATCCCATCACGACGAGGTGGGCGTCCGGATGTTGTTTGCGGACCGTCGGCCAGGCGGCCAGAAGCACCGCCAGCCCTTTTCTGGGTTCGTCACGGCCAAGAAACACCACTTGTTTCGCCTGGCGCGAATCAGAACTCGCAATCGCCCGAACTCCGTTTGGGATCACCTGCACAGGACGGGCCCAGTCGAGAGCGCTGGCGGCGGTGGCTGAGACTGCCACGACCGCGGTGGCGGGTCCTAGGGCCCAGCGGGGACGCGCCACCCGGTACAGCGACCTGATGGTGTTTGAGGGGTCAGCGTGGAAGGTGACCACCTTGCGATCAGCCGGCACAGAAAGAGCAGCCCACGAGACGAGAGGCATAAACGGCTCGTGGATGTGGATCACGTCGAATCCGGCTAACGCCTGGCGAACCCTGCGCCAACCGGTTGGATCAAGCGAAATCGGAGCCACAGAGCCGTTGGCACGCCAGCGACTCACTCGACCGAAGGCGTGGTGATCGCTCTCCGGGCCGACCACTTCGACTTCGTGATCCCGCTCGCGCAGATGTGCCGCCAATCCAAGCACTTGATCTTGCACACCACCTGGGATATCGAGAGCGTATGGGGAGACCATCGCAATTCTCGTCATGGCCTGGGACGACGATCAGATGGCCAATTCGGCTGAACCATGTGCCACTGCTCCGGAGCCTCCCTGATCACCTCCTCAAGCGCCGCCGCAACTCTGATCGTGATTGCAGCCACATCGTCGTCGGGGAACACTTCGATCGGCGCCTTCAAAGACACCCGGTGACCCCGGCCCGCCTTGAAAAATGAACCAACTGGGACGATCGGGGCTCCCGTCTCCAGGGCGAGCCTGGCCGGACCGACCGGCATCCGAGTCTCCTCCCCAAAGAACGACAGCACCACCCCGCGACCGGAAAGGTTGCGATCGGCCAACAACGCCACCGCCGCGTTACGACGCAGCGCATTTGAACAGACCTCAAAAACCTTCTCTTGTCCCGAGGCGATGACGACATCAATACCGAGCTCTTTGCGGAGTCCAACGAACCAGTCAACAATCCGCTGATCATCCAATTTCTCTGCAACGGCCAACAACTCAGCATGTAGGGCCACGGCGACGGTCCCGGCGACCTCCCAGTTACCAACGTGCGGCAACGCAAAGATGATCCCCTTACCGTCCGCGAGCGCGTTGGAGAAGTGCTCGACCCCCTCTACATCAACGTACTTGCTCACCGATCGCACCCGGCGGGGCCGAATCCAAAACGTCTCCGCCCAATACCGACCGTACGACCGGAACATCGAACGGGCTACCTCAACAGTTTGGGGACTCGGGTGCCCTGGGTCTTCGCCAAAAACGCGGGCCATCGCCCGGGTGGCGTTGCTTCGCCGCTGTTCGGCACGCCGCCAAGCAAACCCGCCGAGCATCTGACCGAACCTGCGCATAGCCCACTCCGGAAGGACACCGAATACGGCCGAAGCAACGCGAAAGACCGAGTAGTTCACGGAGTGCCGTGTTCGAGCTGCCGCCAGCTAATGAAGAACCGTTGCAACACAGTCAGCCAGGTAAGAGCGGCCATAGCCCACAGCATTACTTCCACGTATTCGAAAAAGAGAAGTCCCAGCGTCATGAGAATGATGCGTTCTGCTCTCCCCATGATGCCTCCCCGACCGTCCGCTCCCAAACTCTCGGCCTTGCCACGGACGTAGGAAACAAGCAGCGACGCGCCAAGACTCAAGACGCACAACAAACTGAGGCGCGCTGAGTCCGACAAGGCGAAGGCGAGTCCCGCCCACATCGCCGTCTCGCCCATGCGATCTGCCACTGAATCCAACAACGCTCCTGAAAGCGAGGCCGACCCGCGGGCCCGAGCCACCGAACCATCCAAACCGTCAAGGGCGGATCCAGCTAGCGCTACGAGAGCTCCTGCGACGAAATGCTCGCGGGCGACAAGGACCGCCCCTGTCACGGTGACGAAGAGTCCAATCATCGTCAGCCAGGTCGGGGTGACACCAATCCGAGCCAAAACGCGTCCGATCGGATTGACCAGCCGATCAACACGTTTGCGAACTCGCAGCTCGATCATGCTGTTCTCTCTCCTGTCGAACTAGTACGTTCGACTCTCATTTTGGTGACCCGGTCAGCGAGTAGGCTACAGGACCGACAACGACCATCGGGAAGGATGACATGAAGGAAGCTTCGATCACCATTGGAGACAGAACTATTACCCTCCCCATCACGGTCGGATCAGAGGGCGAGATGGGTATTGACATCAGCACTTTGCGTAAAGAGACCGGCCTCACCACCTTCGACCGTGGGTTCGGAAATACGGCAGAGACCAAATCTGCGATCACCTTCATTGACGGCGAAAAAGGCATTCTTCGCTACTGCGGGTATCCCATCGAACAACTTGCCACCAACGCCGATTTCCTCGAGGTGGCCTGGCTACTTTCGAACGGTGAGCTCCCCTCTCGCTCCGAGCTTGAGACCTTCACCGAAGAGATCACCTCGCACTCCCTGGTCCGAGAAGACATGAAGCATCTCTTCGAGGCGTTCCCCCATGCCGCTCATCCCATGCAGATTCTGGCTTCGGAGGTATCGGCGATGGCTTCGTACTATCCGGACGCTCTCGATCCGAACGACGAAGAAGCGGTGCGGATTTCCACAACGCGACTGATCTCGAAAGTCATCACGATGGCTTCATGGTCGTACAAGTATCGAGTGCACCAGCCGTATGTGTATCCACGCAACGACCTCGATTATGCGAGCCGGTTCCTCCATATGATGTTTTCGGTTCCGGCTGAGGAATACACACCAGATCCGGTGATTTCGAACGCCTTGAACACGTTGTTCATCCTGCATGCCGATCACGAGCAGAACTGTTCTGCTTCAACGGTCCGGATCGTTGGGTCCGGCCAAGCGAATCTCTTTTCGAGCATCGCGGCTGGCATCCACGCATTGTCGGGACCGCTCCACGGTGGCGCCAATCAGTCCGTCGTTGAAATGCTCACGGAAATGGTCGAGCAACCGGGCGACGTGTCACATTGGGTGGAGCGAGCCAAGGACAAGAACGACCCCTTCCGGCTCATGGGCTTCGGCCACCGGGTGTACCGAAACTTCGATCCACGAGCCATGATTATCAAGGACGTCGCCCAGGACGTCCTCGACATGCTCGGTCTCGATGATCCGCTACTCGACATGGCAATGGAACTCGAGAAGATCGTTCTCGAAGATGAATATTTCGTGGAACGCAAGCTCTACCCGAACGTCGACTTCTACTCAGGCGTCATCTACCGGGCGATGGGCTTTCCAACGGACATGTTCACGGTGCTCTTCGCCATCGGCCGTATGCCAGGCTGGATCGCCCAGTGGAAAGAAATGCACGGCGATCCGACCACCCGGATCGGGCGACCACGCCAGATCTATACCGGTGCAACCGCGCGGGACTATCCCGGAATCGACGGCTCGTAGAGCGGCTCAACGTAGACATCCCTGACGAGTTCTCCGGTCTGCCCATCGACTTGGACGAGGGCTCGTTGGGTTGGCGGTGACGCCGCGTCGTAAACGAGCACATTCCACACTGGTTTGGCAAACAAGCCCTCGAATCGGAGGGCAGCCGACGCGTGACCGACCGCTGACTCGACCTGACGGCCGGCTATCGCCAGGGCCTCAGCGTCGGAGATCTGCAACGGATGTGCGGACTTGGCGTGATGGGCTGCCAGCAGAGCTAGCGCTCCGGCAACGATCCACATTCCTTGTGGGAGTCCGGTCAACGCGCCGAGTACGGCCAGCAGTGCCCCTGCCCCATATATCCGGGCGGCGATTCGACGGCGTATCGGCGAGGCGAACAGATAGGGCCCGGTCACGTTGGCGTTCAAGTCCTCGGGCATCCCCGCTGCGTCAGCGAGCTCCTTGGGGATTTCAATCTCCACTTATGCCTCCTCTGATGGGATCTCGGCCACTTCGACGAGGCGGCCGATCGCGTCCGTCATAGAAACACCGCGTTCCTCGTCAAAGCCTCGCATACGAAACCCGACCGTGCCGTTTTCGACGTCGTCGTCGCCAACCACGAGAACCGCAGGAATCTTGGAGGTCATCGCTCTGCGGATCTTCTCACCAACGGTCGCATCAGCTAAGTCGGCATCGACTCGCAGGCCAGACGACTTCAGCTGCGCTACGACCGAATCGGCATACTCATTGTGCCGATCGGCGACCGGAATCACCTCTGCCTGAACAGGAGCAAGCCACATCGGGAAGGCTCCGGCGTAGTGCTCGAGCAGCACACCGAAGAAGCGTTCAATTGAACCTGCCTTGGCCGAATGAATCATCACCGGTCGCTGTTTCTGGTTGTCCGCGTCGATGTAGTCGATCCCAAAGTTCTCGGGCAACGCGAAGTCAACTTGTATCGTGGACATCTGCCAGCGGCGCCCGATCGCATCCTTGATGTGGACGTCGATCTTGGGTCCGTAGAAGGCACCCTCGCCTGCCGCAACCTGATATGGAATCTCAGCCAGCTTTAGCGCGTCTTCCAGCGTCTCTTCTGCAAGAGCCCAAAGGTCCTGTTCTCCGACCGACTTGGCCGGCTGGGTCGACAAGTCAGCCTCGAATTCGGTAAAACCGAAGTCGCGTAGCCAGGTCAACACAAACTCGAGATGCATCGCCAGTTCTTCGCCGATCTGATCCCGTCGACAGAAAGTGTGACTGTCGTCCTGGGTGAAACCTCGCGCCCGCATCATCCCGTGGATGACGCCGGACCGTTCATTGCGATACACCGCGGCCAGTTCTGATAGCCGGATCGGAAGATCCCGGTAGCTGCGCCCCCGGCTGCGATAGATGAGCACATGCATCGGGCAACTCATCGGCTTGACCCGATACTCCTGGCCACCATCCATTTCCATACCCGGGTACATGTTTTCGGCGTAGAAGCTCAAATGCCCTGAGGTCTCCCACAGGTCAGCCTTGGCGAGATGCGGCGAAAAGACGAAGTCGAATCCGAACCGCTCATGCAGTCGACGGCTGTGATCCTCCATGATCTTGCGGATGATGCCGCCTTTGGGATGCCAAAGCACTAGGCCCGCGCCCAGTTCGCTCGGAGATGAGAACAAGTCGAGTTCTGGGCCGAGTTTGCGATGGTCGCGTAGCTCGGCTTCTTCGAGACGATGGAGATGCTCCTCAAGCGCCTTTTTTGACTCCCAGGCGGTGCCGTAGATCCTGGCCAACTGTGGATTGTTTTCGTCACCGCGCCAGTAGGCGCCGGCCGCCCTCGTCAGTTTGAACGCCTTGAGGCGCCCGGTGCTGGGAAGATGCGGCCCGCGACAGAGATCGACAAACTTGTCGTTTCGGTAGGCGGAAATAACTCCCAAACTCCCATCAACCTCGGTCGCGTCTACGGACTTGACGATTTCGACCTTGAACCGATGGTCGGCAAAAACATCAAGCGCCTCGTCCGGGGTCAGCTCGAATCGCTCGAACGGTTGATCAGCCGCCACGATTTCGCCCATACGCTGTTCAATCACTTCGATGTCTTCGGGGGTAAACCCTCTGCCGATTTCAAAGTCGTAGTAGAACCCGTTCTCTATAGCGGGTCCGATGGCAAAGGTTGACCCGGGGAAAAGGCCCAGCACGGCCTGGGCCATAATATGCGCCGCTGAATGGCGGGCGATATGACGACCGGCCTCGGTGTTCTCAGTAATCACCGATAGGGAACCACTCGGCACCGGGCGACTCAGGTCATACTCGACGCCATCGACCGCGACGGCGACGGCAGCCTGCGCCAGCCGCGACCCGATCGATTCCGCGACTTCGAGACCCGTAGTGCCATCCTCGAACGAATGGGACGAGCCGTCGGGGTAGATCAGATGTATCGACACTTAGTAACCGTTCCTGTTGTTGGTGAAGCTAGGCTATCAAGCACAAACGCAGCAGAGAAGTTGATTACCCATAGGAGTCCACATAATGGACGCAGTCCAGCTGGCCAGGGGCTTGGCGGACGGGGGGCGGGTTAACCAACTTGGAACACCGGGGGATGCCACCCACACGTTCCGAGTGCACTCGCCTACTCGGCCGTACATCCTGAAAATCTACGAACGTGAGAGCTACGCGCGACGCGAGGAGCGGGCGTTCACCGTACTCAGTGGCACGCCGGGCACCCCGTCGATACTCGAACGCGGCGATAGCGAAGGCACCCATTGGGTTAAGTTCGCCGATCCGGGCGCATGGACGATGGCAACGCTGCCTGAAAACAACCAGGCCGCCACCAATTGCGGAAAGATCGTCCGAGCCATCCACCAGCTCGATACTGCCAACGTAACGAACCTTCATGGAGGAATGACCGCCGAGCAGGTGGCGTCCGACTACGAATCGACCTTCCAGCGGCTCAATCGATTCAGGGGGCGCCTCAACATGGGAGCCAACGTTATAGAGGCAGCGATGAAGGTTCCCCCGCCAGGGTGCAGCACTGCAACCTTTTCGCATACCAACCCCGGCGCCACCAATTTCTATGTCAACGATTCCGCTGAGGTAACGCTATTTGACTGGACCTGGGCAACATTGACACCGCCGGAGTGGGATTTCACACTGGCGTATTGGTCGCTCGGCTCAGCCTCCGGATCGAGTGCGTCGGCAGCGTTCGCCGAAGGATACGGAGCGAACCTTTCCGACGACGATCTGCGACCCTGGGTCGTCTACCACATTGCGTCCTTTCTGCTTCGTGAGGCAGAAACGTCAAGCGGCCGGCTCGAACACCTTCGTCCCTATGTCGAGCAACTGACCGCATACTCGACGTTGTAAAGCCGAAATCCACCAAAACGTCCTGCTACCCGCTTAACCTTTGGTTAGACGGCGAAAGGACGTACGCGTGTTTAGTGGTTTTGGAAACAAGGAAAACAGCCGCCCGGCTACTCGGCGTGGAAAATCGTACCCTGCGCTGTCGAGTAGCCAGGACCTAACCCTTGAGGATCTACCGTGTCCGTGGTGTCACGCCCAGACCTCAGATCAGGATCCGGCTTGCCCCTCGTGTGGTCGCAGCTTCGGAGCTGTTGAACTTCGCCTCTAAGCGTTTGCAGGGATACAAGTGATCCCTAGCGTTCCAACACGGGACATCCCGGGTACCTTCCCATTGACGTGGTGCGTCCACCCCAACCGTGGGGAGTAGTAACCTGACGACTATGAGCAGGGTAGGACTCGTCCTGGGTGGCGGGGGTGTCACGGGTGCGTCGTACGAGATGGCGGCGCTCATGGCTATTGAAATGGCAACTGGTTGGGATCCCAACACGGCCGATGTCGTGGTTGGCACCTCGGCCGGTGCATTTGTTGGCGGTATCGTCCGCTCAGGCCGTCTCGAACTCTCCAGCATCGTCAAGCCGACCGACAACCCCGGTGACGTCGCGGCCCGGATTTCGAAACAACTCTTTCGCCCCACCCGCTCGGGTGCTGGCGTCACCCGCTGGGTTCGCCACGGCATAGTCCCCGGATTGCGACGCCCCGGTCTCCGCCTGATTCTTGGTTCGCCGGGCATGTACGACTCTGATGCGATCGCCGAATGGATGGAATACCACGTCGGGGAAGCTGCTCACGGCTGGCCAGACCGGCCCCTATTGATCTCGGCGTACGACCTTAAACGGAAAAAGCGAGTGGTGTTCGGATCGGACACCTCGGACGAGGTCACCCTGGGTCAGGCCGTTGCTGCCTCCTCGGCCGTTCCGATGATCTTTTCTCCGTATTCGATCAACGGGTCGACGTACGTCGATGGCGGAGTTTTGTCTGGTACCCATGCTGATCTCGTTTTGGGATCCCCCACTCCCCTTGATCTAGTCCTCATCCTGGCTCCCATGGCCGCCACAGAAAAGCGACTCCGAGCTACCCCAATCGAAACCCTGCTCGATAGGGTCGGGCAAACCGCCCTCGAATCGGAGCTGGCAGAAATCCGCAAAGAGTGGCCAGACACCGATGTCGTGGTCCTGCGACCCGAACCTGAAGTCCTCGCAAAAATGCGACCAAACCCGATGAAGCCCGAACTGGCAGTGCCCAGCTTCGTACAGACCCTTACCTCGATGAGCACCAAACTGGCCCACTCCAGCGTGTGGGACAAACTTCATCGACATTTACGAGCCGGGAAAGTCGCCTAACGGCCGTTCTGGCTGAAGTGCATCCAGTCCTTGAGTGAAGACCACTCTCCTCCCCACCCCCACCCCAGCGCACCGAAGGCCTTGGTAACGGCTCCATCGGAGCCAATCATGCCCGGCTCCCCTGAGCCTCTATCTATGTAGTGGCTGGCGAGTTCAGGCAGAACCAGATCTCCCTTGAGGTACGGGTTTTGAAACGGGTTGATGTCTATCGCCAGACCGTAGGCATGCTGGGACCACGCTGAGCCCCCAGTCGCCGCACGACACACGAACGCCGTCGTGTTGTTCCCATCGCCCGTGGGAGGCGAATCCAACTCAGGCGCCGCAACAACCCGCATTTCCTCGATCGGATACTGCGCCTCCCACAGCAACCTAAAGACCTCGACAATGCCATCGGCGACGCTTCGGTTGACGAGCAACTCTCCGGTATG
>RCMY010001182.1_pt1 | contig 24855 bp, 19 predicted proteins | sample 2041341 | NCBI WGS metagenome assembly RCMY01 (sample SAMN09708234, study PRJNA481090) | Marine sediment metagenome, whole genome shotgun sequencing project.
GATTATTACCGAGCTTTCTGAAGCGGCTGGTTCCGGCGAGCATCACAAAGATACCGGACAAGAGGGCAATGCCCCCGGCCGCCATGACCAAGGGAGAAACTGGAATGAAGTCCGGTACCCGGCCGCTCAGCTGGTCGAGCAATAATCCGGTCAGCAGAAAGCCGAGATAGACCAGCGGCGGCGGGAAGCTCACATGCGCGCTATCATCTTCGGGGCGGAAAAATTTCATCATCAACCCGATAATATCGCAAAACCGGGGGACTGGCAAATTCTTGGTGGTAGCGATTTTCGACTCAAAACTGCTCACGAAAGCCGCGTCATCCGGAAAGCGCATCGTCATATAATCTTGTCGATCCGAACCATAAGGCTGGCATTACCGCTTCATCGGCGGCAATAAGCCCCCAAATTCGTCCCGCCCAAATCCTTTCGAAAGCAGATATTATGAAAATCGACAGCAGCAGCGTAGCCTTCATCACCGGCGGAGCAGCGGGAATCGGGCTGGGCATTGCCAAGTCCTTTGCCAAGCGCGGCGCGAAACTGATGCTCGCCGATATTGATCAAACCACACTCGATGCCGCCGCAGAAACGCTGCGGGCCGATGGCGCTGATGTGGCAACCGTGATTTGCGACGTGGCAGATGAAGCGCAGATGCGCGCGGCGGCCCAGGCGACCATCGACCGTTTCGGCAAGGTCCACATCGTTGTCAACAATGCCGGCGTTGCGCTCGGCGGGATGACCGGCGAAATAGATTTGAAAGACTGGCGCTGGATTGTCGATATCAACCTGATGGGCGTGGTGCACGGCGTGGAAATATTCACGCCGCTGATCAAGAGCCACGGTGAGGGCGGTCATTTCATCAACACCGCATCGCTGGCGGGTCACATCGCGGGTCCGGGCATGGCGCCTTATCACGCAACAAAATTTGCGGTGGTCGGCTATTCCGAGGCGATGCAGCAGGAATTGGCTCCCGCCGATATCGGCGTCAGCGTTCTTTGCCCGGCATGGGTCAAAACCAACATCCACCGCAGCGGCTTCAACAAGCCAACCGGCGGTGGCGACGAGACAGATCCGCGATTCCAGGAAATGAACAAGGTGATCGAGGGCGGTCTTGATCCCGTCGATGTCGGTGACTGGACGGCGACTTGCGTCGAGGACAACCGGTTATATATCTTCACCCATCCCGAATTTGCCGTCGGTATCGATATGCGATACCAGACGGTGAAGGCCGATTATGACGCGACTCCCTTCGGCAAATAGCAGGTCCTGACAATGGCAGATTCAAAGCACTGGTCAACCGAAGGCGCGACACCGGGTGAACAGCGCCACGCTCCGGCGACGCTGCGCAACCGCGATGCGATTGTCGAGGTTCTGCGCGCCATTCTACCCGATCAGGGAAATATCCTGGAAATCGCCAGCGGCACCGGCGAACATATTGTCTATTTCGGCAAGACTTTCCCCGACCTGACCTTCCAGCCCAGCGATCCCGATCCCGCATGCTGCCAGTCGATAGCCGCATGGACGAAGCGCGAAGCGATGCCCAATATCTTGCCGCCCAAACAGCTCGACGCGCAGGCCAGGGATTGGGATGTGGCGAAACCGGCGGCGATCCTGTGTATCAACATGGTTCATATCAGCCCGTGGGAATCGAGCATCGGCCTGATGGAAAAGGCCGGAACGCTGCTCGATCCGGGCGGCCCGCTTTATCTTTACGGCCCCTATCTGCGCGAAGACGTCGAAACCGCGCAGGGCAATCTGGATTTTGAACGTAGCCTCAAAAGCCGCGACTTGAGATGGGGATTGCGCGATGTTGCCGACATGGATGTGCTGGCGGCTCGCAACGGGTTCGTTCGCGAAAGCCTGACTGAGATGCCCGCTAATAATATTTCACTTATATACCGGAAAAGCTGACATAGTTGCTCTTGCCTTGCGCTAATCGCCCGATTAACAGGGACGCAAAATAGATAGGAGCGGGCAAATGACAGAGATACGCAGATGCATGGGATCTTCGATCGCCCATTGGGCCGTGGAGACACCGGAAAATATTGCAATCGACGACAGCGACGGTCTCGTCAGCTATGCCGAACTGGACAAGCGCGTCAGCGATTATGCGCGGGCCTTTGCTGGCGCGGGTCTGTCCAAAGGCGATCGCATCTGCTGGCTTGGCAAGAATAGCGGTCTCTATTTCATCCTGTTCGCTGCCGCCAGCCGCGCCGGATTGGTGATTGCCCCGATCGGCTGGCGACTCGCTGCACCGGAAGTCGCTTATGTTTTGAAAGACACTCGCGCTCCGCTGCTGATCTGCGAACCGGAATTTGTCGAGATCGGAAAGCAGGCGGCACAGGAATCTGCCGATACCAAGACTATCCTCTGCACACAGCCCGGCACCGACCTGACGGCTCTGTCCGATTTCGTCGCGTCCACCACGCCCGGCGATCTACCACAATGCGACCCGGCGGAAGGCGTGCTGCAACTCTATACTTCCGGAACCACCGGCAACCCCAAGGGCGCGGTGTTGACGAATGACAACCTGTTCAAATTGCGGGAGCTGATCAAGGATCATCCGGATCATGCCTGGGCGCAGCTGGGAACCGACGACAGCACGCTGGCGGTGATGCCCTGCGCGCATATCGCCGGCTCAGCGATCGGTCCGATAGCCTTTTACAATGGCGCCACGATGATGGTCATTCCCGAATTCCACCCGGACAGCCTGCTGGATTGCATCGACAAGGGGCTCAACCAGTTTTTTCTTGTACCGACCGCATTGCAGATGCTGGTCAACTGGCCGCGCGCCAAGGATACCGATTTCTCCAGCGTCCGTTCGGTTACTTATGGCGCCGCGCCAATCCCGCTGGAGTTGCTGCGCCAGTGTATCCAGACGATGCCGAAAGCGCTCTTCTGTCAACAATATGGCATGACCGAAACCACCGGCACGGTCTGCATATTGCCGCCGCAGGATCATGATCCTGACGGCAATGAACGGATGCGCGGCATCGGCATCGCATTGCCCGGCGTCGAGCTGAAAATCGTCGACGAAAAACGGCAGGAAGTCCCGCCCGGCACGATCGGAGAAATAGCCACACGATCCGGCCTCAACATGCTGCATTATTACGACAATCCGGAGAAGACCGCAGAGACGGTCGACGCCGACGGCTGGCTCTACACCGGTGATGCGGCGGTGATGGACGAAGACGGCTATTTCTACATCAAGGACCGGGTCAAGGACATGATCATCACCGGAGGCGAAAATGTCTATCCGGCAGAAGTCGAGAATGCGATCTTTGGCCATCCGCAGGTCAACGAAGTCGCGGTTATCGGCATCCCCGACGCTAAATGGGGTGAAGCGGTCAAAGCAGTCGTCTCGCCCAAGCCGGGCGTCATCGAGATCGACACCGACAGCGTCATCGCCTGGGCCAAGGAACGGATAGCCGGGTTCAAGGTCCCCAAGACGGTCGACGTGATCGCCGACTTGCCGAGAAATGCGTCAGGGAAGATATTGCGGCGGGAACTGCGCGCGCCTTATTGGGAAGGCAATGATCGCGGGGTGAATTGAGGGGACGCTTGCAAACAGGCGGCAACCGATCGCGGCTTTGGGCGAACACTCTCGGCCGATCGACGTCATGATTTAATCTTATTCGGGACAATGGAGCGCCGTCGGAAACGATCGACGCGGAATATATTTATGAAAAACAAAGAACAAATAATAGCTGTGAGTAATCAACACGGTCCTAAATTCATCAGTATGATGGGCGGGAAGCTGGTTGATGTCGATACTGAAAAATGCGCCTGTACATTCGAATTCGATATCGGAAAAGACTATTGCCATTCGATAGACATTGTCCAGGGCGGCTTTGTTACCGCTATGCTCGATGCAGCGATGAGCCACGCGATGTTTTTACACGATCCGGATATTGTCGGCCTTTCATCGCTGGAAATAAAGACCTCATATCTGGAACCAACCCGGGCTGGAAAGCTACGGGTTGAAGGTTGGGCGATCAAGCAAGGCTATAAAATCGTCTTTATGGAAGGCCATGTTTACAACGAAGACAATGTGTTGACGGCGACAGCCAGTACGGTGAGCAAGATATCAAGAGCGCCTAGGGGCTAAATAAGTTGTCTTGGCCCTAACGTTGACGAACTTTGGACTGAATTATGTAGCTGCCTAAAATGAGAAACGCCCGCCTATTCCTCCAGCGCTTTCCGCGATTGCCGGATGCCGTAGCCCAACCAGCCCGCCTCGTTGAAATTGGCAGAAGCCTTGTGCAGCTTCTGCAATATCTTCAACCGGACGGCCCAGGCTGGCTTGTGCTTGGGATCGACCGACAATACGCTTTCCGCCAGCGATAAGGCGGACAGGTCCTCGCCCTTGTCGAATAATGTTTCTGCTTCGGTCACCACCGCATCGGGACCGCCGGCCATCTTCACCAGACTGATATTCGACGCGTTGGGTTTTATCGAAAGGGTGGAAGAGGGATTGCCGTCGAACCAGCCGGCATAGCCGTCATATATGCCGCGGACCGTCCATTTTACCGTGCCATATTGTTCGGGCAGCGCCAGTTCGGCTGGCAGCGTTATTTCTTCCATCAGGCTGTGGACGTCTTTGCCGGCGTTCATGCCCGCTACGGTCGCGTCGTGAACATATAATATCGCATCGCGATATTTGGTCAGCGCTTCGCGGACCGCATCGGCGCCCTTGATCGCTTCGCCATGGCTCGGGATCATGATCTCGGCATCGAGCTGCAGCACGTCTTCGATCGATTGCACATAATCGAGCGCCCATCGCGGTTTGGTACCGCGCAAGGTGTAGATATTGGGGAAGGATTCGTAAATCAGGTCGCCGACGAACACAGTGCTCTTCTCGGGTATCCATACCGTCAATGCGTCGAGCGTTTCCGCCGGGGCCGCCTCGACGACGAAGGTCAGTCCGCCGAGCCTGAATTCATATTTGTCATCGAATAATATCGTCGCGGGAATGTCCGCATCAAAATTGCCCGGATGCGCGGAGCCGGCATCCGGCCTGGCGATAGCAAGTCCGAACTGCGCCGAGTTACGCAGCGCGAAGAACCCCGAAAGGCGCTTTTGGTAATGGAGAAACTCGACCGAGTTTTTCTGGGCAATGACATTTGTGTCTTTCCCGCGCCAAAGCGGAATGCCGCCGACATGATCCGCGTGGCCGTGGGTTGCGATGATATATTCGGGGACCTTGTCGCTGACCGCGTCGAGCAGCTTCTTATGTCCCGCCGCATTTTGCGGCAGTGAAGTGTCGATGACTACATTGCCTTCATCTGTAACAACCAGGAAGCTGTTACCGAAACCGGTGGCCTGAAAAATGCCGTCGGTAATTTCCAGGGCTGCGGTCTGGGTTGATTTCTGTTGCAGCGACAAAGTGTCGCCACTCGCATTTTTTATCGAGACCGTGTCGAGATCACCGGAGCCCGGCGCGGGATCATCTTGCGCGGCTGCTTGCGTAGAGCCAAGTCCGAGCGCGGATAATGCCATTAAGGCTGCCAGCGTGTTCTTCACAATATGATCTCCCATGACCGGTCGTCGGATTTTATGGTCTGCAACTGCTATGACGATTGCGTTTTGCCGATATCCGTTTCAACCCACGTATATTGTCGGGCAACGCATAGTCCAGCCTTATCGGTCGTCCATTCAAGCTCCAGACTATTGGACGATTGGCAGGATTTCGCGTGTCGAGCGAGCGCTCAATGGGACGGACACGTCAAAACCGAGTGAATTATTTCCGAACTGCCGCTTGAAACTGGAAAAGCGGCCCATCACAAAACTGGTTCTTTTGCGTTAACGGATAAGTCATGTCCGCCACATTAAGACGTCCGGATGAAGGCCCAAACCATATTCCGCATACTGTTCTGGATATTGCTTGGGATCATTCTCGCCATATCCCTCATGCCTGCGGGAGACGCGCCGACGGTTTTTGCCTATGACAAGCTCAACCACGGACTGGCATTTTTCATCCTGTCGCTGATGGCCCGGCTTCTGTGGTCACGCACCAATGCTGTGGTCCTGTTAGTCCTGCTGATGATCTTCGGAGGCGGCATCGAGTTTCTGCAATTTTCTATGGGATTAGGGCGCGATGCCGACTGGATGGATTTCGCCGCAGACATTGTCGCCATCCTGCTTGGCATATTGGCTGGGAAATTGTTCTGGAGCGTGAGAGGCAATCGTTCGGTCACCGACTGATGGGCAGCGCTTCAGTTGATCCGACCGGCCGCACGTCGCTACCCTAAAACCAGAAGCGCACGCCCACGACAAAATTGGTGACGCTCGCATCCTCTCCGGCAAGCCTTGCAAAATCCCGGCTGCCGCCCAGTTTCCATTCCTGTTCGATGCCGATATAGGGCGCGAATTCACGCGCAATTTCATAGCGCAGGCGCAGGCCGAGTTCGAGGTTGTCGATACCTGATCCGATGCCCAGTTCGGGGATATCCTGTGCCGACAGGTTCACCTCGGCGCGCGGTTGCAGGATCAGGCGCTGGGTGATCCGCTGGTCATATTCCGCCTCGATCCGCGCGGTCAGGTCGCCCTTGTTGGAGAGGAATGCGGCGGCATCAATCTCGAACATATAAGGGGCGAGGCCCTGGATGCCGACCACCGCATGAGTGCGGTCGGGGCCAGTCAGGTCCTGCCGGACACCGGCCTGCAGATCGAAGAAAGGCGCGATTGCGCGGCTGTAGAGAGCTTGTATTTCAGCGCTTTCCAGCGGTTCGCCAAAACTGCCTTCGCCTTCGCTCTTCAACCAGAATTTGTTCAAATCGCCGCCATAATAGCCCTGCACGTCCCACAGATAGCCATCATCGCCTTCGCGGGCACGATATTCCAGACGGTCGCCCTGGAACCAGAATAGCTGCATATTGCCATGCTCGTTATACAGTTCATCGCGCGCTGGCTGCATTGCTTCCCGGCCCCATATCGCATCGGCGGCGCTGATCGGTCCGGTTTCCAAATTGGGCACGGAGGTCTGCGGGGGGGAAGGCCGATGAGCGCCGTGATCCATAGCGCCGTGATCCATAGCGCCATGATCCATCGAACCGTGGTCCATCGAGTCATCCGGTTTTTCATCATGATCCATGTCCGCATGGTTCATCGTTCCGTGGTCCATCGGCGCCGGATTTGCTGGTGCGGCTTTGGCTGCCGAGGCGGCTTTGGGCTTTGCCGCTGGTGCTGCCTTTGGTTTGACCACGGGTTTCGGTGTCGGCTTGACGGCTGTTTTGGCTGGTGCCGGTTTCGGCGTCGCCGACTTGGCTTTTGCCGCCGGTTTCGCCGGCATTGGCATTACATGCCCTTCATGCTGCGCGAGCGCAGGCGCCGAGACCCCAAGCAACAATATTATCACAAGCGCCTTCATGCCGCATCCCCCGGAAAGGCAACGCTGACGGTCTGCATCATCCCGGCGTGCATATGATAGAGCAGGTGGCAGTGAAACGCCCAGTCGCCCGGCTCGTCGGTGGTCACGTCAAAAGTCGCGCTGCTACCCGGCTGGACGATCACCGTATGCTTTTTCGGCTGGTGATGGCCTTGCCCGTTGACGATCTCGAAAAACATCCCGTGCAAGTGGATCGGATGGGCCATCATCGTGTCGTTTACCAGCTTGACCCGAACGCGCTCATTATAGCCGAAGCGGATCGGATCATCGCCAACTGCGCTCATTTTCTTGCCATCGAAGCTCCACATATAGCGTTCCATATTACCGGTCAGATGCAATTCCATCTCGCGGTCGGGTGCGCGTTTGTCGTGATCCATCTTGATTGACTTGAGCATCCGATAATTGAGTACACGGTGCGGAACATTGTCGAGGCCAAGCCCGGGATAGCCGGTGCGGTCCTGAGGGTTCATCGCGACCATATCGATGCCGGGTCCGACTTCGACGCTATCGGGCAGCATGCTGGTGTCGCGCATGTTCATGCTGCCCATATCCATGTTCATAGATGCCATATCATGTCCGGTCGTCGCTTCGCCGGTCGCCATCGCGCTCATGTCGTGGCCGGAGTGATCCTTTGCGGGCGGTGCTGGTATCGCCGCTGCACCATGGTTCATTTTGCTGTGGTCGGCTGGAGTCGCGGTTTGCGCGCCATGTGCACCATGACCACCGTCGCCCTGATCTTCCCCATGGTCCATCCCCATATCGGTCATCGTCAACAGCGGTGGATCGCGCAGGTCAGGGAAGCTCGCTTTGCGCCCGGGCTGAGAGGTTAGCGAGGCTTGCGCCATGCCGCTGCGGTCCATGCTCTCCGCGGCAAGCGCGAACGCGCCTTCCGTAGTCGGGGTGACGATCACGTCATAGGTTTCGGCCACACCAATTTGCAGCTCGTCGACCGTAACCGGCTGGACATTGATGCCATCGGCCTGGACCACCGTCATCGGCAGGCCGGGCAGGCGGATGTTGAAAAAGGTCATCGCGCTGCCATTGATGAGCCGCAGACGCACCCGTTCGCCTGGCTTATAAGGCAATTCCAGCCCGTCATCGGGGCCATGGCCGTTGATCAGATAGCTGAAGGTCGGGGCCGACACATCGGCGATATCGGTCGGCATCATCCGCATCCGCCCCCACATCCGCCGATCCTCGCTGCTCAAGTCATAATCGTCGGTCGCGGTGGTCTTCTGCATGCTGAAATAGCCTTCTGCCACTTTCAGCTTCTTCATGATTGCATGCGGGTGCATCGGGGTGAATTCGCTGAGCAGGATGATATGCTCGCGATCATATTGCACCGGATCGGGTCCCGCCGGATCGATGATGATCGGCCCATAATGACCGAGCTGTTCCTGCAACCCGCTATGGCTGTGCCACCAGTAAGTGCCGGACTGGCGCGGTGTGAACGGCACATCAAAACGCGCGCCGGGCTTGATCCCGGGAAAGCTGATCCCCGGCACGCCGTCAAACTGGAACGGCAAGAGCAGGCCATGCCAGTGAATCGAACTGTCGACATCCAGCATATTGTGGACCGAGAGCAGGGTCTTCTCGCCCTCCTTCATCCGGATCAGCGGTCCCGGAACCGTGCCGTTGACCGCAATCGCGTGGCCGGAGCGCCCGCCGGTGGCAAAGCTGCCATTGGCAATATGCAGATCGATGTTCGCGCCGGAAAGCTCGTTGATCCCTTTGCGCACAGGACCGCCACCATGGCCACTCATCTTACCGGTGGCCCAGGCGGGCATGGGAAGGGCGGCTAGCCCGCTCAAGGCTGCGAGCGAGCCAATCATCGAGCGGCGGGAAAATTTCATGTTGGTTTTTTGCATAGGTTCATATATACCCCCATAGGGTACCAAGACAAGAGGGAAGATATGGCCAAAGGTGCAGTCGATCAGAAAATCAACCGGCTTCGCCGCATCGAAGGACAGGTTCGCGGCATCGCCCAGATGGTGACCGACGACCGCTATTGTATCGACATATTGCACCAAGTGCAGGCGGTGAAAGCCGCGCTTGCCAAGGTCGAAAGCCAGATATTGAAAGACCATGCTGCTTGCTGTGTCAGCGAAGCAATCGCGACCGGAAGCCCGGCCGAGCAGCAAGAGAAATTCGAAGAATTGATCGACCTGTTTGAAAAAGTGAAACGGTGAGAAATCGGGTCGCCTCGCTGAACCAGCGGACGGCAATTTGAAAGGAAGATTGATGATCGGAGCAATTGCCAAATCGATGAGGGAGACCAGCGCGGCCGGGCTGTTGCTGGTGTCGCTGGCGGCCTGTTCGACCGCCGCGCAGGCGGCGAGCTATACGATGTACCGGGATGCCGGTTGCGGATGCTGCCTGAAATGGGCGGACCACGCCGCTGAAGGACTTGATGCCGAAGTGATCGCCGAAAATGCCGACATGCAGATGGTCAAGGATCTGCACGGTGTTCCAAACGCGCTGCGCGCCTGCCATACGATGATTGTTGAAGGCTATGTCATCGAGGGTCATGTCCCGGCCGAAGCAATCCGGAAATTGCTCCGCGAAAAACCGACCGATGTGATCGGGATTGCGGTCGCCGGTATGCCGGTGGGATCTCCCGGGATGGAGCATCAGGATATGACAGAGCCTTATCAGGTGATCGCATTCGGTCCCAAGGGCCAGCGCGTCTTCGCCAGCTATAACTAACCGCGACCACCAAGAGAAGGAACTGAAAATGAACAAGTTTACTCTTTCGATTTCCGCCGCAACCTTTGCGTTGGCGACCCCCAGCGCCGTTCTTGCCGAGCATCACGCAGGCGGCCATGAAGGCCATAAATGCGAAAAGATGGAAGATGGCAAAATGAAGTGCTGCAAGAAGGACGAAGAAGGCAAGATGGTCTGCAGCATGATGGATGCTGCCAAGAAGGATCATGGCGATATGGACCATGGCGACATGGATCATGACAATATGGATCATGCTGAAACGCCGGACGCGGACCCAAGCTGAAGCCTGAGCGCTCACCGGCGCTCTTCCAAGAATTCCAACCCGCCCCATATCGCTGTCCTAGCGATATGGGGCTTCTTTTTGGCGCTGACCCTGCCCCTCGGATATAATGAAAACTATCGACATTGACTCCCTCGGCGCAAAATCATATATACCCCTATAGGGTATTCTTCCTTAGGCCGAACAGGAGATCGAGATGACCGAGACCGCTTCCCCCCATAACGGCCATGAAGATTGTACTCATGCGGTCAAAGACCCGGTCTGCGGGATGACCGTCGACCCCGCCAAGACCGAGCATCACGCGCGTCTTGACGATCAGGATTATCATTTCTGTTCCGCCGGCTGCCGGACGAAATTTGTCGCCGATCCGGATCGCTATCTTTCATCCGACCCGTCACCCGCGATGGAAGATGTGCCCGAAGGCACGATCTACACTTGCCCCATGCATCCCGAAATCCGGCAGGAAGGCCCCGGCTCCTGTCCGATCTGCGGCATGGCGCTCGAGCCGGAAACCTTCTCGCTCGCTAGCGGCCCCGATCCGGAATATATCGATATGCGCAGACGCTTGTGGATCAGCGCGTTATTTTCCATCCCCTTGTTCATCTATGCGATGGGCGACATGATCCCCGGGAAACCGTTTGAATCCTGGTTCGATCCCGGCACTGCGACTTGGATACAGATGTTGCTGGCAACCCCGGTGGTTCTGTGGGGGGCATGGCCGTTTTTTGTCCGCGGCGTACAATCGCTCAAGACTATGAACCTCAACATGTTCACGCTGATCGCCATCGGCGTCGCGGTGGCTTATGGTTTCAGCCTGGTTGCGACATTCTTCCCCGGCCTGTTTCCGGATGCGTTTCGCGGCCATCACGGCACCGTTGCGGTCTATTACGAAGCGGCAGCGGTGATCACGACATTGGTGCTGCTGGGGCAGGTACTCGAGCTCAAAGCGCGCGGCCAGACCTCCAGCGCCTTGCGCGCTCTTCTCGAACTGACTCCTCCGGTTGCTACGCGGATTAACGCCGATGGTTCGGAAGAAGAAATAGCACTCGATCTGGTACAGACGGGTGACAAGCTGCGCGTCCGGCCCGGAGAGAAAATTCCCGTCGACGGCACCATCGCTAAAGGTTCGAGCACGATCGACCAGGCGATGATCACCGGCGAACCCATACCGGTCCAGAAATCCGAAGGCGACGATGTCACCGGCGGTACGGTCAATCAGACCGGCAGTTTCGTGATGACCGCCGAGCGCGTCGGCAAGGACACGCTGCTGGCAAAAATTGTCCAGATGGTCGCTGACGCCCAGCGCAGCCGTGCACCGATTCAAAAGCTTGCCGATACGGTGGCGGGTATCTTCGTTCCCGCAGTGGTTCTGGCCGCGTTGACGACTTTCGTGGTCTGGGCGATCTGGGGACCGGAACCGGCGCTGGCTTATGGTCTGGTGAACGCCGTCGCGGTGCTGATCATCGCCTGTCCCTGTGCGCTGGGTCTCGCCACTCCGATGTCGATCATGGTCGGCACCGGCAAAGGCGCGCAAAACGGGATATTGATCAAAAACGCCGAAGCGCTCGAAGCCTTCGAAAAGATCGACACCATTGTCGTCGACAAGACCGGTACGCTAACCGAAGGGAAACCGAAGCTGGTCTCGGTCGAGCCTGAGAGCGGATTTGACGCGGACGAGTTGCTCGCTTTGGTCGCCGCTATCGAAGTCGCGAGCGAGCATCCTTTGGCTGCTGCGATTGTCCAGGGCGCGCGAGACAAAAATCTGGAGTTCGAGGCAGCGAGCGATTTCCAATCCGTCACCGGCGAAGGCGTTGAAGCGAATGCCCAAGGTAAGCGGGTCGCCATCGGCAATGAAAAGATGATGGAACGGCTGGGCGCTACCAGCGCTGATCTGGTCGACAAAGCGCAAGAAGGCCGCTCGCAAGGCCAGACGGTGATGTTCGTCGCGGTCGATGGCAAGCCGGCAGGTCTGGTCGGTGTCGCTGATCCGATCAAAGCGACCACGGTCGAGGCGATCAAGGCGCTCCACAAAGCAGGCCTCCATGTGGTCATGCTGACCGGGGACGCCGAAGCAACCGCGCAGGCCGTCGGCAAAATGATCGGGATAGACGAAATCCATGCCAACGTTTCGCCCGAAGACAAGCACCGGGTGATCAGCGAGCTACAGGCTGCCGGAAAACGGGTGGCGATGGCAGGCGATGGCATCAACGACGCGCCAGCGCTGGCCAAGGCTGATGTCGGGATCGCGATGGGCACCGGTACCGACGTTGCCATGGAAAGCGCAGGCATCACGCTGGTCAAAGGCGATCTTGGCGGAATCGCCAAGGCCCGGCATCTCAGCCAGTTGACGATGGGCAATATCCGGCAGAATCTGTTCTTTGCATTCTTCTACAATGCGCTGGGCGTGCCGGTTGCGGCGGGCATATTATACCCCTGGTTCGGCATCTTGCTCAGCCCGATGATCGCCGCCGCCGCTATGAGCTTCTCTTCGGTATCGGTGATCGGCAACGCACTTCGGCTCAGGCGCAAGCAGCTCTAGCGTGGGGAGTGGGCCACACCCCGAGGGGAACTTTTCGACTGTCCGGACGTAAATTACCCCACAACGCTATGAATTCAGCCATTCTGAAGGGGAAGCCAAATGTCGAAATATACAAGATTCATCGTGATGATCGCTACCTCCACGCTGGCTATGTTCGGTCTTATGTATCTCAACACCTACGCACTTGATCACATATTCTTCAGCGAAACCCGTACCTGGATGGCGCTTTATATGGGCGGTGCGATGGCGATCATCATGCTCCTTTTCATGCTCGGTATGTATGACGACAAAAAGAAAAATGCGATGATTCTGGGCGGGGCCGTGATCCTGTTCGCCAGTTCGCTTTATCTGGTCCGGTCGCAGGACACGATCTCCGACCAGGCTTGGCAAAAGGCGATGATCCCCCATCACTCGATCGCCATCCTAACCAGCGAACGCGCCAATATCGAGGACAGACGCGTCCGCGAGCTGGCTGATGCCATCATCAAGGCCCAGCGCCGCGAGATCAAGGAAATGAAATGGCTGATCGAGGACATTCGCAAGAATGGCAAGGCAACCACCGAAGCCGCTGCCATGGCGCGCCCTTTGCCGAAGTTTGACGGTCAATTGAATCCCGTGGGCGGGAACTAGTATTTGCCGGAAAAGCTGCAGCTGCTATCGCAGCTACAGCTTCCGTTTACAGCGATCTCGCGCGCTGGCGGCATTCATTTCAGGCTGCCTTGCTGGAACGGACCTTGCGTTGCGTTTCCGGGCCTTTAACTTGAGCGAGATGTTCCAATTCTATTTCTTGGGCAAACTGAACCCCGGTCCGATCGTCATGTGACCAGCGGGCAACAGCTTTGAATTGATAGTCAGGGAGTAATTCGATGATCAACTCGGTTCCTTCCGGCACGTGCCATAGGCCGACCAGCATGGCCCCCCGAACACCGATATTTCTGATCTGAACGGTGTAGCGGTGATCATCATGGATCACGATGATCGAGCGCAGCATTTTGCGGCGGGGCAGCCGGCTTTTGCTCATTCCCGAAGGAGCCAAGGTTCCGAAGTCATTTTGCAACAATGCAACCGCATCTTCCGCCACCAATGGTCTGCTGTATATATATCCCTGAACGTGAGAGCAGCCGAGCGTTTTGATAAGTTCTAGTTCATCGTGCGTTTCCGCACCCTCTGCGATGGTTTCCATATCCAATGCTTCGGCCAGCGAAACGATCGATTTGATGATGGCAGCGTTGCGGGTGTTCGGCATCGCGGCCCCGCGAACAAAACTCTGGTCAATTTTTATTTTGTCAAACGGCGCTTTTTTCAGATAGCTGAGCGAAGAATATCCGGTCCCGAAATCATCCAGTGACAAGCGCACGCCGATCGATTTCAGGCTAGAGAACATTTTGTCGGTTTCGTCGCCTTCGATCAGAAACACACTCTCGGTGATTTCCAGTTCCAGCCGGTTTGCGGCAAGTCTCGAAGTCGCCAGCGCATTCACGACGATCGCCGGAAATCCAGGGTTGGCAAATTGTGTCGGAGATACATTGACCGCAATTTTGACATTTTGCGGCCAGCTGGAAACCTCGGAACATGCGGTCCGCAATACCCATTCGCCAATATGTGAGATCAGTCCGGCGTCTTCGGCAATCGGAATGAATATCGAAGGCGATATACTGCCGCGCACAGGATGTTCCCATCGCACTAGCGCTTCATAGCCGGAAATTTCTTCATCGACGGTCGACACTTGTGGCTGATAAACCAGATGCAACTGGTTCTCGGCCAAGGCTTTCCGCAAATCCATTTCCAGACTGCGCCGGTCTTCCGCGTTGGCGTGCATCGATTTGTCATAGAAACAATGGACTCCGCGGCCGGCTTCCTTGGCAGCATATAGCGCGAGATCGGCGTTACGGATCAGGGATTCGCTGGTGATGCCATGTTCAGGCGCGATTGCGATGCCGATCGAAACGCTGATGGTGACCTGGACATCATCAATCATATAGGGACGCGAGATCGATGAGATGACTTTCTCTGCAAGCGATGCCAGCCGTTCCCGGTCGTAGATACCGGGAAAGATAACCGTAAACTCGTCCCCGCCTTGCCGTCCGGCCTGTCCCGACGAACCAATAACCCCCAGCAGTCTTTTGCTGACCTGTTTGAGCAATGCGTCTCCCGCCGGGTGACCCAATGTATCATTGACCGACTTGAACCGATCGAGGTCGAGCAAGAACAACGCAGTCGGGCGGGTTGTTCCGGTCTGGCTGACCAGGGCTTTTTCCAATATCCCCAACATCTGCGGCCGGTTGGACAATCCGGTAAGAGAATCAAATTGTGCCAGCTGACGGACTTTTTCCTGCGACTGGCGCATGGCCGTCAAATCCGTACCACTGCCGCGAAATCCGAGGAACTGGCCATTGGATGTAAATATCGGATTGCCGGAAATGGACCACCAGCGTTCTTCATGGAAAATCACCGATCGAACTGAAATTTCCTTGAAGGCTGAGCGGCTCGACAGGTGAAATCCCAGTGTTCTTTCCCCGCTGGGTGAAATGGAATCTTCCTCATAGGGCGCGACCAGCTGGGTCAGCGGGAGGCTCATCAGATCTTCAAATGTATTGACGGCAAGTTGTCGGATAGTGTCGGATATATAGACTATCCTGCCATGCCTGTCGGTTTCCCAGAACCAGCCGAGTGATGCATTCTCATATTCCGAGAGCAGGGACTTGGCCCGTTTTTCATCGCCCCTTTTCCTCTCGATCCGCAAATACTCGTCATGATCGTGACGGATATGCTGCAAAGTTGCAAAAAAAGTTGCAACCACGAACAGCAACAGCGCGACGCCGAAAGCAGCGGGCGGGAGCACGGGAAAAAGCGTGATGGCTACGCCGGAGCTGAAGGCAAGCGCAACGACCCTTTGCTTGCCGGCTATGATGGTTACAATCATCGTGGTGAGGCATTGATAGACAACGCAATATGCAGCGAGCAGGGGTGATGTCGCAAAATTGGCCGCCGACATAAGGGTGCTGGCGAACGATATAGCGGAGATGCACGCCACCAACAGCATCAATCTCAACTGCCAATGCGAGGGGAGTTTTTCAAACCACTTCACTTTTGCCAACGCCCAAATACTCAGGTCCGTCAAAAGCGTGATGGTCGCCAAGGAAACCGTCATCGAACTCATCGACATCGAACCAGCGGACTCGGCGAGATTGTAAAATAGTAATGCTGCCAATTTGACGACCAAAACCATCGGCCAAAAACTGCATAAGACGCGCAAATCAATGGTTATACGATCCGCAATATCGTCAAACTGAGGCCTGGCAGACAGTCCCAGGTCTGACCAGCCGATCGGCTCTACCGACGACGTGTCGATACTGGGTATGTTGCGGGGTAAATTCATTGGCGGACAGTGGCGATCAAGCCTTTAAATCTTCTTACTAATTTGCCGGTTTGAGGCGAATAAAAATATAATTGAGATCTCGTCTCAACTCGCGGAATTCCGTGCCTTTTTTCTGTGAATTTATGACAGCGATGGACAATGGCGGACATCCGGTTTGTTCGGCCACGGGCGCTGTGACAAGATCGCTCCGATCTCACCGATCCGCGCGCGTAACCCTCAGGACGCAACAGATAGTTTTGGCTGTTCATCTGGCGCACTTTGCTCATCGAGATATTCAAAAAGCTGCACGGCGCTCATCGGAATCCCGAAATAATATCCCTGGACCGACTGGGCTCCCACACGTTTCGCCATCAGCAGCTCGAGTTCATTCTCGACGCCTTCGAGAAGACATTCGACATCCAGCGTTCGTGCCATGCCTGCCAGCGAATGGAGGATTTTCTCGGTCATCGGATCGGTCAGGTTTTCCATGAAGGAACGATCCACCTTTAGCTTGCTGATCGGCAAAGTTCGCAGATAGCCGAAATTGGAATAGCCAGTGCCAAAATCGTCGAGCGCGATCGGATGGCCCAGCGCCGCCAGACGACTGAGATTGGCAGAGGCTTTCTGGGTATCGGGCATCATCGCCGATTCGGTGACCTCGAATTCAAGCAATGCGGGATCAAGGTCGCTATCCTGCACCATTGAAATTATCTGATCGATAACCTGATCGGCAATGAGATCATGTCCGGACAGATTGACCGAAAGAGGAAAGGGTTGGTCCCAGCTCTTCAGTGCCGTGATTGCCTTATGCAATACGGTCAAAGTGATATTGGCGATCAGGCCGCTTTCTTCGGCAACCTTGATGAACCGGTTGGGACCAATCGGGCCAAGAGTGGGACTGTCCCAGCGCGCGAGGACTTCTGCGCGGACGACCTTGTTTTGCCCCAGATCAAATTGCGGTTGGAACACCAGCTCGATTTCCGAGTCGAAGTCCGCGACCCGCAACGCCTGTTCGATCTTGTAGCTTTCCGCTGCATTTTTCGCGTGTTCGTCGCAGAAGACAACCACCCGGTTCTTGCCTGTGCGCTTGGCATGCAACAATGCGTAATCGGCATTGCGGATTAGCTGGCTGTCAGGTTCCTCGGCAATGATCTGGGTGCAGCCAATCGATCCGGAAACCTGGATAAGCCGGTCGTCGATCCGATAAACCTCCGCGATCTGCGGGAGTAATCTCTGGCACCAGGCTTCAACCGCGTCGACACCCGCATTTGTGGCGAGAATGATATTGAATTCATCTCCGCCCATGCGGCTGACATTGGCGTTGGAACCACAATATTTGCGTAGCCGGTCCGAGACTTTCTTGAGCAGCTCATCACCCATGATATGCCCGTAAACATCGTTCACGGTTTTGAAGCCGTCTAGATCGAGAAGGATCAGCCAGGCTTCGTGGGAGGGATCCCCACCATTTTTATATTTTGTGTAGGTTTCGAAAAATGCCCGGCGATTGGGCAGGCCGGTCAGGCTGTCCGAAAGTGATCGTTGTCGCATGGTCTCGCCAAGATTTTGGGCTTCCTCCAAGCCGACCTCAGCCTCGTGCTTGGCCGCGACTGCGAGGCCGATAGCCCGGCGCAGAAAAAATGTAATCGCGATAGCGCTCAGCGCCGCAGCAAAGGAAATGAACCCGTAGATTCCCAGCTGTCCGGTCTCATAATGATAAAGCTCGTAAAACAGGCCACCAAGCGCGGCTATGATGGAAAACAGGGCCTGTCTCATGCTGACGCAGGCAAAGGCAAAGATCATCGCCATCATCATGAAGTAGATCAGCTTGGGTTGCGCATATTCGAGGTGCAACGCAACCAGAACATTGACGAGGATCAACATGTTAGTGACGCTGGTCAGTGCTTCGAGCTTGCCAGTCGACAGAGGCTTGCGCAACGCATGCCATGAGAAGAGAGCGAACAGGCTGGCCGCGATCGAGGCCGCGGCCATGTTCACAAGATCCGACCCGCTAAATTCCCAGAAATGGGTGAGCGTCATGACTATATAATAGATCGCAGCGACGCCGAAATAGCCCCGGATCACGGGACGATAAATTTGCGCAATCGACGAACGGGCATCGAAACCGGCGGACGAATCTGCAAAATTTATAAATCGCCGAAGCAAATGTCATATCCCGTTTTTATGCAATCTACGATAAGAGACGGGTTTAAACGGAAATAATTAACAAACAGCAAGCAGGGCGATGGATCGAGACTTGTACTTGTAATAGAATGTAAAAAGCGGGATGTTTTCTTACATCTGTTTACAAAATATGATTTCCGATGCGCTTCGATACTTGGTAATTTCTGTTGTTTCCTCCCTGCGTCAAACTTTACAGCAACCGCAATAAACCGTCCTGTTCTGGCAGGCCTGTTCGACGACATGCGAGACCCTGAGCTCGATTTTCCGGTATAAACCCCCGTTCACGCAACCGAACCGCCGTCTGTGCGTTGAGAGATAAGAACATTAAATCCCCCCAGAAATAGAGGCTAATACATGAATATTCTAATGGTACTGACATCGCACGACCAACTCGGCGACACCGGCAAGAAGACCGGTTTCTGGCTCGAGGAATTTGCCGCGCCTTATTATATATTCAAGGATGCTGGCGCCGATATCACTCTGGCTTCACCCAAGGGTGGCCAGCCGCCGCTTGACCCTTCGAGCGACGCAGACGACGCCCAGACGGATGACACCAGGCGTTTCAAGTCCGACGAGGACGCCCAGAAAGCGCTCGCCAGTACCTTGGTTCTCTCGACCATCTCGGCTGGCGCATATGACGCGATATTCTATCCTGGTGGTCATGGTCCGCTTTGGGATCTCGCCGAAGATGACCACAGCACGGCCTTGATCGAGAGCTTTGCCGCAAACGATCGCCCGATCGGCGCTGTCTGCCATGCGCCCGCGGTGTTCAAGCATCCCAGAAATGCAGATGGTCGACCTCTGGTGTCGGGCAAGAAAGTGACCGGCTTTACCAATACCGAAGAAGAAGCCGTTGGTCTGACCGATGTCGTGCCGTTTCTGGTCGAGGACATGCTGATCGAAAATGGCGGCAAATATAGCAAGGGCGAAGACTGGGCTTCTTATGTGCTGGTCGACGGCAAACTTGTCACTGGCCAGAATCCAGCATCATCGGCCGAAGCCGCCCGCAAACTACTGGGCTTGCTATAATATAAAATACACGGAGTTTATCATGAATATTTTAATCGCCGGGGCAACCGGCAATACCGGGCTACGGCTTGTCGAGCAGCTTAAAGCCAAGGGCCACTCACCAATCGCGCTGGTTCGCGAATCCTCAGACACCGGATCGCTTCCGGACGATGTCACCATCCGCCATGGCGATCTGACTGATCTGCAAAGCGGGGTATGTGACGGCTGTGACGCAGTGGTTTTCGCTGCCGGATCGGGCGGGGCCACCGGCCCCGAATTGACCGACAAGGTTGACCGCGATGGAGCCAAACGATTGATTGATCTGGCCGCCGAGGCCGGCGTGTCACGCTTCGTGATGCTGAGCAGCGCCGGTGCGGACGATCCCGACCCTGAAAGCGAACTAGCGCATTATCTGCAAGCCAAGCACGAAGCCGACGAGCATCTGAAAGCCTCTGGTCTGAGCTATGCCATCGTCCGTCCGGTCAGCCTGACCGACGATGATGGTGATCGAAAAATGCGTTTCGGCGAAGAGGTCGATCCCAAAGGAAAGGCCGCGCGCGGCGATGTCGCGGCGGTGCTGGCAAGCGCGATCGAAGACGATCAATGGACGGGCAAGGCCCTGCTGATGCAGTCGGTTTTTCAAGAAGCCTGATCCGCGCGCCTCGCAATGTATATTATAATCTGGCCCGCCGCGGATGATTCTTTGCGGCGGGCCATTCACGCCGTTTCGCAACACTATCTTGAGACAACCCATTTCTGCCCCAGGAAAAATGCATACACCTCATGCGTGTCTCGAGCTTGGAACCAAAGCCTCGCGCGCGCGTACTAGGACCAATGGCGATCCAGCTATCTAAAGTTCAGGGATGAAAATTGTTAGAAACTTCTACTGACCTGAAGGAAAAGCGCATATTGCTGGTTGAGGATGAACTGTTTCTGGGAATGGACATCAAGGAGACGCTGGAGCGTTCCGGCGCGATTGTTTTCGGACCCATTCTCGATCGTTCAAGCGCCGGTCGCATTGCCGAGTTTCATGATCTGGACGGTGCCATATTGGACCTGAATGTGGGTGGCGGCGATGTGTCGCCGGTTGCCGCCTATCTGCAAGAACAGTCGATTGCATGTCTGTTTTATACCGGCGATGCTAATCGCGCTTCTGCGATCGGCCTCGATAAGATCGGTCCGGTTTATGAAAAGTCGATGCGTCCAGAGCGGTTGGTGCAATGTCTGATCGAGCAGATGCGCAAAATCGAAAAACGCGACCAAAAACCCCTAAACTGAGACTTTCTGCGCCGACTTCGGTACATTATTCCGCCGGAAACCAGCGCCCTTCGAATATCACGCCATGGATTTTCACCTCCTGCAGCTTGGCCGCACCGCCGACATAGGGATCGCGGTCGAGCACTGTGAAATCGGCTTTCTTGCCTGTGGCGATACTGCCGACCATGGCGTCCAGCCCGATCACCTGCGCCGCTTCGACGGTGATCGCGCGCAGCGCCTTGTCGAGCGAGAGCCGCTCTTTCGGGGCTTTGACATTGCCGTCTAGGGTGATCCGGTTGCTAGCCACCCAGGCAAGATAGAGCGGGTCGATCGGCGCCATGTTGAAGTCGCTGTGCAGGCCGAGCGGCACACCCTTGCGCTCGAGCGAACCGAGCCGGCTCATCTGCGCGGCGCGATCGGGGCCCATGCCGGTCTTCGCATAAGCATCGCCGAGGATGCGGATATAGTTCGGTTGCGCGGAGACATAGAGGCCCATCTCGCCGATCCGCCGGTTCTGCGCCTCGGTCGAATAGCCAAGATGCTCCATGATGATATGCTGGCCGTTGCGGAGGGCGAGCTTTTCGGTGATGTCGAGCACCAAATCGAGCCCCTTGTCGCCGTTGACATGGGTGTGGAGGTTCCAGCCGGCGTCCCAGAAACGCTCGGTCTGCTTGAGCAATTCTGCCGGTTCGGTCAGCCATTTGCCCTCGTGACCGTCGCTGTAGCCGGGCGGGTTCATCTGCATATATTGGGCGAAAAAAGCCCCGTCGGCGAAAAGCTTGACCCGGTTGGAAAAGAAGAATTTGCTGCTGTCATATTTGGCTTTCATTTCGGCAAGCCAGACATTGGGATCGCCGGTAACCAAAGGAGCAACGGGGATCGCCAGGATGCGCGATGGCGTAGTCGGCTGGTCATAGAGGCTCTTGAACAAAGCCGACTCCATCGCCGGTCCGCCAAAGCCGCCGAAAGCGAGATCGGCGCTGGTGGTGACACCATTGGCGAGCATCATCTGGCGCATGTCGGCTAGGCCTTGCTGTATCTTGGCGGGCGAAAAGAGATAGGGCCGGAGCTTCTCTATGCCTCCGAACAGCGCGGTTTCGTGGATGATGCCGGTGTTAAAATCGGCGTGGGCCGGATCGATAGTGGGTTTGTCGAACTCGGCAGTAAAGGTCGCCAGGGTTCCGATGCCGAGCAGAGTCAGCGCCTTGCTGTTGGCGATGATCTCGTGGAAGCTGCGCTGCCAGATCACCACCGGCCGGTCGGGCGCGATGCGGTCGAGTTCGGCGCGGTCCATGTCACCGTGGAACAGCTTGTGATGGCCCCAGGTGATGAACAATGCGTCGTCGCTTTTCGCCATTTCCTCGAGGAGGCGCTGTTCATATTGGACCTTGCCGCGTGCCGCTGGATAAGTCTTGCCGGGAAGTTCCCATTCCTCCGGACTGATGAACGGGATCGGCAGCATCATGATCGTCTGCATCGGATGGACATGCGGTTCGATGAATCCGGGCATCAGTATTTGCTTGGAAAACTGCCGGTCGACGGTGACCTTACGGTCCACTGTCCATGCTTCCAAGTCCTCCAGTGACTGGCCGATACCGAGGATGATTCCATCGGCGGTGGCGACATATTTCGCTTCGGGATAGCCGGGCTCCATGGTGATGATCTTGGCGGCTTCGAAGATCGTGACTTCGGGATAGGGGAGGGCAGCGGGTCCCGCTTCGGCCTGCGCACCGGTTGCCAATAGCAGCGTAAGCGCCGCCCCGATGGACGATATGAACTTCAGCATGTCTCTCTCCCTTAGGCGAGGGTGATTATGCGCTCGGCTCCGCCTTGGCAACCGTCAGCTTGCTCGCCTTCACATGTTCGCGCCAGGCAATGAACAGGCCCGAGCCGATGATCACCGGCGCGCCAAGCCAGATCGACAGGCCGGGATATTGGCCGAAGATCACGATGCCGAAGAAGGTCGCCCAGATCAGCGCGCTATAATCCATCGGTACGATCGTTGATACCGGCGCATAGCGAAGCGACTGGGTGATGCACAGCTGACCAAGCGCACCGAAAATACCGATGCCGAGCAAATAGCCCCAGGTCTGAGCATCATGCCCTCCGCCGTAGATGAAGGCGCAGACGGTTAGTGCGGGCAGGGTGTAGACCGAGAACCAGAAGATCGTGACGACGCTGGTCTCGGTGCGGCCCAGCATGCGAATGACCATCGTGACGGCCGCCGTGACCAGGGCACCGCCAAGGGCAACGGCTGCGCCGAAGGCGGGGATCAGCGACCCGCCAGGCTGGACAACGATGAGCACACCGACAAAACCGATCAGGATCGCCGTCCAGCGCCGGATACCGACCTTTTCCCTCAAGAATATCGCGGCAAACAGGGTGGCGAAAATAGGAACCGTAAAGCTGATCGTCGTGGCATCGGCGAGCGGCAGCAGGGTCATCGCCCAGAAATTGAGGCCCATCGCAAAAATGCCGAGGCAGGAACGCAAGATGTGGAGCCGGTGCTTGTCTGACACAATTGATGGCCAGCCGGCCTGGCTGCGCCAGATCAGGAAGCAGATCAGCGGCATCGCGATCAACTGGCGGTAAAACAGGCTTTCGGTGACATGCACGCCTTGCTCGCCTGCCAGTTTGACAAAGGCGAACATGAACGCGAGAGATAGCATCGCCGCCAAGCGTGTGACGATTCCTGCCATGGGGCGGTTCTGGCCGAGCAGCTGATCATCGGTCATGCGATCTTGCCAATAAAGATAGCGCTACGGGAGTTGTGCATTGGCGCGGTTAATAGCATATAGCCTGCAAATGCAATCAGGAGTCTTTTCAATGCGCACGATTACCCACGTTCTGGCCTCTGGAGGAACCGCAAAGGCGGCTCGCCAGGGCGATATCTTCGACCCCAATAATGGCGGTATCCAGGGCAAGGTCGATCTGGGGGATGCAGCTGTGCTTGAAACCGCCGTGCAGGCGGCACTGGCGGCGCAACCGGCGTGGGCAGCAACAAATCCGCAGCGGCGCGCGCGGGTGTTTTTCAAGTTCAAGGAACTGGTCGAAGCGAATATGGACGAGCTGGCGCATATGCTGTCGATCGAGCATGGCAAGGTTATCGCCGATTCCAAGGGTGACGTGCAGCGCGGACTGGAAGTCATCGAATTCTGTTGCGGCATCCCGCATGTCCTGAAGGGCGAATATACGCAGGGCGCAGGCCCGGGCATCGATGTCTATTCGATGCGCCAGCCGATCGGCATTGGCGCCGGCATCACCCCGTTCAACTTCCCGGCGATGATCCCGATGTGGATGTTCGGTCCGGCGATCGCGACTGGCAATGCCTTCATCCTCAAACCGTCCGAACGCGATCCGTCCGTGCCGGTGCGGCTGTGCGAATTGATGATTGAAGCCGGTCTGCCTGAAGGCATTTTGCAGTGTCTGCATGGCGACAAGGAAATGGTCGATGCGATACTCGATCATCCGGCGATTGGCGGGATCAGCTTTGTCGGTTCGTCCGACATTGCCCATTATGTCTACCAGCGCGGTGTTGCAGCTGGTAAGCGGGTCCAGGCGATGGGCGGCGCGAAAAATCACGGGATTGTGCTTCCCGATGCCGATCTCGATCAGGTTGTGAACGATCTGTCCGGGGCTGCCTTTGGTTCGGCTGGCGAACGCTGCATGGCGTTGCCGGTTGTTGTTCCGGTCGGAGAAGAAACCGCAGAGCGTCTGCGCGAGAAAATGATCCCGGCGATGGCGGCCTTGCGCGTCGGCGTATCGACCGACGAGGAAGCTCATTACGGTCCAGTCGTCAATCCTGCCCACAAGCAACGCGTAGAGAATTGGATCCAGACCGGCGTCGACGAAGGCGCGGAGCTGGTCGTTGACGGTCGTGGCTTCTCGTTGCAGGGCCATGAAGACGGCTGCTTCATCGGACCATCTTTGTTCGACCATGTCACCACCGATATGGAAAGCTACAGGGAAGAGATTTTCGGGCCCGTCCTGCAAATCGTCCGCGCCAAGAATTTCGAGGAAGCGCTCGCGCTGCCTAGCCAGCATCAATATGGCAATGGCGTCGCGATCTTCACCCGCAACGGCCACGCGGCCCGCGAATTTGCCAGCCGCGTCAACGTCGGCAT
>RCMY010001183.1_pt1 | contig 24849 bp, 20 predicted proteins | sample 2041341 | NCBI WGS metagenome assembly RCMY01 (sample SAMN09708234, study PRJNA481090) | Marine sediment metagenome, whole genome shotgun sequencing project.
GGGATCGCCACATCGAGGCGGATAGGGCGGCTGGGCTCGTAACCCGGCACCACGACCATCTCCACGTCCTTCTTCAGCACGTGCTGGATCTGCCGCAGCAGACCGCCCTCGTCGTGCGAGACCAGCGACAGCGCCTCACCGGTGGAACCGTTGCGACCGGTACGACCGATCCGGTGCACGTAGTCCTCGGCGACCATCGGCAGATCGAAGTTGATCACCAGCGGCAGGTCCGGGATATCCAGACCGCGGGCGGCGACGTCGGTGGCCACCAGCACGCGGGCACGATTGCCCTTGAAGTCGCGCAAGGCTTTTTGGCGCTGCGCCTGGCTCTTGTTGCCGTGGATGGCAACCGTGCGCAGACCAGCAGCTTCCAGCTGTTCGGCCAAGCGGTTGCAGCCATGCTTGGTACGACCGAACACCAGCACCTGGTCGCCCGGGCGCTTGGCGATGATGTCGATCAGCAGGTCGCGCTTGCGGCCGCTGTCGACCGGATGCGCACGATGGGTGATGGTGTTGGCGATCGCGTTGTTGGTGGCGACCTGGACCTGCTTGGGATCGCGCATGAACTGCAGCGCGAGCTGCTTGAGCTGGGACTCGAAGGTGGCCGAGAACAACAGCGTCTGGCGCTCTGCCGGCACGCGGCCGAGGATGCGCTTGATCGCGGGCAGGAAGCCCATGTCGAGCATGCGGTCTGCCTCGTCAAGCACCAGCACTTCGATCTCGTCGAGCTTGACGGTACCGCGCTCGATGTGGTCGATCAGCCGGCCCGGGGTAGCCACGATGACATCGACGCCGCGACGCAGATTCTCGACCTGCGGGCCCATGCCGGCGCCACCAAAGATCGTGCAGAAATTCATCCGCAGGTGCTTGGCATAACCGCGCAGGCTGTCGTTGACCTGCACCGCCAACTCGCGGGTCGGCACCAGGATCAGCGCGCGCGGCTTGCGCGAATTGTTGGGAGCGGTCTGCTTGGACAGACGGTTGAGCAACGGCAGGCCGAACGCAGCCGTCTTGCCGGTACCGGTCTGGGCGCCGCCCAGCAGATCGTTGCCGTCCATGATCAGCGGAATCGCCTGGATCTGGATCGGGGTCGGGCTGGTGTAGCCCTGTTCGGCGAGCGCGCGCAGCAATGCAGGCGCGAGGCCGAGGTTTTCAAAAGACATGTTGTAACTCCGAATAAAAAACCGCATGGATATGCGGCAAGACCCGGAGCGTTCCCTGTAACCGCGCTGCGAGCATTGATGTAACGGCACCGGAACCTCCGGACCGTGTCGGCGCGACGAAAGACGTGCGGGATATTCGCACCGGACCACGCCTTTGGGCGGGGGGTCTTGGCCGAAGTGGCCAACCCGTGCGAGGGCATACCTGGGAAACGTACCCTTGCGGGCAGGCAGCCGTGCGCTGAACAGGCGAATCTTACGTGAAACGAGGGCTGCGTGCCAGCAGAGGTGTGGAGGTGTTCATACACACGGCGGAAGGCACCATGACCTCCGACACGCCCACCGCGCCCTTGGGGGGTCTACTGTCGGCAGGTCCCCGCTTCAAAGGAAGCATCTGAGGGGTTGCCACATTCAATGCCACCGCCGGAGTCACCGATGAACCCGAAAAAATCACAGGCTTTCACGCCGAAACTTCTGCTGCTGAGTCTGGGCATCGCCACCGCCATGGCCGCATGTTCCAAGCAGGACACCGCGCCTGCTTCGACGACCCCCACGGCAGAGCCGGCCGCAGCCACCTTGACGCTTGACGAGAGCAAGCTCCCGCCGGTCAATCGCTTTCTGGTAGGCGACCTCGACAAGTCCAAGGACGCCTGCACCGACTTCGGCAGCTACGTCAATGGCACCTGGCTGGCCGCGAACCCGATTCCCGGCGACCGCACCAGCTGGGGCGCCTTCGAAATGCTGGCCGAACGCTCGACCGCTGCACAGCGCCAGCTTGCCGAGCAGGCTGCCGCCGACACGAATGCGACCGGCGTGGAAGCGATCGTCGGCAACTTCTGGGCCACCGGGATGGACGCCGAGAAGATCAATGCCCAGGGAATCAAGCCGATCCAGTCGCGCCTGGACGCCATCGCCGCACTGGACGATCAGCAGAAAGTCGCCGACTACCTGCGCAGCAGCGCGGCGCAGGGCGAGAACTTCCTGTTCGGTTTTGGCGCCGAAGCCGACTTCAAGCAGTCCGACATGAACATCGCCTATGCGGCGCAGGGCGGCATCGGTCTGCCGGACAAGACCTATTACTTCGACGCCGACAAGGCCGACAAACTGGCCGCGTATCAGCAGCATGTCGCCAAGGTGCTTGAGCTTTCGGGCATCGACGCTGCGCAGGCCGCTGATCAGGCCAAGCAGGTGGTCGCGTTCGAGACCCGACTGGCCAAGGCGTCCAAATCTTCTGAAGAGATGTCGCGCGACGTCTCGCTGTTCTACAACCCGATGTCGCCCGCCGACGCCGACAAGCTCACTCCCAACTTCCCGTGGACGACGTTCTTCGAGTCGCAGGGGATCGCGACGCCGGCGATGTTCTCCCTCGCCATCCCGGCCTTCCACGAGGAGGTCAGCAAGATGCTGGCCGACGTGCCAGCCGAACAGTGGCAGGCCTATTTGCGCTTTCACACCGTTGACGGCGCCTCGCCCTACCTGTCGGACGAGTTCGCGCAGGAGAACTTCAACTTCTACAGCAAGGTGATGCGCGGTCAGAAGGATATGAAGGAGCGTGGCAAGCGGGTGCTGGACACGATCGAGAGCGAGACCGGAGAGGCGCTGGGCCAGATGTACGTCAAGGTCGCCTTCCCGGCCGAATCCAAGGCGCAGATGGAGCGCCTGGTCGGCAACCTCAGCGATTCCCTCAAGGCGCACCTGGAAAAGCTGGACTGGATGAGCGACGAGACCAAAGCCAAGGCGATGGAGAAGTGGGCCAGCTTCACGCCCAAGATCGGCTTCCCGGACAAGTGGCGCGACTGGAGCGCGCTCACGACCAGTCGCGACAGCTACATCGACAACGTCATTGCCGCCAACGCCTTCAACTACCAGTGGGATCTGGCCAAGATCGGCAAGCCGGTGGACAAGACCGAATGGGGCATGAGCCCGCAGACCGTCAATGCCTATTACAACCCGCTGGCCAACGAGATCGTGTTTCCGGCAGCAATTCTGCAGCCGCCCTTCTTCGATCCCGATGCGACCGACGAGATGAACTACGGCGGCATCGGCGCGGTGATCGGCCACGAAATGATCCATGGCTACGACGATCAGGGCAGCCGTTTCGGCCCTACCGGCAACTTCGAGAACTGGTGGACCGACGTTGACAACAAGGGATTCCAGGGGCGCACCGACAAGCTGATTGCGCAGTTCAACAGTTATGAAGCCATGCCTGGCAAACACGTCAACGGCACATTGACCCTGGGCGAGAACATCGCCGATCTCGGCGGCCTCGCTGTGGCCTACGACGCGATGAAAAAGGCGACGGCCGGCAAGGACGACCCGATGACGGACGGCATGAGTCGCGACCAGCGCTTCTTCGCCAACTGGGCGACGGTGTGGCGCCGCAACTTCACCGATGACGAACTCAAGGTCCGCCTGGCGACAGATCCGCACGCACCGGCCAACTTCCGTGCGATCGGCGCGCCGTCGAACATGCCGGCTTTCGCGGCAGCGTTCGAATGCAAGCCGGGCCAGCCGATGGTCCGCGCCACGGACCAGCAGGTGGTGATCTGGTAAACGAGCAACCCGACGTTCAAGCGTCATCGGCCGTCTGACGGCCAAACGACAGGCCCGGATTGATTCCGGGCCTTTCCTCTTTCCCGGTGACGGTGACGTTGCCAGCACATGATGACCCTGCACGCCGGCTGCGCTACCTTGATCGGCCACATTGCACCGCCGCCATGACTTCCAAAGCCCCCGACCACGTCCTCACCCCGAGCCAGCTCAACACGCTGGCACGCGATCTGCTGGAAGGGGCTTTTCCGCTGGTCTGGATCGAGGCCGAGCTGGGCAATGTTGCCCGGCCGTCGTCCGGGCATCTGTACTTCACGCTCAAGGATGCGCGCGCTCAGGTCCGCTGCGCGATGTTCAAGCCCAAGAGCAGCGCGCTGAAATTCATTCCCCGCGAAGGCCTGAAAGTGCTCGCGCGCGGCCGGCTGACCCTGTACGAGGCGCGCGGCGAATACCAGATGGTTCTGGACCATATGGAGGAGGCAGGCGAAGGCGCGCTGCGGCGAGCATTCGACGAACTCAAGGCGCGGCTGCAGGCCGAAGGCCTGTTCGAGCCGGAGCGCAAGCGCGCCCTGCCCGCCTACCCGGCACGGATCGCCATCATCACTTCACCCAGCGGCGCGGCGGTGCGCGACGTCCTCAGCGTGCTCGCACGGCGCTTCCCACTGGTGCAGGCGGATGTCCTCCCGGTGCAGGTGCAGGGGGCGACGGCAGCCTCCCAGATCACCGCGATGCTGGAGCGCGCGGCGGCATGCGGGCACTACGACATCATTGTGCTGGCACGCGGCGGCGGCTCCCTGGAGGACCTGTGGGCATTCAATGACGAACGCCTGGCCCGGGCAATCGCGGCCTGCCAGGTACCTGTGGTGTCGGCGATCGGACACGAGACCGACTTCAGCCTGTCGGATTTCGTGGCCGACGTCCGCGCACCGACGCCGTCAGTCGCCGCCGAACTGCTGGTGCCCTCGCGGGAGGACATCGCCCGCCATTTGCGGGCGTTGCAGGCTCGGATGACCAGCCTGCAGTCCCTCCATCTTCGTCAGGCAATGCAGCGCGCCGATCGCGCCGCATTGCGACTGAATGCGTTGCGACCGCGCGCCCGTCTGGACATGCTCGGCCGGCGCCAGGCCGATGCCATGCGGCGTCTGGATGATGCGTGGCAGCGGCGTCTGGAGCAGTGGCGTGCGCGTCTGCGCCAGGGCGAGGCGATAGTGCGCATCCACCACCCGCAACGCCGTATCCAGCGTTTGCGCGAGCGACTGGCCGACCTGTCGCCACGCCCCCAGGCCGCCGTTGCGCGTCGTCTGGCCAACAGTGCGCTGGCGCTGCGTGGACTGGCGCGATCGCTGGAGGCAGTGAGCCCGCTGGCGACCGTCGCCCGGGGCTACGCGATCGTCCAGCATGAAGACGGACGGGTGGTGCGTAGCGTGCTCGACGCGGTGCCCGGTGATGAACTGCAGGTGCAGTTGGGTGACGGGCGCCTGCCAGTGCGGGTCGAATCCCGCTGAGGAGGCGCCTTACTGCCCGCCGACCGCCGTCTTCAATTGCGCCAACAGTGTTACCGCAGCGGCGTCATTGGCCGGCATGCCGCGCGGGTCGACGGCGGAGACATACGCGCCACCTTCGGACTCACTGACCCGGATCAGAAAATTGGCGTTCTGGTAGTTGACGTCGAAAGCGCCAAGCAGCTTCGCCCTGCTGGCGATGGTGACGCCCTCCAGCCCGGACAGAATGCCGTCCACTCGCGTGTACGCGTCATCGCGGTCCCCGGTCATCTTGAAGCCGGCGCTGGCACCCTTGCGCGCGGCGACCGTGCCTGAAGCGGTGACCGGACCGGCCGGCACATCCACCGCAGCATCGGCACCCGCCACCGCAAGATCCGGTGGGACCTCCAGCGGACGCGTCTGCGCGGTGTACAGCGTGTTGTCCTTGCGCAGCCAACTGCAGCCGGACATTGCCACCAGGCCAACCATGAGAACACCGGCAATCGCGGCGCGGGACATCGGAACGGTGTAACGCATGGAAATCTCCAGATCAGCTGGCAACGACGGCGTCGCAAGCCAGTTCAAGTTCGCGGATCACAGCGACCATCGCTGCGGCCGTGTCGTGGTGGGCTGCCGACAGGGGCAACAGGGGCAGGCGCAATCCCTTGCCGATATCCTGGCGGGCAAGCAGCGCCTTGACCGGGATCGGGTTGGATTCCACGCCGAGGAAGTCGTAAATCGGCTGCATCCGTGCGCTCCAACCCGATGCCGCGTCGTCCTTGCCGTTGCGGGCAAGCTCGCACAGTCGGCGGAAGGACCGCGGCAACACGTTGGATGCCACGGAGATGACGCCGTCGGCGCCGGCCAGGATGGCGCGGCACGCCGTACCGTCGTCCCCCGTCAGAATGCAGAACTCCTCCGCCCGCAACGCGAGCAAAGCCTGCATGCGCTGGGGCTCGATACGCGAGTCCTTGATGCCGAGGATGCGCGGATGGCCTGCCAGCTGGGCAACGGTCTCCGGCACCATGTCGACACCGGTGCGGCCGGGCACGTTGTAGAGGAGCACCGGCAGCGCGCCGTCGTCTGCGACCGCGCGGTAATGCGCCACCAGACCAGGCTGGGTGGGGCGCACATAGGGCGGGGTCACTACCAGCGCGGCATCCGCGCCCAGTGCACCGGCGCGCCGGGTCTGTTCGATGGTTCTGGCGGTTCCCGACTGACCGGTACCGGCGATCACCGGCACCCGCCCCCCGATGCGCTCGATCGCGGTGCGCAGCAGCATGTCGAACTCCGCGTCGAAAAGCGCCGCAGCCTCACCGGTGGAACCGGCCACGACCACCGCTTCGGTGCCGCCAGCCAGTTGTCGGTCGATCAGCCGATGCCAGGCGTCGAGATCCACCTCGCCGTCGACATCGAAGGGGGTTGCCAGTGCGGTGATGCTGCCGGAAAGTCGCAATTCGGGGGCCTTGGGAAGGGAGAGCAGAGCGAGGTACGTGCCACTGCAGACGCTCCGATGTTACTTGCGGCGCGAAAGCACGGGCAAGTATGCTGCCTGCAGCCCCGTTCCGCTCGCGGAACGCGGTTCAGCTCCGGGCGATCCGCCGTTGCGCATCGGACCGGAGCCAGTCCCCACACTTGCAGGCGCAGCCTTGACCGATCCAACACCCCGGCCGTCGCCGAACGAAAACCATCTCCTGATCAACGCCTACTCGACGCATCCGGAATCTCCCCTGTTGCCGGTTTCGCGGCGAATCACCGAAAGCGGTTGCAATCTTGTCGACGCCCGCCTGTCGACGGTAGGACGCGATGTCTCCGTCACCGCGCTGGCGACAGGCTCCTGGGATTCGATCGCCAAGCTGGAGGCGATGCTCACCCGACTGGAGCGCGAGGACCACCTGAAGCTGGTCTGGTACCGCACCGGTGAGAAAGAGGTGCAGTCCGACCTGCTGCCCTACATCGTCGAGGTCGTGGCCGCCGACAAGCCCGGCATCACGTTCCAGTTGGCCGATTTCTTCGACCGCCAGGGGATTTCCATCGAAAGCCTGCATTGCACCCGCTACCGCGCGATGCAGACCGGTGCGGACATGTACTCCGCGCAAATCACCATCGGCGTCCCAGCCACCATGCATATCGCCGCATTGCGCGATGACTTTCTGGAATTCTGCGACCACCTGAATCTGGACGCGATCCTGGACCCGATGAAATTCTGAGGAGCCCGATTGATGCTCGATACCGGTGACCACGTTCCCGCCGACCTTCCCCTGGCGCTCTCCAGCGGCGAGACCACCACCCTCGCCGCGTACGGTGGCCAGTGGCTGGTGCTGTACTTCTATCCCAAGGACAGCACGCCCGGATGCACGACCGAGAGCCGAGACTTCACGGCGCTGCTGCCGAAGTTCGAGGCGGCCGGCGCGGCGATCCTCGGTGTCTCGCGCGATTCGGTCAAGTCGCACCAGAACTTCATTGCCAAACAGGAACTGGGATTTCCGCTGGTCAGTGATGGCGACGAAGCACTGTGCAACGCATTCGGCGTGATCAGGGAAAAGAACATGTACGGCCGCAAGGTGATGGGCATCGTCCGCAGCACCTACCTGATCGACCCGGCCGGCGCCATCGCCCAGGTGTGGCAGCCGGTGAAGGTACCCGGGCATGCCCAGGCGGTGCTGGATGCACTGCTCGAACACGCGGGCGCCACACGCTAGGCGACACGCTTCCATTTCATTGAACCTGCTGGGGAGTTCGTGATGACGAGAGGCAAACGGACCTACGTCCTTGATACCAACGTGCTGATGCACGACCCGACGGCACTGTTCAAGTTCCAGGAACACGACGTTTACCTGCCGATGCAGGTCATCGAAGAACTCGACAACGGCAAGAAGGGCACCACCGACGCCAGTCGCAATGCGCGCCAGGTCAGCCGCTTCCTCAACGAACTGGTCGAAGCCGCGGGCACCGACAAAATCGCCTCTGGCATCCAGCTTGCGCCTCCCGGCGGATTGAAGCTGCGCGGCCAGGCCAGCGTGGGCTGCCTGCGCTTTCAGACCGACAACTTTGACGCCGGCAAGCGCTTCGGTGCGGTGGTCCCCGACAACGCGATCCTCGGTGCGATCCTGGCCTTGCAGGAAGCCGAACCGGAGGCGGACATCGTCTTCGTTTCCAAGGACATCAACCTGCGGATCAAGTCGGCGATTGCCGGCATCGTGTCCGAGGATTACGAAAACGATCGTGCGCTGGACGATTTCAGCCTGCTCTACACCGGTGCCACCGAGTTGCCGGCGGATTTCTGGCGCCGCCATGGCAAGGATCTGCGCTCGTGGACGGACCGCGGCCGCACCTACTACGAAGTCAACCGCATCGAGGGCGACACCTGGTATCCCAACCAGTTCCTGCACCTGCCTGGCGACGACGAGACCGAACTGAAGGTGGTCACGGTCGGCGCTGACAGCGTGGTGCTGCAGATCGTCGAGGACTATCGCCATCAGCAGCACGCCGTCTGGGGTATCACGGCGCGCAACCGCGAGCAGAACTTCGCCCTCAACGCACTGATGGACCCCGAGATCGATTTCGTTACCCTGCTGGGGACTGCCGGCACCGGCAAGACCCTGCTGGCGCTGGCGGCGGGGCTGGCGCAGACGATGGACCAGCAGCGCTACCGCGAGATCATCATGACGCGCGCCACGGTGAGCGTCGGCGAAGACATCGGCTTCCTGCCCGGCACCGAGGAGGAGAAAATGACGCCGTGGATGGGCGCGCTCACCGACAATCTGGAAGTGCTTACCCACAACCAGGCCGGCGGCACCTGGGGCCGGGCGGCGACCAATGACCTGTTGGCCAGCCGGATCAAGATCCGCGCGCTGAACTTCATGCGCGGTCGGACCTTCCTCAGCCGCTGGATGATTCTGGACGAGGCCCAGAACCTCACCCCCAAGCAGATGAAGACCCTGATCACCCGCGCTGGTCCAGGCACCAAGATCATCTGTCTGGGCAACGTCGAGCAGATCGACACGCCCTACCTCACCGAGACCACTTCAGGGCTGACCTACGCGGTCGACCGCTTCAAGGACTGGCCCCACAGCGCGCACGTCACCCTGCGTCGCGGCGAGCGCTCGCGACTGGCGGACTACGCGTCCGAGGTGCTCTGAGGCGGTACCGGTGCATCCGCCGCGCGCTGGCGTTCGATGTACGCCAGCGCTGCACCAAGATCGGCGAAGTAGCTTGACGGATCGTCGCGACTGACGAGTCGCGCCATCACCAACTTGCGCAGAACGCGCTGGGTCGCGCCGCACAGCAGGATGGACACGCCCTTCCCGGCTTGTGCATGGATCGTCGTTTCCAGACGCTTCAGGCCGGTCGCATCCAGCACCGGCACACGATCCAGCCGCAGGATCAGGAAACGCGGCGCTTTGCGGCTCCAGGAGAACGCCCGGTCCAGCGAGTCCACAGAGCCGAAGAAGAACGGACCGTTGATCGAATAGACCATCACATCGGTCGGCAGGTGGCCCACGCCCAGACCGTCCAACTCGCCCTGCAGCGACTGCTGATCGAGATGCACGACCTCGACCGACGAGGACATGCGGCGGACGAACTGGAACATCGCCAGAATCACACCGATGTTCACCGCCACCACCAGGTCGGTAAAGATGGTCAGCAGGAACGTGATCAGCAGGATGGCCGTGTCGGCGCGCGGCGCGCGGCGCACCATGCGCACGAAACGTCCAGCCTCACTCATGTTCCAGGCGACCACGAACAGGATCGCCGCCAGCGCCGCCAACGGGACCTTGCCGGCGTACGGTGCGACTACCACCAGCACCAGCACCAGCGTGATCGAGTGGACGATGCCGGCCAGCGGACTGGTGGCGCCGTTACGGAAATTGGTCGCGGTACGCGCCAGTGCCCCGGTCGCGGCAATACCGCCGAACAGCGGGGAGATGATGTTGGCCACGCCCTGCCCGATCAGCTCCTGGTTGGAATCGTGCCGGGTGCCGGCCATGCCGTCGGCAACCACCGCCGACAGCAACGACTCGATTGCGCCGAGCATCGCGATGGTGAACGCGGCCGGCAGCAGCAGGGTGATCTGGTCGAAACTCATCTCCGGCCAGTGGAACGCCGGCAGCGTGCGCGGAATCGCGCCGTACGCCGACTCGATGGTTGCCACTCCGGGCATGGCGAACGTCGTCGTCACTACGGTGGCCACGATCATCGCCAGCAACGGCGCTGGGACTTTGGACAGCCCCGGAACCCGTGGGCCGATCAGCAGCAGCGCGAAGCTGCCCAGGCCGAGCAAGGTGGTCGGCCAATGCAGCCGCGGCAATGATTGCAGCAGGACGAATGTCTTCTGGTAGAACGCCTCGCCCGCCGGCGCGGGCAGGCCGAAGAAGTACTGCCACTGGCCGACGAAGATGATGACCGCGATGCCGGCCGTGAAGCCGACGATGACGGGATCGGAGATGAAGCGGATCACCGTGCCCAGCCGTGCCAACCCCATGAACACCAGGATGACGCCGGCCATCAGGGTCGCCACCAGCAGTCCTTCCACACCGAACTGGGCGACCACACCGGCCAGGATGACGATGAAGGCACCCGTGGGCCCGGCAATCTGGATCCGGGTGCCACCGAAGAGCGACACCGCTGCGCCCGCGATGATCGCGGTATAGATCCCCTGCTCCGGCTTGACCCCCGAGGCGATCGCGAACGCCATCGCCAGAGGCAGCGCGACAATGCCGACGATGATCCCGGCGACGATATTGGGCAGCCAGTGCGCGCGCTTGAACAGCCCCGCCCGGTAACTTTCGATCAGCGCAATCACGCCCGCGGCTCCTTCAATGGAGGGACGCAGTACGAGACCATGACGGTGCGTGCGTAGGACATGAGGGGCAATGCTACGCCATCGGTTTTCGCCCGGTGGTATCGTCGCGGGCTGTTCCGGCACGCCAAAGAAGCCCATGCATCCCACTCAGGTCGTCTGTGCACTCACCATCGCCGGCTCCGACTCCGGCGGCGGTGCCGGTATCCAGGCCGACTTGAAGACCTTTGCCGCCCATCGGGTGCACGGACTGAGCGCCATCGCCGCGCTGACCGCGCAACACACCCGCGGAGTCACGGCAGTCCACGTGCCGGACACCGGGTTCCTGCGCGCACAGATCGATGCGTGTTTCGATGATTTCCGAATTGGTGCGGTCAAGCTGGGCATGCTGGCCAGCGCCGACGTCATCCTCGCCGTGGCTGACGCCCTCGAACACTACCGGCCCGCCCACGTGGTGCTGGATCCGGTGATGGTGGCGACCTCCGGCGCGCGACTGCTGGAGGCGGCATCCCTGACCGCGTTGCGGGAGCGACTGATGCCGTTGGCCACGCTGGTGACGCCCAACCTCCCGGAAGCCGAGTTGTTGCTGGGACGCGCGATCACCAGCGAACCGGCGATGCAGGAGGCCTGCCAGCAGCTGTTGGACGCCGGAGCACCTGCCGTACTGCTGAAAGGCGGACACCTGGAGGACGGCGGCGACGTGGTGGACCTGCTGGCCAGAGGCGATCACGCCGGGATCCAGTCAATCCGGCACCCGCGGCTCGCGATCGAGGCGCACGGAACCGGCTGCACACTGGCATCCGCGATTGCCGCCAACCTGGCGTTGGGGCTCTGTCTGTCCGATGCGTGCATCGATGCGTCCGACTACGTCCATCGCGCGTTGCTGGGCGGCTATCGCCCCGGCAAGGCGGACATGGTGGTGCTCGATCACTTCGGCGCCGGGTTAACCGGCCTTCCCGTCTGAGGCGCGCCGGTGACGAGTAGCGCGCAGCTACCGGTACAACCACTGGAAGTGATGGCCGCCGATGGCCATCGCTGGAACCTGCAGGCGGTCATTCCGGACCATCCCCATATCAGCGTGCTGTGGTTGCCCGCGCTGGGTATCGCCGCCCGGCATTACCTGCCTCTGGCGCAGGCGCTGGCCGCACGCGGGGCGGCGGTGTTCCTGCATGAGTGGCGTGGACACGGCAGCAGCAGCGTGCGGGCGGGGCGAGACTGCAACTGGGGGTATCGCGAGCTGCTGGAAATGGACCTGCCAGCCAGCGAGTCCGCGATCGCCAATGCGTTGCCGATCGTTCCCCCGCGGGCGATGGGTGGTCACAGCCTGGGCGGACAACTGGCCAGCTGCCGGATCGCACTGAGTCCCGAATCGGCTGAGCAACTCTGGCTGGTCGGCAGCGGGGCGCCATGGTGGCGCGCGTTTCAGCATTCAGTTCGCTGGTGGTTGTTTGCGGCGTGCCGCTTTCTGCCGTGGCTGGCGAGGATCAATGGCGCCTTGCCCGGGCGCCGCATCGGTTTCGGTGGACGCGAGGCGCGCGGATTGATCGCCGACTGGGCAGCCACCGCGCGCAGCGGTCGCTACGCCGCCAGCGGCTTGGAGATCAACCTGGAAGAGGCTCTCGCCAAGGCGAGTCCGGCAATCCGTGCGGTGCTGCTCGCCGATGACTGGTACGCGCCGAAAAGCTCACTGGACTGGCTGCTGGGCAAGATGCCGCAGACCGGTGTTGCGCTGGTCACCTTGAACGCCGACGAACTCGGCGTCGATGCGGACCACTTCAAGTGGATGCAGCGTCCTGACGCGGTCGTGTCCGCGTTGCTTGACTGACCGGTCTTTCCGACCGTCCCGGGCAAGCCACCATCGGAGTTCAACGCAGCACTGCGGCCTCTTCGACCACGTTCGGCATCACGCTGGTATGGCGCACAGCCACCGCCGGTGCTCCGTCAACCAACGCCGCACCGTCGCTGTAGCCGTGCGGATTCATCCGTTGCCAACGCCACGCGTCCGCGCACATGGCGTCGACACCGAGTCTGGCCTGCCAACCCAGCAGCTGCTTCGCCAGGCCTGGATCCGCGTAAACCTCGGCCACGTCCCCGTTGCGCCGTTCAACGATCCGGTACGGCACCGGTCTGCCGGATGCGCGCTCGAATGCCTTGACCAGCTGCAGGACACTGACACCCTGGCCGGTACCCAGATTGATGGTCGCGCTGCGGTCCTCGCGCAACATGAACTCCAGTGCGTCGGCATGGGCGCGTGCAAGATCCATGACGTGGATGTAATCGCGAACTCCGGTGCCATCGATGGTGGGCCAGTCGCCGCCGTACACAGCGAGCTCCTTGCGTCGGCCTACCGCGACCTGGGATATGTAGGGCATCAGGTTGCTCGGCTCCCCACCCGGGTCTTCGCCCATCAGGCCTGACGGATGCGCTCCTACCGGGTTGAAATACCTCAGATTGACCGCGCGGAAGCTTCTATCGTGTTCACACAGGTCCTCGATCAGCTGCTCCATCACCAGCTTGCTGCGGCCATACGGGTTGGTCACCCGCAGTGGAGCGTCCTCGCGCACAGGCACCGAATCGGGGTCGCCGTAGACCGTCGCCGAGGAGCTGAAAACCAGCCGCCCGACACCGGCCCCTCGCATCTCCTGCAACAGGTTGATGGTGCCGGAGATGTTGTTGTCGAAATAATCCAGCGGCCGCTCGCACGACTCCCCGACGGCTTTCAGGGCGGCGAAGTGGACGACCGCGTCGAACCGGGGCCCCGTGAACAGATCGGCAACCGCTTCGCGCTGGCGCAGGTCGACCCGCTGGCAGTCCGGTGTGTGGCCGAGGATCACGCCCAGCCGCTCCAGTACGCGGGGCGAGCTGTTGACAAAACTGTCGGCGATCACCAGCTCGTGGCCGCGGCTGCCGAGCACGGCACAGGTGTGGCTACCGATGTAGCCGGTGCCCCCGCAGACGAGGATCCGCATCGTTGACGTCCTGGTTCCAGTGACAGGTAGTCGGACCAACGCAAACCACAGCAAATAGCGGCTACCGCTGACGTGTCGATGGCCTGCCGGCGAGCCGACGCGCCGCCACCGCGGCCCCGTGACCTGCCTGACGCGTGATTGGCGTTGTTGTCTGTAACCGGAACTTTTGGAAACGTACATGCAGATCGTTCGAACTCTTGCTTCCCTGCTGATGCTCGCCGTGTTGTCCGCCTGCGCTTCTGGCGGAGGCACGCTTGCACCTCCGCCCGACCCGACCCAGAGCGCCGTGGAGGACTATCTGATCGGCGTGGACGACATCGTGCAAGTCACGGTCTGGCGCAACCCGGAGCTCGGCATCACCGCGCCAGTCCGACCCGACGGCAAGATCTCGGTACCGCTCATCGGTGACGTGCGTGCAGGTGGTCTTACTCCATCCGCCGTGGCCGCCGATATCCAGGAAAAACTGGCCGACTTCGTCCGAACCCCCCAGGTGGCGGTAATCCTGACCGAACTGCGGAGCCATGAATACCTGTCGCGGATCCGGGTTACCGGCGCGGTCCGACAGCCTGTTTCCATTCCATACCGGCAGGGAATGACGGTTCTGGATGCCGTATTGGCTGCCGGCGGCACCACTGAATTCGCCGCATCCGATCGCGCTGCGCTGTATCGCAAGAACGGCGACGACACGACCACGACCCATGCCGTGAAGCTTGACCGCATCCTCAACCATGGTGATCTGTCGACCAACCACCGCGTGGCTCCGGGCGACATCATCACCGTTCCGGAACGGACGTTCTGATGGCCACGCGCGCACTCGCTGGACCGGGAGGCCCCGCGGTCTCAGGCAAACCGGCAGACCTGACACCCCACGAACTGATACAGGTCCTGCTCAAGGAGGCGCGCAAGCGGCTGGTGCCACTCGTCTCGATCTTTGCGGCAGTCGCGCTTCTCACCCTGCTGATAGGCGTCTTCGTGATCCCGCGGAACTACTCTGCGTCGGTCACCATCCTGGCCAAGGAAAGCGACATCATCCAGCCGTTGCTGGAGGGTCGCGCGGTGTCGACTGGGGTTGCGGATCGCGCCGGCATGGCGCGCCAGATCCTTTTCAGCCGGAAGATCCTGTCGCAGATCCTCGAAATCGGGAACTGGAACACGGCCAGCCCCAGTCCTGTGGAACAGGAGCGCCTGATGGAGGAGATCCGCAAGCGCACCATGATCGACAGCCCACGACCTGACCTGGTGCAGATCACCTATCAGGATCGCGACCCGGCGCGGGCGTTCGAAGTGACCCAGGCGTACGGCGCCATGCTCATCACCGAAGCGCTTGCCACCAAGGCACATGAAAGCCGGGACGCCTACGAGTTCATCAACGGCCAGGTGGAGAGCTACCACGCGAAACTCATCGATGCAGAAGACAATCTGCAGGAGTACCGCTCGCAAAACGTCGACGCGCAACCCGGTAGCGCGACTGACGTCAACGCGCGAATCGTGTCATTGCGCAACCAGGTCGAGCAGACGCGCATGACCATGCAGGAGCAGCAGTCACTGGGGGCGTCGATCGGATCGCAACTGTCGAGCGAGTCTGCGGTCACCCGCGGACAAACGCGCAGCAACCTGCTGCAAACCCAGTTCATCGAACTGCAGGCCGAGCGCGACCGGCTCATGTTGAGCTTTACCGAGCAACACCCGGACGTGGTGCGGGTAAGCCACCAGATGGAAGACATCCGGAGCAACCTGCAGCGTGCGCAACAGCGCGTTGATCCGCCGATTGCAGGGATCGAGTCCTCGGAGGCCTTCTCCAATCCGCTCTATCAGGAGCTGCGAAGCCAGCTTTCGCAAGCGCGGCGGGAGAGCGCAGCAGCCGGCTCACGCATGTCCGCTGCGCAATCGATGCTGGCCCAGGAACTGGACCGCAGCCGCCGGATTGCCGCGTCCGAAGGCGCCTTGGCGGAGCTCACCCGCGACTACGAGGTGAACCGGGAGATCTACCAGGACCTGTTGCGCCGACGCGAGAACGCCAGGGTGTCCATGGGGCTTGACGAGGCCAATCGCGGTTTGACCCTCAAGGTCCAGGATCCCGCAATCATGCCGTTGCGCCCATCCGGCATGCGGCTGATGCACATCGCTGCCGCCGGCCTGCTGCTGGCGATCGCGCTGCCTTTGGCCCTGGTCTTTCTGCTCGCCCGCTTCGATCCGCGCATCCGCGCCGCTCGCCTGATCGAAACGCAAAGCCGCTACCCGCTGCTGACATCCATCCCTGTGTACGCGACCCCGCGCGAGCGCCGCCACGACCTCTACGGCACGCTGGGCAGCGTGACCATGATTCTCATCGTGGTGCTCGCCTACGTCGCCACCTATGCCCTCAAGATGACCCACGGTTGAGACCCAAATGACTCTTCTCCAAACTCCGGAAGCACCCGTGAAACGAACCAAGGAGCTCGCGTCCACGTCCCGAACGGACGCGGACAACCCGCGCTCGCTGGCCGGTGGTCGCGAGGTCACGCCGCTGAGCCCCAGGTCGCTGGAAGATCGCAGGCTGATCCACCGTCAGGAATCGGTACGGGTTCAGGCGGATGCTTTTCGCGACCTGCGCACCCGTCTGCTGACATTGGGCGGCAGCCAGAATTTCGTGACGCTGGTCGTGCCTGTCAGCCATGGCTGCGGCGGCAGCTTCGTGGCGAGGAATCTCGCGCTGGCATTCGCTTTCGACGAGATCAAGACCGCCCTGCTGATGGACTGCGACGCGCTGCATCCCAGCCAGCACACTGCCATGGACGTGAGGGCTGTGAACGGCGGGCTGATGGATTATCTCCGGGACAGCACGACGGAACTGCAGCAGATCCAGTATCCGACCGGCATCCCCCGCATGCACCTGATCCCCAACGGCGGCACGCACGAGATCTCGGGGGAGTACTTCACGTCGGATCGCGCCCGCACGCTGATCGACTCGCTGCGCGCGAGCAACCCCAATCGATACCTCATTCTGGACGGACCCTCGGTGCTGAACTCGCCCGATGCGCGGATCCTGTCCGAGCTTGCCGACCTGGTGGTACTGGTGGCCGGCTATGGAAAGGTCACCCTCAAGAATATCGAGGAGGCCGCAGCGAATTTCGCCCCGGAAAAGCTCGCCGGAATTGTGTTCAATGATCTGCCGTGACGGCACTGTCGCGGAGCACACGACACCCCAGAGCGGCCGGGGGCAAGCCAAGCGGGCGCGTAGCATCAATCCTTCGCGGTGGTACCGATCGCCGGCGATCGCCACGCTCCTGCTGACCGTCCTGTCGGGCACCGCGCACTCGGCGCGTGTCGACTACGCCATCGATGCCGGTATCGAGCACGACGACAACGTGCGTCTGGACCCCGTGAACCCGACTGCCCAGCAGATCTGGCGCACCGGCCTCGGATTCCTCGTCACAGAGAACAATTCCACCATCCAGGCGAGCGTCGACGGTCGCGTTGACTACCGCATGTTCCAGGACAGCGTTTATTCCAACACCGTCGAAGGCGTGATGAATGGCCGACTGAACTGGGTCATGCTCCAGGACCGGCTGAGCTTCACCGTCGAGGACAACTTGCAGCTGGAGGCAATCGACCGGTTCGCGGCCGATTCGCCGGACAACCGCCAGCAAGTGAACATCCTGTCGGCGGGCCCCAACCTGTTTTTCAACATTGGCCAGACCGCGCGCGGCCAGCTTGAGGCGCGCTACATCGACACCCATGCGGAAGTCACCTCCCAGTTCAACTCGCAGCGCTGGGGACTGGCCCTCCGCGCGGTCAAGGACCTGGGTGCGAACAGCGTGCTTTCATTGAACGCGCAAACGCAGGATGTCGATTTCGACAACGATCTGGCGGCGCTGGACTACAGGCGCAACGACCTCTACGCCCGATACGAGCAGTCGTTTCCAAACCTGGATCTGGGAGTCGACCTTGGCTACTCGCGCCTCGACTATCGCCAGACAGGCAGTCGCTCCAACCCGCTGTTTCGCGCGGAACTCGCATGGCGGGCCAGCGAACGCAGTCGCTTCACGCTGTTCGCCGCCAACCAGTTCAGTGATGCGGCCGATGCCGCCATCAGCGAGGTCGGCGATGCGGGCGGAACCCTGATTCCGGATCGGGTGTTGATCGACGGGGGAACGATCACGGCAGCGGTCTATGAGGAACAACGCGTCGAGCTGGGCTATGCCTATCAGGGCGCTCGCGGATCGTTCGTCGTTGCACCCTACGTGCAGCGACTCAACTACGAAGACGCACTGAATGACGACGAGGAGGATCGTGGCGTCACCGCGGGTTTCGACTATCGCCTGCGTCCGACCCTGACCCTGTCCTCCTACCTGAATTTCGAGCGTGTGCATTTCGACCAGATAGACCGCACCGATGACACACGCAACTTTCGCCTGAGCCTGGATAAACAGTGGTCAAGGCACCTGAGCACGGCGCTCAGCTATACCCGCTACGAGCGCACCAGCGAGCTGGCGAGCGCCGAGGCCAAACAGAATGTCTGGTACCTGAGGGTCATCTATCGCAACCGATAGAGGGACTTCCAGTGCGCCAGGCCACAGCTGCCATCGAGATCGACTGCCATGAAATCGCTTGCCTCAATCCGGCACTGGGTCCGCAAGTCACCCCACCCCGCGGCGGCCACCGTGCGGACGCTTCGTGGACGCCTGCACCGCTTCACCCTCCCCGCTCCGCGGATCCTGGTAAGGCCCTATCTGTGGCTCTTCCTCGCGTTGCGTGGCGGCCTGTTCTTCGTACGCCGCGTGCTGGTCGCCGAGCCGCTGTTCAAGGCCTATTGCACCCGATTCGGCAAGGGTGTCACCACCGGGATATTCGTACCCTGGGTCCACGGAAGCGGGGAACTGCTGGTCGGCGACCACGTCCACATCAGCGGGAAGCTGGGTATTCACTTTGCCGCCAGTTTCGTGGAACGGCCGCGACTGGTCATCGGTGACCACACAGACCTGTCGCATGACGTGCGGTTCGTGGTGGGTCGCGAGATCCGGCTCGGTTCGCACGTGCAGGTGGCCGGCGGTGTCACTTTCCGGGATTCCGGCGGTCATCCAACCGACCCCGGACAGCGCAAGGCGGGGGCCGCACCCGACCTCGCCGATGTCAGGCCGGTCATCGTGCATGACAACGTATGGATCGGGACCGGCGTCCTGGTCATGCCGGGCACCGAGATTGGAGAAGGCAGCATTGTCTCCGCGCACTCCGTGGTGTCGGGCGTGATCCATCCGTATTCGGTTGTCGCGGGCAACCCCGCGCGGCGCATCGCCATGCTGTCGCCGCCGCCCGGGCGCGAGCACCTGGTGCCCGCGGCACCAGTGGCCAGGACAGCCGCTCCCGGCCCCGTCGCCTCACCCGCGCCACGGGCTCCTTCTGCGACAGCTACGAGCTGAGGCGCAGGCGCGCTTTACTTCCCCGCCTGCCCGTCACACCAACGCTTCCACCACGTCCGGATGGCTCAGGAATCCACGCGGACTGGCACTGCGTCCGTATGCGCCGGATTGAAACACCGCCACCAGATCACCCACCTCGGCGGTCGCAAGATCCATCCGGTCGGCGAGCAGATCCAGGGGGGTGCAGAGCGGGCCAACCACACTGGCCACTTCACGCTCACCGCTGCGCGCATTGATCGAAACGGGATAGTTCCGTCGCAACACCTGGCCAAAGTTTCCGGACGCCGCAAGATGGTGGTGCATGCCACCGTCGACGACGAGAAACACCTGACCCCGCGAAATCTTGCGGTCCACCACGCGGGTGACATACAAGCCCGCCTCGCCGACCAGATAACGGCCCAGCTCGATCACCAGGTGCGCGCCGGGCATGTCTGCATCCACGCGCTCGCCCAACTTTGCCAGGTTGTGGATTACCGGTGCCAGATCCAGTGGCGACTCGCTGGAGGTATACGGAATGCCGAAGCCCCCTCCCAGATTCAGGCTGCGCACCGGTGCTGGCAGCAGGTCCTGCCATTCCAGTGTCAGCTCATAGCTGCGCAACTGCGCTTCAACGATGGCCGCCTGGCGGAGGTTTTGCGACCCCGCGAACATGTGGAAACCTTCGAACGCCAGGCCGGCAGCGGCGATCTCACCCAGCAGTTCCGGTACCAGCTCCGCATCGACGCCGAACTGGCGAGCGCCGCCACTCATCTTCATCCCGGACGCTTTCAGCTCGAAAGGCAGATTGACCCTCACCGCGACCCGTGACGGCCGCCCGTCCTTCTCGCTGGCGCGTGCCAGGATCCCGACCTCGCGGAACGATTCGATATTGATCAGGATGCCGGCGGCGTGCGCCTGGCCGAGCTCGTGATCGGACTTGCCTGGGCCCGCAAAACTGATGTGTTGCGAGGACTTGCCCGAATCCAGCGCCACCCGCAACTCACCGGCGGATGCCACATCGATACCGTCCACGAGACCCGCCAGATGGCACACGAGCGCCGGCATCGGGTTGGCTTTCATGGCGTAGTGCAGATTCACCTGGGACGGCAGCACCGCACGCAGGCCGGACGCACGTTCGCTCAGGCGCGCCCGGTCATAGAGGTAGCAAGGAGTACCGCCCACGGCGTCGACGACGCGCGACAGCGGCTGGCCACCCGCCAGCAGCAACTCGCCGGCACTGTCACGTGGCCACTGCTCTGAGGGGTCGTTCTTCAAACTGTCCTGGCTCACTGCGGAAAGGCCTTGTTGGTCAGGGTGCCATGAAAGTCGAGCAGCTCGCAGATGTTGTGCCGCCATTGCCGGTTCGCCGTGACATAGGCACGGGCATTCGCACCGACCCTTGCCAACCCGGCGACATCATTGCTATGGGTGATCACCCGCTCGACCGCCGCATCAAGGTTGCCCGCCGTGAACATCCAGCCGGTCTGATCTTCCACCAGCACCTCCCGGATGGGTTCGAAGTCCGGCGCTACCGGCGGGATGCCGCACGCCATGAACTCGAACAACTTGACCGGCGACGTGTAGTCACCTGCGCTGGGCAGGATGGCCATGTCCATCGCCGCGAGCAAGCCTGGAACTTCGTCATGCGGCACCCGCCCGGTCAATACCACCTGCGACCCGAGACCGTGCGAATGGACGAACTCCTCAAGCGCTTGATAGGTCGCGCCGTCACCCACCAGCAGCAGCTTCAGATGCGGCGCTTCGGCCAGGCGGTCGGCGATACGGTGCACGAAAGCATCGATGGCGTGCCAGGGCACGAAGGCACCCAGGTAACCGCAGACCACGTGCCCTTCCAGCCCCAATCGCGCTCGCGCGTCATCACGCTGTTTGGTCGTGAAGGTGAACTTGTCGATGTTGGCCGCGTTGGGGGTCACGATCGCCGGCGCTATCTCGCCGTGTGCCGCCCGGGCCCGATCGCGAAACACACCCGAGACGAACACCAGTCCCGACGCGTTGCGCAACACCCAACGTTCGATGGCGGTAGCGAGCTTCTGGAAGAACAGCGGCCGCACCCGCACAGCGGTCGCCGAATCGTTGACCTCCAGGATGATGGGGATACCACGCTTGCGGGCGATCCGGATCGATTCGAACATGAACAACGAGTAGCGCTCGTAGATGAAATCGACGTCGGGGTGGCGGCGCAGCCACGCGCGCACGCGCCAGCCCGCGACCAGGTTGTAGGCGAGTTCGACCATTTCAAACAACGGCTCCGGTAGTCGCGTCACCGCGCCCATCCACGGCTTCCCCTGGCGGGTGGGCGACATCGCTTTGGGTGACGAGTACGGATCGGCGCCGGGCAGCGAGATGATGTCGACATCGACGCCATCGGCGCGCAATGCATCGGTGATGCCGCGAATGTGCACGCCTTCCACGGCCTTGCCCTGCGTACGGTGGTGGTAGAGCACACGTTGCACGCGTGGCTGTCTGTCTCCGTCGGGCATGGTCATCTCCTGCGGGTCGACGTGCGGCTCGTTCGGCATTGGATCATTCATGCATCGGGCACCCCTTATCCGCCGCCAGCGCACTGGCCAGCGGCACACCGAAGGTCTTTCTGCCCATCAACTTTGCGATCAGGCGCTCGCCGTCCATTCGTACGCCACGGCGACGGATATCGACCCAGTGCAGCCGACGTGCGTCGGTGGAAAGGCGACGCTTGTACTCCTGCGCCCCAGCGAGAAAGTCGAACTGGCTCCATCCCTCAGCCAATGCCTGATCAATGGTTGCATGCAGCGCGGCAAGACCCGGGCGGTCATGCTTTGGCAATGCACCGTAATTCAGGCCGCTGTTGTAGTAGTAGATCCGATCGCGCCACGCCAGGTTGTAGATATAGCCGACCACGAGCGGGCCAGCGCTGACCCGGGTCAAGCGTGTGAAGCCTGAGGCTGCACCTACGCCCACCAGTGCGCGATGAAATTCGCAGAAGAACGGACTCGAGAACGAACCGGGCTCTCCCTTGCTGTTCCAGTACGTGGTGTGCAGCGCGGCAAGCTCGTCCAGCCAGGCCCGCGCGGTCGCTGCATCCTTCGCAACCTCGGCACACAACTCGCCATGCACCGCGTAACCGCGTCGCGCCTGATTGAACGACCCGCGCACCTTGGGACCCAGACTGGCGTAATAACTGATGTCCGCTGCGCGGAGGGCTGCCAGGTCGACGAAGTAGGACGGCCTCGCCTGGATGCTCGCGGCATCCAGCCCCGGCGGCAGCGCCGACACGATGGCGTCGGCATGGGCGGTGGCGCTGATCCTCAGACGCCGCCAATTTCCGCCCATTTGCTCCACCGTCTCGAAAAGCGTCGCATACCCCACTTGCTCGGCACCCGAACGCGCCAGCAGGCCGGCGTACTCGATGGTGACCTGATCGACCGTTGGGTCGCCAGTCTCCTGCAGCAGATGCGAGTGACTGCCAAACAGCCTGCCCATTCCGTGCTCGGGCGCCTCCACCAGCAGGCACAGCGCCAGCACTCCATTCTCATCGCTGGCCCGGAACACGAGCGGCCGAAAGGCGACTGGCAGCAAGGAAAGCCATGTCGACACCCATGCCCAACAGGTAAACGGAGTGGTTTCGGACCGGGACTCCAGCCGCTGCCAATCGACCGCAAGTTCCGGGTATCGGTCGACGTGGACCAACTCGCCACGCACAGGTGTCGCTACGTTCGCGGTTGATCCCGCAGACGCTACTCGAAGGGTGGCAGTCAACATGGCCATACTCTGGCGACACCCCTATCCATCAAGATCAATATTGGTGAATCGGAGATCGTAGGGACCGTCTTCCCGCATCTCATCGTTTAACCAACGACCAAAAATCTGTTGTTTTCCGCGTTGGACGAACCCCGCCAGTCGCCAGGGACTTAGCGACGGCTCGGGAACGCATACATGGATGCTGATCGCCGCGTAGCCGTCACCCCGAGCGCGGCGCACCAGCGACTCCACTAGCGCATGTGTTGGTGCGCCGCCAGGTTCGGCCGACCAGAAATCCTGCACATCCAGCACTCTTGGCCACTTGGCATCCACGTCGCACGCGAACCACGCGCGTGCCTCACCAGTCAATGCATCACTGACCACCAGGTAGCGGGTGATTGAATCAGCCGATTGGTCGAACCGCCAGCTCAGCATTCGTGTATCGCGAGTGGCGGTAAGGGCACTACCCGGTCCGGAAGTCTCCCAGACCTGGTCCATGCGTCCGTCAACGATCTCCACCCATTCAGCGTGAAGGCCCGACCTGGATGACACCTCACGCATCCGATCGCCGATGTCGGCCATCCAGCCGACGAGGTGGGCCAATGGCGCAAGCACGGCGGGCACCCGCCGCGTCAGGTAGTGCCCGAGCCGCAACGCCTTCACGTGACGCTCCAACACTCCTACTGATCGAAGTCCCGCGCGTTTCAGCGCGGCATCCGCGCCATCGCTGTTCCGTGGCAGGCCATATATGAAGTCGAAACGCCCCTGCCCGGCGTCAAACAATGCCTCCAGCAACATCAGTGCAGGCCCAAGCGACCGATGCTCCTTATCGATCGCAAGATGCGAGATTACGCCCACGCGAACCTCGCTGTGACCCAGACTCATCATCCGTGGTGCCAGCGCCGCAACGCCCACCCGCCGATTGCTGAGTCGATCCACGAGGAACCGCAGCGCAGGCGATCCGAACGGTGAGCGCACGAAAAGCGCATCAAAGCGCCTGCCATGCAGTTCGTCGGAACCATTGAGGTTCCCGCGCCACGCGTCGATCGCCGCGATGCGAGCTTCATCGAAGCTGGCGACAGTATCGATCCGGTAAGGCGCAGTCGTGACCGGGCATTCAACGTTCATGTTCCTGCTCCGTGTCCGCGCAGCCAATCAATACCGGAGGTTCATGCAGATAGCGCGTAGTGCGGCGCTTGTTGTCGATGTCGGCGTAGATCGCCTCCGCCCGAGCGGCGTCAATCTCCAGCGCGCGGGCCAGGTCGGCGGCAGGATAGTCATGGTCGCGCGCCCAAAGCGCGAGATCCATTTGCCTGTACGGCAACGCGAAATAGAACTCGTCCTGTCCCTGGGCGAGGCTGTAGGTGTCGGTTGTCGGCACCACGTCGCAGACCCGCTCCGGCAGTCCGAGGTGCCGCGCCATTGCGTATACCTGGGTTTTGTAGAGGTGGGCAATCGGCTTGATATCCGCGGAGCCATCACCGTTCTTGACGAAGAATCCCTGGTCGTATTCCAGATGGTTGGGAGTGCCGACCACGGCATAGTTCAAGCGGTCGGCGTGGTAGTACTCCAGCGTCTTGCGGATGCGCTGCTTGAAGTTGGTAGCCGCAACAATCTGCAGGTAATCGGACAGTCCGAGCATGCATTCATGGACTTTGCCGTCGGGACTTTCGGCGATCAACTTGAACACATTGATGCGACCCTCGACCCCTCCATCGATCGCGATCTTGAAGCGCCAGTCGTCGCCGTAGGCAGGCAGTGCGCGACGCA
>RCMY010001185.1_pt1 | contig 24847 bp, 20 predicted proteins | sample 2041341 | NCBI WGS metagenome assembly RCMY01 (sample SAMN09708234, study PRJNA481090) | Marine sediment metagenome, whole genome shotgun sequencing project.
GCCGCCCAAAATAAGATTTCTGCGTTTCATATACATGCCTCGTTTCGCCACGGCCTTTTCGACCTTTTATCAGCTTCGCCTAACATGTAGCAAAAATTTTCGAGGTCAAAAAGCCGTTACTTTTAATGTCTTTCAGCCAACTACTTTTCGATCAAAGCGAGCTTTCGCAAGACTTCTACGCGGTAAACATCAGTGCGCTGCACCTCGTCTGCCTGATGGGCGTCCTGCATCGAACTGACGATCAAACCGACCACCAGTTTAACCACGGCAAAGGTTGTCATCGGCAAAAAATCGAACCCTTACCCGGCAAAGCAGAGATAAAACCTTCGACGACGCGTCGCAAGTGCGAGGCTACGGAAATTACCCCCAGTACCCCGAACGCCCGCAGGATGAACAACCGCTGCACTGCAGGCACCAAGGCAATCGCGCATGGATATGCTGCCCTATCTATGTTTGCGTTTGACCTCGGGGGCAGTGAACTGTGCCGCGAGCTCCACATGGGAAGACCAGCGGAATTGGTCAACAACCTGCACCCAATTCAACGTGTAACCCGCAGAAATCAAAACGGCAGCGTCCCGTGCAAAGGTCACAGGGCTGCACGACACATAGGCCACCACAGGGGGCATTGCTTTGACGATTTCAGCCACCTGGGCCTCGGCTCCAGCGCGAGGTGGGTCCAAAACGACTGCGTCGGTTTTTGCCAGCTCATCCGGTAGCAAAGGGCGGCGGTACAGATCGCGTGTTTCAAACGTGACGGGCTTGAGCCCCTGCGCCATGCGCCAGCCGTGATCCAGTGCCGCTGTCATGCCGGCATCCCCCTCAACGGCATGTACCTCGGCGCTTTCGGCCAAAGGCAGGCTGAATGTGCCACAGCCAGCAAACAGATCAATAACGTGCCGCGAAGACCCAACCGCGTCGCGCACAGCGGTCACCAGAGATGCCTCGCCCTGTGGAGTGGCCTGCAAAAACGCACCGGGTGGTGGCGTTACCTTGGCCACGCCAAACCGCTGAACGGGCGGTGTACGCATGGCAATCACGTCGCCATCCCACGTCAGACGCGCAAGGCCCAAACTGTCACAGAGATGGGCAAGTTCTTGGCGTAACGGACCATCGAGCGTTTTGCCGTTTTGGACCGAGATATCCAACCCTGCCCGCGAGGTTGTCACTGTAACGGCCAAAGATGCTTTGCGGCTCGTGCCGATGACAGCCAATTGCTCGGCGACTGGAATCGCGGCCATAACCGCAGGATCCAGCAACTGACAGCCCGGTATCTCAATTACCACATCTGATCCACGCCCATGGAACCCTGCCATTGCGCCTTTCTTGGTACGCTTGGCGGCAAAGGTCGCACGGCGACGCGATTGCGGCGGCGAGGTCTGGATGGGCTTAAAGACAGTTTCGATCCCATGCGCATCCAGCGATGCTTTGACCACACCCATCTTGAACTCAGCAACGAAATCATCAGATGCGTGCTGCAATTGGCAACCACCACAGGCTTTGAAATGCCTGCAGGGTGCTGCAACACGGTTTTCCGAAGGCTTTACAATGCGGATGTCGGTCAGGGCCTGCCCGACGGGCGTACCTGTTACGACCTCTCCGGGCAAAGTCATGGGGGCAAAAAACGGGCCGGCGGCAATGCCGTCGCCCAAGTGACCAAGTCGCTGAATTAAATATTCTGTCATGCACCGCGCATAGCGCGAAGGGAGCGCCAGCAAAAGCCCCTATTCAGCGGCCTTCATATCAAGAAATCCGCCCGACTGTCGCTGCCAATACCGCGCGTACAGTCCGTTCTGCGCCAAAAGCGCCTCGTGTGTTCCAGTTTCAACGATCTTGCCTGCGTCCATGACGGCGATCCTGTCCATCTCGGTCAAGGTCGACAGACGGTGCGCAATTGCAAGCACCGTTTTGCCCTCCATCACGCGGGTAAGCGCAGTCTGAATGGCGGCCTCGACCTCGCTGTCCAGCGCGCTTGTCGCTTCGTCCAAGATCAAAATGGGTGCGTCTTTTAGAATTGCACGCGCCAAAGCAATGCGCTGACGTTGTCCGCCTGACAACTTCACACCTCGTTCGCCCAGATGCGCGGCATAGCCTTTGCGCCCGGTGTGATCCTGCATGTCCTTAATAAACTCATGCGCCTCGGCCTTTGTCGCGGCGGCAATTACCTCGTCCTCGGTCGCATCGGGTTTACCATAGCGGATGTTGTCGAATGCCGACCGGTTGAACATCGCCGTTTCCTGCGTGACCATTCCAATTTGCCGCCGAAGGCTCTCTTGGGTGACATTTGCGATATCCTGACCGTCGATTAAAATCCGCCCTTCCTCCAAGGCGTAAAGCCTGAGCAGTAATGAAACGAGGCTGGATTTTCCCGCCCCTGACGCACCAACGATTCCCAGCTTTTCACCCGGTTTAATATCCAACGCCAGATGTTCGACCCCGCCGGACTCGCGTCCATAAGTGAACCGAATATTATCAAGCTTGATTGCGCCGCTATCAACGACCAGATCATGCGCGCCATGAACGTCACGCAACTTTTGGCGGGGCGTCAACGTACGCATTCCGTCTTCGACCTCACCCATATTGGCGTATAGCCCCATTAAGGTGAAGCTGACCCAACCTGTCATTTGCGCAAGCCGCAAAGACACCGCACCCGTTGCTGCGATATCACCCGCCGTTACCAAGCCGAGCGACCAATACCAAAGCGCGCCCCCGACCAGCAATACTGGCAAAAGCCCCGCAATCGTCATCAACCAAAACCGGAAAGCGACACTAACACGGCCAAAATCAAGGCTCGTGCCCAGAAACTTGTTCATCGCGCCAAGTGCTGCACGGTCTTCGAAATCCGCATGCGCAAACAACTTTACCGTCTTGATGTTCGTAATCGTATCAACGACCTGCCCTGTGACCATTGCCCGCGCACCGGCGCGCGCCTGCGAAAACTTGCGAATGCGGGGCATGAAATGACGGATCAGAAATACATAGCCGATCATCCAAACCACCAGCCCTGCTGCTATCCGCCAGTCCACCGTTCCCAGCAGCAAAACAGCCCCGACGAAAGATGCCGCCGCGAACAGCACCGTGTGGATCATCTCTATCACAACATCGGTCAAGGCACGGCTGGTCTGCATCTCTTTTTGGGAAATCCGGCCTGCAAAATCATTGTCAAAAAACGTGACCGCCTGCCCCAGAGTGTAACGATGAAGTCGCGACAGGGCGATATTGAAAACATTCGGACCCACGACGATAGACTGCATATAAGAGCTGACCCCGAAAATCAGTGGTCGCAGGATCAAAAAGAAAAACAGACATCCAATTAACAGACCTGACTGATCGCTGAAAACCGAAGCTGCTGTGGATGATAATGCCGCATCCACAACCCAACCTAACACGAGCGCGGCCAACACTTCGACCACACCGGCCGCGATTGATAGTACGGCAGACAAAGCCAATGCATATCCACAGCCCTTTAGCGTCCAGCCAAAGAAGGGCAGCAAACGTTGCGGCGGGTCACCATCTGCTGGCGCAAAAGGGTCAATCCAATAGGCAATCTTCATCTTCAAATGTCTTCCGTCTTGAGGAACCCGCCGGATTGCCGGCTCCAGAAATCAGCATATAGCCCGCCATTCGACAAAAGCATGTCATGGGTGCCTTCTTCAACGATGCGCCCCTCGTCCATCACTAAAATACGGTCCATTTCAGCAATCGTAGAAAGGCGATGGGCAATGGCGATGACTGTCTTGCCTTTCATCATGCCATACAGCGTTTCCTGAATGGCGGCTTCGACCTCGCTGTCCAAAGCACTCGTTGCCTCGTCCAGCAGCAGGATCGGGGCATTCTTTAGGATCACACGAGCCAATGCGATCCGCTGCCGCTGCCCGCCTGACAGCTTTACACCACGTTCACCCACTTGCGCATCATATCCAGATCGCCCGTCCGCATCTGCAAGATCAGTGATAAAATCATGCGCTTGGGCTTGCTTGGCGGCAGCGACCACCTCGGCATTTGTGGCGTTGGGTCTGCCGTATAGAATGTTTTCGCGAATGGTGCGATGTAGTAGCGCGCTGTCCTGCTGCACCATTCCAATGTTCTGGCGCAGACTGTCCTGGCTGACCTTAACGATGTCTTGGCCGTCGATCAATATTTGACCAGCTTCCGGATCATAAAATCGCAAAAGCAGCTTTACTAGGGTCGATTTTCCCGCCCCGGAACGCCCGATCAATCCGATCTTTTCACCGGGTTTCACGATTAAATCGATACCATCCAACCCGCCAGATCCTCGGCCGTAGTGGTGGGATAAACCGGTCATCTCGATCTGCCCCTTGGTCAGATCGAGTTTGGGCGCATCTGCGTCATCAACAAGGGTTATCGGCTGGGCAATCGTCTCCATTCCTTCGGCCACGACACCAAGCTGTTGAAAGAACGTCGATAGCGCCCACATCACCCAAGCTGTCATGGAATTCAGCCGCAAAGTCAGCGCTGCGGCGGCGGTTACGGCCCCGACTGTCGCATGCCCGTTAGACCACAGAAAGAACGCCCACCCCACAACGCCAACAATCAAAAACCCGTTCAGAGTAACAAGACACACGTCCATCACTGTGAAAATACGCATCTCCTTCTGAAAGGTCCTACGCGCGTTTTCGATGGCAGTTTTGGCATAGTTCACCTCGCGATCATGATGTGCAAACATCTTGACCGAATGGATATTGGTATAGCTGTCAACCACACGGCCTGTCACCTCGGACCGTGCATCAGAAGCCGCTTTTGATGCGACGCCTACACGTTTTACAGTCCAACGGGTCAGCACCACGTATAGTGCAAACCAAACCACCAGCGGAATCAGCAATTGCCAATCTGACGTCGTTAGCAAAATCGCAGCGCCGATCAGATAGGCCAACGAATACGAAATCGCGTCAAAGACTTGGAACACGACCTCTCCCGCGGCGGGGGGCGTTTGCATAATCCTGTTGGCAATTCGACCTGCAAAGTCATCCTCGAACCAACCAACGGATTGCCGCAGCACCTGCCGGTGCGCCCGCCAACGGAATAATGTGCCATAGTTGGGCATAATCGCATTGTTTAATAATAGCACATCCACAGCTTGCACGGCTGGCCGCAGAATCAGGATGAACAAGCCGACCAAGATAAATTCAGTGCCGTAGGTTTGCCAAACCTCTGCCGGTGAACCATCTAGCAGATCCACCAGACGGCCCATGTAATAGATTAGCCCAATCTCGATTGCAGCAACAACGATCGACATAATCCCGGTAAGAAAGAATACCTTTTTGAAGGGCTGGCTATAGTCACGAAAGAACGGCCAAAGCCCCGTTGGGGGAGTGTCCTGCAGGGGATAATCCACATATGGATCGACGAGGTTCTCAAAAAAGCGAAACATGGCAGGCATTTTCCAAAGGTTTGGTATGAATGAACAACTGAGAGTGACAAAACGTCACCGTCGCGGTCAGTTGTCCGGTGTATTCAACAAAGTTGCGCTGTTCGCGGTAAAACCCGAAGCGATCCAAACCGCCTCTAGCTGTTTTAGTCGTTTGCCAAGCTCGGGCCCTGAATAATCAGGAATAAGGTCAACCGCCTTGACAGGAAAGACCGCCTGACTTGCCTGATGAATCGTCTCTAACATGGATAAATCAGGCGAAGTTTCAGCCATACACGCCCGAAGCAACAATGCACCCTGGGCAATCTCCTCACCATGTCGATAGGCGATTTCCGCAAAGTTTGGCCCTTCGAACGCGGTATTTCTCAAACGTTCTAACTCTCTCGTGTCAGCTTTACTTAGCTTTAGACGCTCGGCCACATCGTCCCCACCTAGCGCGGCAAGCCGCCACAACCAGTTGACCGGTAAAGCAGCAAGCTGTTCGAAATGCACCAGCATCCCGACCCAGCGGTCGTCCGATCCTGGCAGTATCGTGCCTAGCACCCCAGTCTGGCGCATGACTGCCAGAGATGGTGCAGGGTCGGGCGCTGTCAAAAACTTTCTCATCTCGGCACCGACCCGTTCTGCCGACAAAGTCGCCAACCCATCAGTATTTGACGCAATGGCTGACAAGGCATCAGGATCAAACCCCTCGGCCGGGTCCGAATACCACGCGCAGAAACGAAAATAGCGAAGCGTTCTTAGATAATCTTCTCGGATGCGTGCATTGGCATCTTCGATAAACCGCACACGACGGGCACGCAGGTCAGCCATCCCCTCGAGCGGATCGATAATTCGGCCTACGGCATCGGCATAAAGAGCGTTCATTGTGAAATCGCGGCGGCGAGCGTCGTCATCTATATTGTCCGAAAACGCAACAACAGCGCGGCGACCATCGGTTTCAACATCCCGGCGAAAGGTTGTCACCTCGAACGGCTTACCACCGCTGACAACTGTGACCGTTCCATGCTCTACCCCAGTCGGGACAGTCTTTAGCCCTGCACGTTCAGCCAACGCCATCACCCGTTCGGGTAACGCATCGGTGGATAAATCTACATCGCTATCGGGTACGCCCAGCAATGCATTGCGAACACACCCGCCAACAAAGTAAATGCGATGTCCGCCTGCCTCCACAGCCTCGCAAACCGCCTGCGCATCCGCATCGGCCAGCCAGCTAGTGTCGCCAGGAAGTTTTAGATCATACGTTCTGTCCATGCCCGCAGCATACGCGCGGTTGCACCCCAAATGTAATAGGGGCCATAGGGAACAACGTAATAATGCCGCTGTTTTCCGCGCCAGCGACGTGACTGGATCAAATAATTGTCGGCGTTCAACACATGGCTAAGCGGCACTGTGAACACTTCCTCGACTTCTCCGGGTTCGGGGATGATATCAAAAACGTCTCTAACGAGGCCGATAACAGGGGTCACACGAAAATTGGTCACAGTTTCATGCGCAGGCAGCGTACCTAATACCTCGACCAGTTCGGTCGGCAAGCCGATCTCTTCGCGAGCCTCGCGCAGTGCGGCCGCGATCACATCGGCATCCCCTTCATCCTGCTTGCCGCCAGGAAACGCAATTTGTCCCGGATGATGCTTTAGCGAAGAAGACCTTTTGGTCAGGATCAGCTCAAACCGGCCGTCTTTTTCAATGATCGGGGCAAGTACCCCTGCAGGTCGCAATATACGATCCGCAGGCAGCACCACATCTTTGTTAAGATCGAAATCGGACGACGTGACACCAGTTTGCGCCAGCGCCGTCCGAAAATTGTTTATCTGATTACTTAACACGGGGTGCTTCGGCCTCAAATCCGACCGTTTTTGGGTCAAGATCATAGTGGGCGCTGCAGAACTGACAATCTGCCGTCACTCGGCCATCTTCCGTAGTCATCTTCTCGATGTCCTTGGCAGAATAGATCGACAAGCTTTGGCGCACACGGTCTTCCGAACAGGAACAGCCAAAACGTACCGCTTGGACATCGTAGACACGCGGCGCTTCCTCGTGAAACAGGCGCAACAGCAAATCTGTGGGCGGCACAGTAGGCCCGATTAGTTCAAGCTCGTCGACAGTATCAAGCAATACATTTGCGCGCCGCCAATTCTCACCCTCTTCGCCATCGACCAGATCGTCAGACTTCAAGATATCACCGGTGCCCTCAGTTTTGGCGGCAAACGGCGATGCTTTTGGCATGTGCTGCAGCATCACACCACCTGCGCGCCAATGCTCGGCCTCGCCCGGCATGGATGATTTGCCAAAACTGAGCTGAAAGCGCGTTGGCAACTGTTCGGACTGTGCAAAGTAGGCTTCGGCACAGGCGGACAGTGACCCGCCAGCTAGTGGTGTGATCCCTTGGTAAGGCGTCATCCCTTTGCCTTGGTCGATCATTACAGCAAAATACCCTTCGCCGATCTGATCAAAGGCAGGGGCCTCGGTAATACGGTCCGCATCAAAGCTGGCATAGGCACGAATACGGGCCGGCTCGCCGTCTTCGGACGGGCCATAATAATCAACAGCGATCATCCGCACGGGGCCGTTTGACTGGACCTGCAGCTGCAATTTCCAACGCAATTTAATCGTTTGACCGATCAGCGCGGCAAGCAACGCCATCTCTGCGACCAGTGCTTCGACCTTTTCAGGATAATCGTGCTGACGCAAAATCCCTTCAAGGACGCCATCCAGACGGGCAACGCGGCCCCGAATATCGGACGCGTCAAGTTGAAAGGGCAGAACGGTGTCGTCCCACGCGATTTTAGTTCCTTGGTTCATCAGGCTTTCCTTACAGGCGGACGATTGGCATACCGCGTCTATATAAGCGCAACAAGCCACACGAAAAGGGGTATCACATGATGCGAAGATTCGGAGAGCCGCCGATAGCGGGAAAAACCTATACGCTACGCCCCGGTGCATACGCGATTTTGCCCTTGAAGAACCGGTTCCTGATGACTGCGCAGTTATCACCCCAAGTGGATGTGCAGTTGCCTGGCGGCGGCATTGATCGAGGCGAATCACCCCTTCAGGCGCTGTACCGGGAGGTGATGGAAGAGATCGGATGGTCCATTGCCTACCCCCGCCGATTGGGTGCATTCAGACGGTTCGTTTACATGCCGGAATACGATCTTTGGGCCGAAAAACTTTGCCATGTGTATGTCGCGCACCCTAACCGTCAAATTAAAGACCCGATCGAACCTGATCACACGACCATCGTTCTATCCGCCGAAGAGGCGCTAACTGTGTTGGGCAATGATGGAGACAGGTCATTTCTAGAGCAATATTACGCTAGCGCCCGGTGAATTCGAACAGGATTCCTGACACGTCATCTGGAAAATCCGCATGACCCGCGAATTCAGAAAGCTTCCACACGATCGCCTCTAGCAAGGGCGGCCCTGTGACATCCCGTAGCTCTAGAAGCATCTCGGCAAGCCCCTCTTCCTCAATCATGATGCCGTTGGGATCCGGGCATTCAGTGACCCCATCCGACAAGATCAACAGACGATCACCGGGGGAAAGATTTACCTCAAATTTTTCATATCCGACGCCGGCCAGCAATCCGACCGGAAATCCGCCAAGCCCGTCTTGTTCAATCTGACCGTCGCGCCGTTGCACAACAGGGTGCGGATGGCCGGCCTGACATATCAAAACCCTCCCTGTATCTAAATCGACTTCGGCCAGAAGCAGGGTAAAGTAATGTTCGGTTTCCATCTCGCTTAGCACAAGAGCGTTTAGTTCTCGCACGACTTCGTCCGGGGGGCGCATTGAAAAGGTGCCATCGGCACAGCTGACTAATGCAATATTTTGGTCAGGTATTGCGGCAGAAAGATATCCAGCCAAGCGCGCTGTCATCAAGGCGGAACTGATCCCGTGGCCCGACACATCAATCCCAAACAACCCAAGTTTAGTGTCGTTGACCGGAAAGAAACCAACCAGATCGCCTCCGACATGGCCGCTCGACCGCAACAACAGGGAAAGCTTTCCGCCCTCAAACTCGCGGGTGCGTTCGCGAACCAGAGACTGTTGTAATTTCTTAGCCTCTATCAGATCCTTATCAAGCAGATCATAGACGCGCTGCAATTCATCTAATGTATGAGTGATAATTAGGTTCTTATCGATTAACTGTCGTTGCATCTTCAAGATACGCTCACCTGCAGAAATCCGCGCGCGCAGTTCGTCGACGTCAACCGGCTTGCTAAGGAAATCATCCGCGCCGCTGTCCAAGCCCTTGGCGACTTCGGCCTTCTCGCTTTTCGAGGTAAGTAAAATAAAATAGCCATACTGCGTTTCAGACAACATGCGGAATTCTCGGCAAAATTGCAGCCCGGACATCCCAGGCATCACCCAATCGCTGAGGACCAGATCAGGCAGTCGTTTTTTGCACTTCTCGATAGCGTCGGGTCCTGATGCGGCCTCAACGACCTCGAATCCCCATTTCTTTAAAGACGCGCTAAGAATACGGCGTTGTAGCTTGCTATCGTCCACGACCATCGCAAGCTGCATCACGCCAGAACGCCGCACCTGATCTGAAATTTGCTGGCTTTGGGACATCTAGAATAAGCATTTCACAAGTTGAAAACACCGCCCTACTGCACGTTTATTTAACAACGCATGAAGGCTAAAAGTTGAACAGAAATTTGCCTCACGCCTACGTCCCGTTAATCCCCCTCCTGTATCAATCCATCTTATTGGAGGTTGCACAATGATCGACTGGGCACAGGTCAACACCTTGCGTGATGACGTTGGAATTGATGATTTTAAAGAGATCGTCGAAATTTTTATAGACGAGGTAGAAGGCGTAATCGAACGGCTTCGAACAACGCCCGACCTAAAAACACTGGGCGACGATTTGCACTTTCTTAAGGGAAGCGCGCTGAACCTCGGGTTTTCAACCTTTTCCGAACATTGCCAACGCGGGGAAGCAAGTTCGGCAGCGGGGCGTGCTGATCAGGTAGATATTCCAGCACTTCTAATGGCCTATGACACATCAAAAGGTAAGTTCATTGCCGAAATGCCCAGCGCGCTAAACGGATAAAGTCACAGCACAAACTGGGCCAAAGTTTCGTCATTTGTGATATCAGTGTAGGTAAAACCGGCCTCTTTCAACTGCGCCAGGAAGGGGCCGAAACTGTCAGGGCTGCGTGTTTCAATCCCGATTAGCACAGAACCAAAGTTGCGGGCCGATTTTTTTAGGTATTCAAACCGGCAGATATCATCATCGGGGCCGAGGAGATTCAAGAAGTCCTTTAGCGCACCGGGGCGCTGCGGCATGCGCAATATGAAATATTTTTTCACACCAGAGTATCGCTGCGCACGCTCCTTGACCTCGGGCAAGCGTTCAAAATCGAAATTCCCGCCTGACGCGACACAAACGACGGTTTTGCCTTTGATTTGCTCAGCAACCTCGCCCAGTGCCTCAATCGACAGGGCCCCTGCTGGCTCTAGCACGATACCTTCAACATTCAGCATTTCAATTATGGTCACGCATATTCGGTCTTCTGCCAGATTTATCACGTCTTTCGGATCAACGCCCTTGAGCCGTTCAAAATTTCGCTGGCCAATTTTTGCGACCGCGGCCCCATCCACAAAACTGTTGATCGGAGAGATGTCGACGGGTGAACCTTCGGCCAGAGCGCGGGCCAAACTTGGTGCCCCTTTCGGTTCGACAAACGTATAATCGCAGGCGTTGCCAAAATAGCTGAAAATGCCGGATGACAATCCCCCCCCACCAACGGGCAAGATGATATGATCGGGAACGCGCCCCAACTGCTCTTCAATCTCGACCGCAACAGATGCCTGCCCTTCGATCACGTCTTCATCATCAAACGGCGACAGAAAATGCGCGCCTCCCTTGGCACAAAAATCTTGCGCCGCCGACAGCGTTTTGTCGAAATAGTCGCCGACCAATCGCACTTCTATCTGCGAACCGCCAAATATTTTGGTTTTTTGGATTTTCTGTTGGGGCGTGGTCACAGGCATGAAAATCACACCTTTTACCCCAAAATGACTGCACATAAATGCAACGCCCTGCGCATGATTTCCAGCACTGGCACAGACAAAGACGGTTTTTTCGGGGATTACCTTTCGCATGGCATTAAACGCCCCGCGCAGCTTGTAAGAGCGAACCGGGCTTAGGTCCTCGCGCTTGAGCCAAATGTCAGCTCCGTACTTTTCTGACAGATGATCGTTGCGCATCAAAGGTGTCGGGGTGAACACGTCGCGCATCGCTTTGGTCGCATTCCGCGCTAAGATTTGGAAACTTTCGGTCATCATCTGCCTCATAAGGTGAATATCCTTCGATACGGCCCCCAACACCAACGGTCAACGGAGCCTTCAATCTTGCTCACGCCTGTAAAACCCGCTACCTCGCGATGCAAACCGCAAAGGAAATATAATGTCCGCGCCCAAAAAAGTTGTGCTCGCCTATTCCGGTGGGCTTGATACGTCGATTATCCTGAAATGGCTGCAAACCGAATACGGCTGCGAGGTGGTGACATTCACCGCCGATCTGGGCCAAGGCGAAGAGTTGGAGCCAGCCCGCGCCAAAGCCGAAATGATGGGTGCCTCCGAGATTTACATCGAAGATTTGCGCGAAGAATTTGTACGCGATTTCGTATTTCCGATGTTCCGCGCCAATGCCCTGTACGAAGGGTTGTACCTCCTGGGCACGTCCATCGCACGGCCACTGATTTCCAAACGCTTGGTTGAAATCGCGGCAGAGACCGGTGCCGATGCTGTCGCCCACGGCGCGACCGGCAAGGGAAACGATCAGGTCAGGTTCGAATTGGCAGCCTATGCGCTGAACCCCGATATCAAGGTAATTGCCCCATGGCGGGAATGGGATTTGACCAGCCGTACCAAGCTGCTTGAATTTGCTGAGAAAAACCAAATTCCGGTTGCAAAAGACAAGCGTGGCGAAGCACCATTTAGCGTTGACGCGAACCTGCTGCACACGTCGTCCGAGGGTAAGGTTCTGGAAGATCCCGCAGTCGACGCGCCTGAGTATGTGTACCAGCGCACGGTAGCCCCTGAAGATGCTCCAGACACACCTGAGTATGTAGAGATCGGGTTCGAGCGCGGCGATGCCGTCAGCATCAACGGGGAAATGATGTCACCAGCGACGATCTTGACCAAGTTGAACGAACTGGGTGGCAAACATGGCTGTGGCCGTCTTGACCTGGTCGAAGGTCGCTTTGTCGGAATGAAATCGCGCGGGATATATGAAACGCCCGGCGGTACTTTGCTGCTGGAGGCCCACCGCGGGATCGAATCGATCACGTTGGACCGTGGCGCGATGCACTTGAAAGACGAATTGATGCCACGCTATGCTGAACTGATCTATAATGGCTTCTGGTTCAGCCCCGAACGCACCATGCTGCAGGCCGCCATTGACGCATCACAAACCCATGTAACCGGCACCGTGCGCTTGAAGCTATACAAGGGCCATGCCCGTACCGTGGGCCGTTGGTCTGATCATTCGCTTTATTCCGAAGCGCATGTGACCTTCGAAGACGATGCTGGTGCCTACGATCAAAAAGACGCCGCCGGTTTTATCCAATTGAACGCCTTGCGTCTGAAACTGTTGGCTGCCCGTGATAAACGCCTGAAAGGCTGAGTTTTAGGAATGAAGAAGGCCCGGACAGGCTGATATCTGTCCGGGCCTTCTGTCTATTTTGATCAGTGCTTGATTACCTGTAACAACTGCCACCACAAGCTTTTCGTATCACTTGATCCGGCGCTCTTCTTTGGCAAATGTAGTTGCTCAAACACGCCTATTTTCATGTCTGCGTCTGTGCGATGAACAACATCCAGCCTCTAACGCTTTCCATCACTTTTTCAGCGCTGACAACGCCGTTGGATATGTCTTAATCCAAGGCCTCAACAATGTCCGTCGAAGCGCTGCCGCATAAGCGCTGCCGGCAGCAAATGCCAGTGCAAGAGCCGTTGCTGTAAAAGCCTCCAATCTCATTGTCGGTCACATCAGAGACTCGATGGACTTTCGCTTGCAATTAACACTACAGATAAACCCTTAAGAAATCACGTAATACGCTGATTATAAAGTGTATTATAATGAGGCATTGCTTCCTCCAATAAGACTTTTGCGTCATCCTCAAGTACTGGAAGCGGCCCCTCGGGGCCCGCGAAACCTGTGCTGTTGTGAACCGCACCGTACCAATGAGACGCCCAAACCCCATCTTCGGGCCGCGCACCTGATGTCCATTTGAGCATCGCAGGGTCAAACGGCAGATCGATTATCTTACATAGTCGGCGCAGCATCCCTTCGGGGTCGGCGCGGATATCAGCCGAATCTATTATTAAGCCGCCAATCCTCTCAAACAATTCAGTTTGCTGACCAAACCCGATGTCTGCAAAACTGGGTGCTTCGCGCTTGGCGATATAGCTGGCAATGACACGGGCGGGATGCCGGATCAGGTGGACGTTTACGCAATCCTTGGCCCAATCCATCGGGAAACCGTCTAACATATGATGGGGCATATGTTTCATATAAATATGCGGCCTGCCTGGTTGAGCGCAAAGTTCACCAACCCGCTGAGGATCAGTTTCATGGGCTGCAAGAATTTCGTCCCGCATCGGGTGGTTGTCACCCGTAGCCTTTAGAAAAGGCGCGTAGAATGGTTCATCCATCACGGTAAAATCAGCACGATTGCCAAAGCTGTACATCATTGCCGTACTTAGATTGCGCGGGCCGGACCACATTGCGATACGCATCAGGTGCACTCCTGCTTGATCAGACCCTTGTACAGATCGCGCAACCGCTGAGTTACCGTCCCCATATCTCCTGTCCCAATCTTCCGCCCATCAATGGATGCGACAGGCGTTTGTGCACCAAAAGTACCCGTCAAAAACGCCTCGTCCGCGCCATAAGTGTCGACAAGGGAAAAATTTCGCTCGAAAACTGGGATGTCATTCGCAAGACACAGATCAATCACTTTTTGCCGTGTGATTCCGTTCATGCAGTAATCCCCCGTGCTGGTCCAAACCGCGCCCTTGCGCACGATGAAAAAGTTACAGGCGTTGGTGGTATTCACGAAGCCATTGATATCCAGCATCAACGCCTCATCCGCGCCTGCCTTTTCGGCAGCGATACAGGCAAGGATACAATTCAGCTTGGAATGACTGTTCAACTTGGGATCTTGCGTCATCGGCAAGCCGCGCAGATGGGGCACCGTTGCCAAACGGATTGGCCGCGGGATGCTGGGACGCGAATGTTCCATTATGATGGTTATCGTCGGACCGGATTGCGACAGCGACGGATGCTGGAAAGGCCGTATCTTTACGCCGCGGGTTATCATTAAACGTGCATGGGCGTCCGTTGTCATGCCGTTTGCTTTTTGTGTCTCTAACAAGGCTGAAATCAACATTTCGCGGGACACGCCAATATCCAAGTCGATGGCCTTTGACGCCTCGAATAGTCGATCAAAATGTTCGTCCATAAAGGCCCAGCACCCGTCATACAGGCGAAGCCCCTCCCAGATGCCATCGCCAAGCATAAACCCGCTGTCATAAACGCTGACCATGGCCTGCGCTTTCGGAACAACTTGACCATTAAGGTAAATCAAAATCTCGTCGTTGCGCGCGTCTTCTTCAGCTTGGTGTGTGGTTACGTGATCCTGCATCTGAAATCCCCTTTTCAATGTGACGCTAAGAACTTCGCCAGCCCGCGCCAACCCTGAAATTCAAATCACTAGCGCGTGACCTTTCCAAGCTGTGTGTTGCGCCACAGCGCGAACCGCGTCACCGTTTCTTAATTGAGGAGAAAGATCATGAGTATTTCGAACAATCTAAAGATGATTGCCCTGTCGACGACCATTGCTTTGGGTTTAATCGTGCAAGGAACCAGCGCAAAAGCGGCCGGAACCGAGACGCTTTTGGTCGCTGGTGGGTGTTTTTGGTGCGTTGAATCTGATTTCGAAAGCGTCAAAGGCGTGAAAGAAGTCATTTCCGGCTTTGCCGGTGGATCAGTCAAGAATCCGACCTATAAACAGGTCGTCGCAGGCGGTACCGGGCACTATGAAGCGGCGCAGATCCAGTATGACCCTGCGGTTATCAGCGCGGATCAGTTATTAGCGCTGTTCTTCCGATCAGTCGATCCAACGGATGCTGGTGGCCAATTCTGCGACCGTGGCGACAGCTATCGCACAGCGATCTTTGCCAATGGCGGAGCGCAAAAGGCTGCAGCCGAAAAGGCCAAAGCAGACGCGCAAGCCGCATTGGGCAAGGCCGTGGTCACACCTATTTTAGGCAAGACAACGTTTTATCCTGCCGACGCGTATCACCAAGATTATTACAAAAGCGATGAACGCTTGGCGTTCAGCAGCGTCGGCTTGGGTGTTAAGAAGTCAGTTGCTTATAAACGCTATCGGAACGGGTGCGGCCGCGACCAACGCGTGAAACAATTGTGGGGCAAAGCAGCCGCTTTCACCCATTAAGATCGCCGTCGAAATTGTGATCCTGGATTTCCTTTAGGTCCGGGATCACGTCCGCCGTTCCTTTGCGCATAACCATCAAAGCCGCAGCTTGCATTGCTAAAGTAATCGCGTCTTTCATGTTGAGACGACGGTCAAGCGCTGCGACCAGATAGCCAGTGAACGTATCGCCGGCGCCCGTCGTATCAACAGCCGCTACAGCGTAAGCGGAGAAAAATTGTTGACTTTTCCCTTTATTAGAGACCCATTTACACCCATCTTTCCCCAGCGTGACAATGATATCATCAATAGGAAGCTGCTCCAGCGACTGGCCCAGCGCCTTTTCCAAATCAGCTGCTTCACCTTCGTTCAGAACAAGCAGGTCCACATCGGCCATCACATCTGCGACGACCTCTGCTTCGAATGGTGCCGCAGCATAAACGACACGAAGTCCCAAAGTCTTTGCTGTAGGTGCTGCAAACTCCTGCCCCAGAGTTTCGTTTTGCATCAACAAGAAATCACCCGGCGACGCTTCGGCCAAGGCTGCACCGATGATCCGATCGTTCACCTCATGATTTGCCCCTGCAAACAAAACAATGCAGTTTTCACCATCGTCGGCCACGCAGATGTTTGCATGTCCCGTTGGCATTTTAATCATGTGAATATGCTGGGTTTCTACGCCATATTCCAACAGGCGCTCGACCGCCCATTTACCGTCTGGCCCGACGGCACCGATATGCATGACACGTGTACCGGCACGGGCGGCGGCGACCGACATATTGGCGCCTTTGCCGCCTAAACCTTGTCGAAATTCCTCGGCGGCGATTGTTTCACCGGCTTTTGGCAAATGACGCAAATAGTAGAAATTATCCGCGTTAATCGAGCCGAGGTTCCAAATCATTCACCGACCTCACAGGCCGCCAAGATAGCCATGTTCAAGATGTCATTGGCCGTGGATGTAGTTGAGCAAATCTGAATGGATTTATCCAACCCCGTCAAAATCGGCCCAATAACGGTCGCGCCTGCCATCTCCTGCATCAGCTTCACCGAAATGCTTGCTGAATGACGCGCTGGAACAACCAAAATATTCGCCGGACCCGTCAACCGCGAGAAGGGATAGTTTTTTTGACTTTCCGCATTTAACGCCACGTCGACAGTCATTTCACCTTCGTATTCAAAGTTCACGCCGCGCTTATCAAGAACGGTTGGGGCCCGTTGCATCTTCTCGGCGCGTTCGGAAATCGGATAGCCAAATGTTGAAAAGCTTACAAAAGCCACACGAGGTTCAAGCCCTAGATGCCGTGCAACCTTGGCACCACTTTCCGCGATGTTTGCCAAATCGTTCTCATCCGGCCACTCATGCACCAAAGTGTCGCCGATAAATACGATCCGGCCCTTGTGCAGAACTGCAGTAATGCCAACCGCACCGTGTTGGGCATCGGCATTAAAAACGTAATTAATGCGCTCCAAAACATGCGCTGATTTGCGTGTCGCGCCGGTGACAAGGCCATCCCCGTGTCCGTGCGCCAACATCAAAGAAGCAAAAACATGACGGTCGCGTGCAGCAAGGCGATGGATATCTTTGCTATCGAAACCTTTGCGTTTCAGACGCTCATAAAGGAACGTTTTATACGTTTCCAAATGCGTAGTATTTGCCGCGTTCACAATCTCTAACTCGCGAAAGGCGTCTTCCAAACCGGCGGCTGTCAGCTTGGCCTTTACGTCATCGGCCCGCCCCACAACCAGCGCTTTGCCCAAACCGGATCGCTGGTACGTCACCGCAGCGCGCAAGACTCTGGGATCATCCCCTTCGGCAAAGATCATACGCGCCTGATTCGCACGTGCGCGGGCATTGATTCCACGCAAAATGTTGGCCGTAGGATCCATGCGCGATTTCAAACTTAGCTCGTAAGCGTCCATATCGATAATCGGTCGCCGCGCCACACCTGTATGCATGCCGGCCCGCGCAACGGCCGGTGGAATACGGTGGATCAAGCGGGGGTCAAACGGCGTTGGAATAATATAATCGCGTCCAAAGCTCAGGTTCTTGCCATAGGCCAACGCCACCTCGTCCGGCACGTCTTCGCGCGCAAGGTTGGCAAGCGCATGGGCGCAAGCGATCTTCATCTCGTCGTTGATGGCGCGGGCATGGATATCGAGGGCACCGCGGAAAAGGTAGGGAAAACCAAGCACATTGTTCACTTGGTTTGGATAATCACTGCGGCCCGTTGCAACGATTGCATCGGGGCGGACCTCGTGCGCTTCTTCCGGTGTGATTTCGGGATCGGGGTTTGCCATGGCAAAGATCACCGGGTTATCAGCCATGCTGGCGACCATCGCTGGGGTCACGGCACCCTTGACCGACACGCCCAGAAAAACGTCAGCATCCTTCATCGCCTCTTCCAAGCTGCGCAATTCGGTTGAAGCAGCGTGCGCTGACTTCCACTGGTTCATACCTTCGGTGCGGCCCTGATAAATAACACCTTTAGTGTCACACATGATGCAATTGTTGTGCTGCGCACCCATCGCTTTCAGCAGTTCAAGGCACGCAATGCCAGCAGCACCGGCCCCGTTCAACACAATGCGAACATCCTCGATCTTCTTGCCGGAGATGAAGAGCGCATTAAGCAAGCCAGCGGCGCAAATTACAGCGGTGCCGTGTTGGTCGTCGTGAAAGACGGGAATATCCATCTCTTCTTTTAGGCGCTGTTCAATGATGAAGCATTCAGGTGCCTTGATATCTTCAAGGTTAATCCCGCCAAATGTCGGCCCCATCAGCTTGACTGCATTGATGAATGCTTCGGGGTCTTCGGTATCAAGCTCAATGTCGATAGAATTCACGTCAGCAAATCGTTTAAACAGAACCGCTTTGCCTTCCATCACCGGCTTTGACGCCAAAGCGCCCAGATTCCCCAACCCCAGAACGGCCGTTCCATTTGAAATCACCGCAACCAGATTGCCCTTGTTAGTGTAATCATACGCCAATTCAGGGTTTGCCGCGATGGATTCACAAGGTACCGCAACACCAGGCGAATAGGCCAAACTAAGATCGCGCTGCGTAGTCATTGGGACGGTCGCAGTAATCTCGAACTTTCCGGGCGTTGGCTCTAGGTGAAAGGCAAGCGCCTCTTCGGAGGTGATACGGTTTTTGGACACTGATAAAGCTTCCCTGTTGTTTCAGGGCTTAATATCGACGAACAGTCCTGCGTACAATCATGATGGCGCTCACAGTCAGACGGCGTAGCAAACCCAATTGTGTTTTTCGACAAATGCATCGTGCCGTTCTGGGAAATCTGCCTGCAAACGCGAAACTGCCCACCGGATTACCTGTGGCCGTTCGCAGCGGTTCGCACACCAAATCATCCGGGTCAAAGTTTGCCACCGCGACTTGTCAGCTTTGAACGCCGCATCAAGGGCCTTCAACTCTGACTTGGGTTCATCCACGGATTTATAGCAATCTGCCAATAGCATTTGCAGACCAAAATGCCCGGCCGTAAGCTTTGGATGCCCTTCAAGGACGGTCAGCGTCTTTGCAATTTCCTCGGAGCGGTACAATGTGCGCGCTAACCTTAGCAGGTCTTCGCGTTTTGGCATTTCAGGCATGTGACCATCCAATGCCACGACAAAAGCCATCAATTGACCTATACCCTGATGGCTTAGCGCAGCAGGCAAAAGTTCATCCTTGAACGGATTGGGTTCTTTCCCAGACTTGATACCTTTGTAATCGGCAAAAAAGTTCATGTACTTGCACTGCGCCGCGTTCGCCACCGGCCAGAATTCGCCCCACCGCGTCATCGCAGTTTGCAATGTGCCTACTTCGATCACGTATGCGTCTGGGTTGGCGAACAGCATATTCGTAAATCCCGCCCCGTGATACGATATCATGACCTCGGCATTTGCCATCAGTGCGATCTGCTCAAGCGGATGCATGTTTTCAAATACGACATATTCAAAGCCAAACAGCCGCAGATGGTCGAACAGTTCGTCCTCCCCTTCCATATGTCTTGTGCGGCTTTGACGTGTGTCTCTTCCGACATAGAATTTCCTAGGCAGATCGCTGAAATCAAGCCCCTCAATCCGACGCAAAGCACGATCACGCAAGGCTGCCAGACTTGAATTGACAACATTCATCTTCAACATATTTTGGGCGGCCATCGTCGTGGCCGGACCATTCCAGAACTGATCAGACGGGGCCAGCGCATTCAATTTTTGCGGCTCTATTTCTGGGTTAAGGTAATGAACACCCACTAGATCATAGGCTGTCAGTACCTGAGCATAGTCTTTTGGGGTGCGCTCAAAGAAGACGCGGTCCTTCAGTTCAGGAAACAGCGCATCAATAAAGTTCTTCGCGAAATCCCTCGTTTTGTCTTCTCGGTTCGGAAAGTGAATGAACACCCGCCCCTGAAAATCCAAATCGTCCAAAACACATAGTTGGCTCAGCGTTTCGGTGATAAAATGATAATAGTTGAAGGTATTGCGGGCGATAATTGCGAAATCGATATCCGGCCCTAAAGCCTCTGGATCAACGGTCAGCGTCTTGCCATTGTTTTCCTTCAAACATGCGGAAAAGAACTCAATAATCCGCTGTTGTGGGTCAAAATCTGCCTTCTCGTTCGTCCTACGGAATTTATTCAACGCGCGAACACCCACTGCGCCACTAAGAAGGATCCGGTCTTGCGCCACGATCAGCGACTTCCGAAATCCGACGTCCTTGATTACGGCGGGTACAGTCGAATACATGATCGCTTTTTTGAATTTTCGGTGACGCCGTGTTTGCGCAAGGTACCCTTCGATCTTATCATTCAATGCGGGACTGGCGCTTGCCCCCACACCCTCGATCAACGCAGCCGGAACTGCACGCCAGAAATAGGGCGGTTCCGCCAATAAAGTGACGCTGTCATCCTGCCATGGGTTCAAAAAAACCTGCTCTGGTTCTTGGGCAAGGTCTACTTGATTGCGCACGGGAAACTCTTCAATTTGTCTATTTCATCATCTTTCTAGCACAGTCCGAACTCAGGTCCATCAGGATCGCCTCTTTCATGCCTGCCCTTGGTTTTGTAGACAGACATATGTTGAACGGGGGTTTGCGGTGAGCGACGAAAAAATCACGCCGATGATGGCTCAGTATCTTGAGCTGAAAGCGCAATATGCCGACGCTCTGCTGTTTTATCGCATGGGCGATTTCTATGAGATGTTCTTTGATGACGCCGTCGCTGCGGCCGAGGCGCTTGATATTGCTTTGACCAAACGGGGCAAACACGGTGGCGAAGATATCGCAATGTGCGGCGTTCCCGTTCACGCCGCCGAAGGGTATCTGCTGACGCTAATCCGGAAAGGGTTTCGTGTTGCAGTCTGTGAACAAATGGAGAGCCCGGCCGAAGCGAAAAAGCGTGGCTATAAGTCAATCGTCAAACGTGACGTTGTTCGCTTGGTCACGCCCGGCACTTTAACCGAAGAATCCCTACTCGACGCGCGCCGCCATAATTTTCTTGCCGCCTTTGCCGAAGTTCGCGGCCAACATGCATTGGCATGGGTGGATATTTCCACGGGTGCGTTTCACGTGATGCCATTGACGCTGGCGCGGCTTGGCCCGGAACTGGCGCGTTTGGCACCATCAGAGTTGATCGTGTCCGAATCAAAAGAAGACGAATTACGCGAGCTGACTGCCGACTTTAATCTATCACTGACGCCCCTTGCCCGCTCCGCTTTTGACAGCACCAGCGCCGAGAAAAGCATCTGCGACCTGTTTGGCGTTGGCTCGCTTGATGCGTTTGGCAATTTTGAGCGTGCTGATATCTCGGCTATGGGCGCTGTAATCGAATACCTCGAGATTACCCAAAAGGGTAAACTGCCCCTATTGCGCCCACCCCAAAAAGAATCCGAATCCCGTAGCGTTCAAATCGATACCGCGACCCGTCGCAATCTTGAACTAACGCATGCGCTTTCTGGCGGGCGCGCTGGCACATTGCTTGCTGTCATGGACAAAACCGTGACCGCTGGTGGTGGTCGTCTGTTGGAGCGGCGTATTTCGTCGCCATCGCGAGTATTAGATACAATTCATGCACGGCTGGACGCGATTTCCTTTGCGGTCGAGAACGCCCGCCTTCGAGAAGACCTTCGCCTTCATCTGCGCAATGTCCCTGACCTTGAACGTGCTCTCTCGCGTTTGTCCCTCGACCGCGGCGGGCCCCGTGATCTGACGGCAATTCGGAACGGACTGGCCGAAGCAAGTCAACTCGCAGATAAGACAGATAATTCTGACTTGCCTGATCTTTTGACTCAAGCCATCAAAGGGTTGCGCGGGCATCACTCCCTGATCGAACTACTAGATCAAGCGTTGGTCGCGGAACCCCCGCTCTTGGCCCGTGACGGCGGTTTCATCGCTCCCGGCTACGACTCCGAATTGGACGAGGTCCGCAAATTGCGTGACGAAGGTCGAAGTGTGATTGCACAGATGCAGCAAGAATTTGTGACCGCAACCGGAATCACTGCTCTCAAGATCAAACACAATAATGTGCTGGGGTACTTCATCGAGGTAACCTCGACCCATGCCGAAAAAATGCTGTCGGCCCCGCTGTCTGAGACCTTTATTCACCGGCAAACCACCGCGAACCAAGTCCGCTTTACCACGGTCGAATTGTCGGAAATGGAAACAAAGATCCTCAACGCAGGCAATCACGCTCTTGAAATCGAAAAGCGGCTCTATGAAAGCTTAAAAGGTGCCATTCTGGCCCAAGCTGGGCCGATTGGCATCGTGTCTGCTGGCTTGGCAGAGGTTGATCTGGCCACAGCTTTGGCTTACTTGGCACAATCCGAAAATTGGGTAAAACCGCGCGTCGATAATTCACGTTCTTTTGACATTTCTGGCGGACGTCATCCTGTTGTCGAACGCGCACTTGCGCAGCAATCGGGCACGGCCTTTATCGCCAACGACTGCACGTTGTCGGCAAATGATGAAAATGCACACATCTGGTTGCTGACCGGTCCGAACATGGCCGGCAAATCCACATTCTTGCGCCAGAATGCGTTGATCGCCTTGATGGCGCAAATGGGCAGTTATGTGCCCGCGTCCCAAGCGCATATAGGCTTGGTCAGCCAAATCTTCAGCCGGGTCGGTGCTTCAGATGATTTAGCCCGTGGCCGCTCCACCTTTATGGTTGAAATGGTCGAAACCGCCGCAATTCTGAATCAGGCTGACGATCGTGCCTTGGTCATTCTGGATGAAATCGGGCGTGGAACAGCAACTTATGACGGCCTATCAATTGCTTGGGCAACGCTTGAGCATCTGCATGATGTAAACCGGTCACGCGCACTGTTTGCCACGCATTACCACGAGATGACCGCACTTTCGAACAAGCTGGACGGCGTCGAAAACGCGACCGTTACCGTCAAGGAATGGGAAGGCGAGGTCATCTTTCTTCATGAGGTGAAAAAAGGTGCCGCCGACAGATCCTATGGTGTTCAGGTTGCGCAACTGGCCGGGCTTCCTCCATCTGTAATTGCCCGGGCCCGGGTCGTTCTTGAGGCGCTTGAGAAAGGGGAACGCGAAGGCGGTGCCACGCAGAAAACGCTGATTGATGACTTGCCACTGTTTGCAATGTCCCCCACGCCACCGCCTCAACCGGCGAAAACATCGAAGGTCGAAGCAGCCCTCGCTGATATCTTGCCAGATGAGCTTACACCTCGCGAAGCCCTAGATTTACTCTACAAACTAAAAGAGGCGGCCAAAGATTGACCGCCTCCTCTGTGTTACAAATTAAATCAGGTCCTCCCCGAAGGGTCGGCCTCTAAATCTAAAACCTTAGCTTGCGGGCATGGATGAAACGCCAACTTGCGCCGGGCGTAATAGGCGGTCGTGTAGCAAGAAACCCTCGGCGGCCACCTGAATGATTTCCCCAGCTTTCGTACCTGGCACGGGTGCTTCAAACATCGCCTGATGCTGCTGTGGGTCAAACTTGTCACCTACTTCGGGCGCGATGATCTCCATGCCGTGCTTTTTGAAAACATTCAAAAGCTCGCGCATAGTCAGCTCGATCCCTTCCAGCAACGGTCCTGAAATCGTGCGCTGCTCGTCTGTTGCTGCTTCCAGCGCGCGCTTCATGTTGTCATAGACCGGAAGCATGTCACGGGCCAGTTTTGATCCGCCATAGTTCTCGGCCTCGCGACGGTCTTTATCCGACCGCTTGCGTGCATTCTCAGCATCCGCCAGCGCCCGCATAAAGCGGTCCTTCAGCAGATCACGCTCGGCGCGTAGCTGATCCAGCTCCAGCGCTTCATCGTCAATCTCTTCCATTTCATCCGCATAGGCTTCGGCCTCTACATCATCAATGTCATCCAAAAATTCGTTGTCTCTTGGCTCTGCCATAGTCCACCTCTAGCTGCGGTTGGAGATCAGTTTCCCAACCAGCTGCGCCGTGTAATTCACAATCGGCACTATACGTCCATAATTAAGGCGAGTGGGGCCAATAACACCGACAGCACCAATCACCTTACGATCAGCGTTCATATAAGGGGAAACCACCAGAGAGGAACCCGAAAGTGAAAAAAGTTTGTTCTCAGAGCCAATAAAAATGCGCACACCGTCCCCGCCGTCCGCCAATTCAAGAAATTCAGCGATATCCCGCTTGCGCTCGAGGTCATCGAATAGTTGCCTGATCAGCTCAACGTTTTCCGCCTCACCTTCTGCGTTGATCAGATTTGAGCGCCCACGAACGATCAATCGTTCTGGATGTTCGCCTTCACCTTGCCACAACGCCAAACCACTTTCGACCAACTGCCGCGCAAGAATATCAATTTCTTGCCGACGTTGATTGATCTCGTTCAGAATGGTCCGCTGCAATTCGGATATGGTTTTACCTTCGACCAAGGAATTCAGGAAATTCGCCGCTTCGCGCATGCTGCTGGGGGTCTGACCAGGCGGTGGCGTGAACAGTCGATTCTCTACATGCCCGTCAGAAAATACCAAGACGACCAAGGCTCTATCCTGCGAAAGAGAAACGAATTCTAT
>RCMY010001968.1_pt1 | contig 24844 bp, 21 predicted proteins | sample 2041341 | NCBI WGS metagenome assembly RCMY01 (sample SAMN09708234, study PRJNA481090) | Marine sediment metagenome, whole genome shotgun sequencing project.
CCGCCGCGTGATCAGATTGGAAAAACGACCGCAGGCCAGTCAGGCGTTTTCTTGGGCAGCGCCCGTTTTGGCTGTCTTGGCAACGATGTTTTTCGGTGGGCTTTTGTTCGCCGCATTGGGCAAGGACCCGTTGGCATCGATTACAACGATTTTCTGGCAACCGCTGTTCGGTGATTTTGCATTTTACTATCGGCCGCAGTTGCTGATCAAAGGGGCACCTTTGGTGTTGATCGCCATCGGTTTGTCCTTGGGGTTCAAGGCGGGCATCTGGAATATTGGCGCAGAAGGCCAGTATATTATGGGGGCCATTTTTGGTGCGGGGGCCGGGTTGGCATTCTACCCCACTGAAAGCGTTTTCATTTTCCCGGTGATGGTTTTGGCAGGTGCGTTGGGCGGCTGGATCTGGGCCATGATTCCGGCACTTTTAAAGGTCAAGTTTGGCACCAACGAGATTTTGGTCTCCTTGATGCTGGTGTATGTGGCCGAACAGTTTCTGGCCTCTATGGCGCTTGGCCTTTTGAAGAACCCGGAAGGTTTCGGATTTCCCGGCAGTCGGAATTTGCAGCAATACGGCTCGGCCCATAACGCGGAATTGATTGCAGGATCAGGTATGCATTGGGGTGTCGTGGCGGCGTTGATCGCTGTGATCTTTGCCTATGTATTGCTTGCACGGCACCGGCTTGGCTTTGCCATTCGTGTAACCGGCGAAGCCCCACGTGCGGCCAAATTCTCCGGCGTAAACCCAACGCGGTTGGTCTTGTTCTGCATGGGTATGTCCGGTCTGTTGGCCGGGCTAGCCGGGATGTTCGAAGTCGCTGGCCCCGCTGGTCAGATCACTATTGATTTTAACGTGGGCTATGGGTTCACAGCGATCATTGTTGCGTTCTTAGGCCGATTGCACCCTGTCGGTATTTTGCTGGCGGGCGGATTGATGGCGCTGACCTATATCGGCGGCGACATTGCGCAAAGCCAGTTGGGTCTGCCCGCCGCTGCCATTCAAGTGTTTCAGGGGATGTTGCTGTTTTTCCTGCTCGCCTTTGACCTTTTCACCCATTACCGGCTGCGACTTGGCCGGGCGGAGGCCGCATAATGGATCTTTCAGCCATCAATCCTATCCTGTTCGTTGCAGGTTTTCTGGTCGCAGCAACGCCCCTGATTTTTGCCGCATTGGGGGAACTCGTCGTTGAAAAATCGGGCGTCCTTAATCTGGGCGTCGAGGGCATGATGATCATGGGGGCCATTTGCGGCTTTGCCACCGCAGTGGAAACCGGATCGCCGATGTTGGGTTTTGCGGCCGCTGCCCTTGGCGGTGCGCTCTTAAGCTTGCTGTTTGCATTTCTGACGCAAATTACTCTGGCCAATCAGGTCGCGTCAGGCCTTGCGCTGACGCTGTTCGGGTTGGGGTTTTCGGCGCTGCTGGGGCAAAGCTATGTCGGGATCAAACCGCCACGCCTTGCAGAGGTAAACTTTGGTCCGTTGCACGACATTCCGGTCCTGGGGCCAGTGCTGTTTTCCCATGACATCATATTGTATTTGGGCTTTGCGATGGTTTTCGCCGTTTGGGCGATGCTTAAATTCACGCGGGCGGGTCTGATCCTGCGCGCTGTAGGTGAAAGCCACGATGCTGCTCATGCGCTTGGATATAAGGTGGTTCGAATTCGTACGCTGGCAATCATGTTTGGTGGGGCCTGTGCAGGGCTGGGCGGGGCCTATATCAGCCTGATCCGCGTCCCCCAATGGACCGAAGGGATGACCGCTGGCGTAGGATGGATTGCGCTGGCCTTGGTCGTCTTTGCCAGTTGGAAACCATGGCGTTTGCTGCTGGGTGCCTATTTATTTGGCGGAATCACACAGTTACAGCTAAATCTGCAAGGTGCAGGCGTTGCCATTCCTGTAGAGTATCTGGCAATGTCGCCCTACATCATCACCATCCTTGTGCTGGTGGTTCTTTCTGCGGATAAAAGCAGTGCTCCGGCATCGCTTGGCCGCACTTTCCATGCCTCGTCCTAACGGGGTCACACTTTCAAATGCCCTATAAAAGGGCAGAATACTCAGGGGAATAAGTTATGAAACTATCTACACTCCTCGCCAGCGCTGCGCTGGCGATCGGTCTTGCGGGCGGTGCCTATGCCGATGACAAAACCAAAGTCGGCTTTGTTTTCGTGGGCCCTGTGGGCGACGGCGGCTGGACATACGAGCATAACCAAGGCCGTTTGGCCGTTGAGAAAGAATTCGGCGACAAAGTCGAAACTGTTTTTGTTGAAAACGTGGCCGAAGGCCCGGATTCCGAACGCGTAATGACCCAGATGGCACTAGACGGTGCGGACCTGATTTTCACCACATCGTTTGGCTATATGGACCCGACAATCAACGTTGCGGCCAAATTCCCCGATGTAAAATTCGAACATGCGACCGGCTACAAGCGTGCCGATAACGTGTCGACTTACTCCGCGCGCTTCTACGAAGGCCGTGCGATTCAGGGCCACATCGCCGGCAAGATGACCAAATCAAACATCGTCGGTTATATTGGGTCCTTCCCAATCCCCGAAGTTATCCGCGGCATCAACTCTGCCTATATCCACGCCAAAAAGGTTAACCCTGACGTCGAGTTCAAGATCGTTTGGGCCTATACATGGTTTGATCCTGCAAAAGAAGCAGACGCGGCGAAGGTCCTGATCGAACAGGGCGCTGACGTTGTATTGCAGCACACAGACTCCACCGCGCCACAGGCCGCAGCCCAAGAAGCCGGTAATGTGATCACTTTTGGTCAGGCATCAGACATGGCGCAATATGCACCTATGCCGCGCGTTTCGTCGATCATCGACGATTGGGCCCCCTACTATATCGCGCGCACCAAGGCCGTGATGGATGGCACATGGGAAAGCAAAGACACATGGGACGGCATCGGTGCCGGCATGGTTGGCATCGGTGAAATTTCCGATGCAGTACCTGCAGACGTGAAAGAGGAAGCACTGGCGCTGAAGGCATCCATCGCGGACGGTTCATACCACCCATTCACCGGCCCGCTGAAAAAGCAGGACGGGTCTGATTTCCTCGCGGATGGCGAAGTTGCGGATGACGGCACACTTGCTGGCATGAACTTTTACGTTGAAGGCATCACAGGCGACATCCCTAACTAATTCGATGTCTTGAAAGATGATGAAAGGCCCTGCTCACGCGGGGCCTTTTTTTTTGCGGCCACGGAGGGGTGCTATTGTCGCATTCACATATAAATTTTTGAATGAATTCAGTCTGATGAGGATTCTGAGAGGCATTTAGATGAGGTATACCGAAAAACAATCCAAAGTCTGGCGGAGCATGCACGCGCACTGGAGCAACAGATCGCGCCGCAAGACGTTGCGGCAGTGATGGATGACGGTGCAATCGCGTTGGATATTCGTGACCCTGACGAACATGAACACGGCCATATTCTGGGCTCTCTCGATATAACCCATGGGAAACTGGAAATGAAAGTCGAAGGGGCTCTGCCTGATCTGGATGCCGCCATATTAAGCATCTGCAACGCCTAATTACCGGAGTGCTTTGTTGGCGCCAACCTCGCAGAGCGCCAACGCTTGGCGTTGATTTGCCGCTCTGGAAACCGAACTTCGCGGGCGTCACAAGAGATCGCCGACCAAGTCAACTATCCGGTCGTCGATGTGCTGGGCGGCATGCTAAGAGTTCTAGAAGTAGGCTATGCCCCTGTCAGACCAACCCAAGAGATGGGCTGTCAAACCTGACTGACAAGCTCTGGTCGCAGCAAGTTAATAATACTGCGTCCGGGCTTTTTGAACGCCTGCAGAACCTAGGCAGTAGCGGGCACATTGGGCACATTATCGATCAACCGGTCTGCCGCTATCCCCGCAAGCCACATCGAAACCAAGGCCACCCAAGCGGTCAGCGCAAAGGTAGAGCCGCCCGTCACACCGGCCCCGATGGTGCATCCACCAGCTGTCATCGCACCAAAGCCCATCATCGCGGCCCCCGAAAGATAGCGCTGCATGGACCTCGCGCTGTCCCACCCTTGCCAGATCAACCGCCCGGAAATCAGTGCCGAGACAAACGCCCCAACCGCCACACCAGGAATAAGACCAACATCGAATTCAAGCACAGAGCCCGCCGACAAGAGATACATCAGTGTATCTGCTGATGGCCCAGAAAATGTCAGACTGCCAACGGGGACAGGATCAAAGCTGATTTGCGACAGCGTATAGGTCAGGTACCACCCCACCGCGACCGAAAAACCAACCCCGCAGCCGAACAATAGCGTGACCCACGACACTCGATTTCGAAATGCGATAACAAGTGCCAAAGCTGCGAAACCGATGCCTATTGCAATGCCGCTGCCGTTTGGCAGGTGCAACTCCCACAATATATTCGGGTTCGGTCCCTGGGTGATCCACGCACCGGATATCCACTCTCGAAGGGGGGACAAAGCGCCGCTCAAGCTCATTTGCGCGACGACGGCAAAGACAAGACCGGAAAGGATTGCACGCAGGTTGCCCGTTGCACCCAGAACCAGCAATCGCCCCGGACACCCCCGCGCAAGGATCATCCCGACGCCAAAGATCACGCCCCCGATAATTGCCCCCGAAATCGTTCCGGGTGAGGCAAGCCAACGGCTGGTTCCCAGATCAACGACACCGGTGGCGTTCATCACCTGCGTCCACAGCAGCCCGGTTGAAAAGGTCAAAAGCCATACCGCCATGCGCGGCCCAAGGGTCGCCCGCGCCACCTCGACTGCAGCGGCGCGTAGACAAAAGCGGCTTTGCTCGGCTGACAGGCCGAAGATGATACCTGTAATCATACCGGCCAAGGCCGCAATTGCGGGCTCGCCCAGGGTTTCCAAGATTGACGTCACATCCATTAACATATCCCGTTTTCAGCATGTATCCACGATTGATCCACCATACACATTGATCTGTGTCATGGTTGACCACAAAAGACCCCGCCTGTGCGGCGATCGCGCGACGGGAGGGCATCATTTCACTATCCATTGCGCATCAAACCGCTATCGTCAGACCCATGATAAAAATCCATCACCTTGACAGGTCCCGCTCTCATCGAATTCTGTGGTTACTCGAGGAACTTGAGCAGCCATATACGATCGTGCCTTACAAGCGCGACGCGAAAACCAACCTTGCCCCGCCCGAGCTAAAGTTGGTGCACCCTTTGGGGAAATCACCACTATTGGAAATTGATAATGTGTTGGTTGCGGAAAGCGCGGCAATAACCGAAACCTTGTGCGCCCGCTTTGCCCCCGAGATGATCCCGGACCAAGATACCCCCGCGTATTTGCAGCATCTTGAGATGATGCACTTCGCCGAAGGGTCCGCGATGACACCGATTTTGCTTAACCTTTACGTCAGCCGGTTGGGCGATGCGGGTGCCCCTTTGCACCCCCGCATCAAAGACGAACTGAACAGTCACTTTAGCTATATGAACAGCCTTGTCCGCCCGTCCGGCCATTTCGTCCAAGATAGCCTGTCGGCCGCGGATATCATGCTAAGCTTTCCGGCAGAAATCGCGATGCGGAGCGACGATGCTAAGGCGCGTTATCCTGCGCTCGCTGGATTTGTTGAGATGATACACGCCCGCCCTGCCTATCAGCGCGCGACAGAAAAGGGCGCGATGAACGACTAAGATCGACGTTGCGAAGGGGGGCTTGCCGTGGCACGGTTTGGGGATGAAACACACCCTGACCAGCCCCAATGGAACCCCCGCCAGCCGCCTCGCTTTTGGTACAATGCAATTTGGCGGGCGCGCAGACGCCGATGCCTCGCGTGCTATGTTTGACGCCTGTCTTGACGCGGGGATCACCCATTTCGACACGGCCCATGTCTATACAGGTGGGGCGTCGGAAACACTGCTGGGCAGTTTTCTGGGGGATCGCCGCGAAGACCTGATCATCGCGACCAAGGCAGCCTATGACGGAGGATCAGGCCGCGCCAATCTGCTGCAGTCATGCGAAACGTCGCGCAGCCGGATGAAGCTGGACACGCTTGATGTCTTGTACCTGCACCGGTTTGACCCCGACACCGATATGCACGAAACATTCCAAACCTTCGCCGAGATGAAGACTGCGGGCCACATCCGCCACATTGGTCTGTCAAATTTTGCCGCATGGCAGGTCGTCAAGGCCGCTGGAATCGCAGGCGAATTTGATCTGGATATCGCCGTAATCCAACCAATGTATAATCTGGTCAAACGACAGGCCGAGGTCGAAATTCTGCCTATGGCAGATGATCTAGGCGTTCTTGTTGCCCCCTACTCCCCCCTTGGTGGCGGATTGCTGACCGGTAAGTACGCCAAAGGCGAGGCCGGTCGTCTGACCCAAGACGACCGTTATGCCACGCGCTATGCACCTGATGGGATGCATCAAACTGCTTTAGGGTTGGCTGATATGGCCGCGGACATGGGCGTGCACCCTGCTACGCTGGCAGTGGCTTGGGTTGCGGCCCATGCAACTGGGCCGTCACCAATCATCTCGGCCCGGTCGGCTGAACAATTGGCACCGTCATTGGCGGCAATGGCCTATGACATGCCGGCTGACCTTTGTGCCAAGATCACAGCCCTTTCGCCGACCCCGCCGCCTGCAACCGACCGGATTGAAGAACAAACATGACAGATGTCATTGTTATTGGCGGCGGCATTGCAGGCATTTCTGCTGCTGCACGTTTGTCGGCTGATGCAGATGTGACCCTGATCGAGGGGGAAACCTCGCTTGGCTATCATGCCTCTGGCCGCTCTGCGGCATTGATCGAACAGAACTACGGTGCCCCATCCGTGCAAGCATTGAACCGTGCCAGTGTCGGCTATCTAAATGACGCAAATGGCGGGTATCTCACGCAGCGCGGTTTGATGATTGTCGCAGACATCCACGAGGAAGCCGCCCTTGACGCCGATCTGCAAACGATGGGCCTGAGCCGGATCACCCCGTCCGAGGCACTGGGAATGGTTCCGGTGCTTGATCCGGAACGGGTCGCCTTTGCGGGCTACCATGCTGATGCGCATGACATAGATACCGACCGGCTGATGCAGGATTTTGCCAAGACATTGCGCAGTAACGGTGGCACGATCCGGATGGGTAAACTCGTGACCGCAATCAGCCACAGCCCCTTGGGGTGGGAGGTTGAAACAGGCGGCGAAAAACTGCGTGCCAAAAAGATTGTAAATGCAGCAGGTGCTTGGGCAGATCAGATTGCGGTTATGGCGGGTCTTTTGCCGCTTGTCATCATTCCGCATCGTCGGTCGATGGCGCGGATCGCGGCCCCCGGTGGCCATGATCCTGCACGCTGGCCAATGTTTTTCGGAGTCAACGAGACATGGTATGCCAAACCCGATGCGGGCGCGCTGATCATCTCGCCTGCGGACGAAGACCCGGTCGAACCCCATGATGCATGGGCCGATGATATGGTATTGGCCGAAGGGTTGGAGAGGTATCAGAACATGGTCGCCGTTCCGCTAACAAAACCGATTTCGACATGGGCGGGTTTGCGCAGCTTTGCCCCCGACCGGACGCTCGTGTTGGGGCCCGATCCCGATCAAGCCGACTTTATCTGGTGCGCGGGTCAGGGCGGATACGGGTTCCAGACCAGCCCTGCGGCCTCTCAGATGGTGGCTGATTTGACCTTTGGCCGCCCCTCGAGCTTGTCACCTGAAACTGTCGCCGCGTTGCGCCCGGACAGGCTGCGCGAATGACCGGAAACAAGCTGCCCAGCGCATGCATCGCTCTGCCCCCAATCACCCTCTTCTCCTTAGCCAGAAAGCCCTGATAATGTTTCCACTTCGCGCCCTTGCAGTGTTTTCGCTCCTTGCTCTTGCGGCTTGTGGGGCACCGCAGATTTCGGTTCCCCTTGGCACCGTAACCTCGGCCAATTTTAGCGACCGCAAGCCGCATGACTGGGCGCGGCGCACGCCACAAAGCTATGCTGTACATGGCATTGACGTCGCGCGTTTTCAAAGTCCGCTTAACTGGGGCGTGGCACGCCAAAACGGTGTGAACTTTGCCTTTATCAAAGCGACTGAAGGTGGCGATTTATTGGACCCGATGTTTGCCGATCACTGGCAGGGCGCAGGCCGCGCGGGCGTGGCGCGGGGGGCTTATCATTTCTACTATTTCTGTACCACGCCCGAGGTCCAGGCCCGCTGGTTCATCCAGAACGTACCCAAAACGCCCGGCATGTTGCCACCCGTGCTGGATATGGAATGGAACCCGTTTTCGCCAACTTGTACCCTGCGCCCCCCTGCGGAAACCGTGCGCCGACATACCAAGACCTTTTTGCGGATCGTCAAGGCACATTACGGCCAGCAACCGATCATCTATACCACGCCTGACTTCTACGAAAAAAACCAGATGGGCCGTCTGCACGGTGTTGAATTCTGGCTGCGTTCGACCGCCGCGCATCCGTCCGAGAAATACCCGAACGAGCGCTGGACGTTCTGGCAATACACCAGCACAGGCCGCGTGCCCGGTGCATCGGGAGATCTGGACATCAACGTTTATTCAGGCGGTGCAGCCAGTTGGGGCAACTGGCTGGCCCGCCGGCAGGTACGTTAAACATTGCAAAACGGGAGAGGCCAGCCGCGTAGTGAACACGGCCGGCCTCGAGTGCTGCAAATGACACCAGCAAAACCGGTGTCAGAATTATGCGCTTAGCCGTCCATCCGGATCGTCGCGTTTTTCGGATCATAGGGGCTGTCCTCGACCACTTCGGCGTCCCAAAGCTGGTCAAACATCTTGACCTTCAGCTTGGTCCCAACGGCTGCTTGCTCAGGTTTGACATAGCCCATGCCGATTGATTTCCCAAAAGCCACGGAATACCCGCCCGATGTCAAACGCCCGACGCGCGTTTCGCCATGGTACAAGACCTCGCGGCCCCACGGATCAGCGTCATCTGGCCCGTCGATCAACAACGTCACGCACTGCGCGTGGATGCCATGTTCCTGCATCGCATCTTTGCCGTAGAAGTCTTTGGACAGGTCCACAAACCGCGGAAGATCAGCCTCAAGCGGAGTCGCGTCGCGGCCCAATTCAGTTCCGAATGCACGATATGATTTTTCCTGACGCAGCCAGTTTTGCGCGCGTGCGCCGACCAGCTTCATCCCGTGCTTTTCGCCCGCCTTTTCCAGCAGATCAAACAGGTGGTTTTGCATTTCAATCGGGTGGTGCAATTCCCAGCCCAATTCCCCGGTATAGGCAACGCGTATGGCGCGCACAGGCACCATGCCCAGTTCAATGTTGCGCATGGTCAGCCACGGGAACCGCTTATTGCTCAGCACGGTTTCCGGGTCGGCGTCCTTGATCACCTCTTTAAGCACATCGCGCGATTTCGGGCCAGCAATGGCGAAAACACCCCATTGCGTGGTCACGTCGTGGCATTCGATATACCCAAACTCAGGTGCCTTATCCGCAATAGCCTTGCGCAGATAGTCGCTGTCATAGGCCGTCCAAGCACCAGCGGAAACAAGGTAGTATTCATCATCAGCCAAACGCACGATTGTATATTCCGTGCGGGTCGTCCCGTGGCTGGTCAGTGCATAGGTCAGGTTGATGCGGCCCACCGATGGTAACTTGTTACAGGTAAACCAATTCAGAAATTCAGTCGCGCCCGGCCCTTTGACCAGATGCTTGGTGAATGCTGTTGCGTCAATCAGACCCACGCCCTCGCGGATCGCCTTGGCTTCTTCGACGGCATATTGCCACCAGCCACCGCGCCGGAACGACCGGCTGTCATGGTCACTGAAACCCTTCGGTGCAAAATAGTTGGGGCGTTCCCAACCGTTCACATGGCCAAACTGTGCGCCCCGTGCTGCCTGACGGTCATAGGTTGGCGATGTACGCAGCGGACGGCAAGCGGGCCGCTCCTCATCGGGGTGGTGCAGGATATAGACATGCTCGTATGCCTCTTCGTTCTTGCGCGCGGCATATTCGGTGGTCATCCAGTCGCCGTAACGCTTGGGGTCAAGCGACGCCATGTCGATCTCGGCCTCTCCGTTCACCATCAATTGCGCCAGATAATAGCCGGTGCCACCAGCCGCCGTGATCCCAAACGAGAACCCTTCGGCCAGCCACATATTGCGCAAACCGGGTGCAGGGCCAACCAGTGGATTGCCGTCTGGTGTATAGCAAATCGGCCCGTTGAAGTCATCCTTCAGGCCACAGCTTTCGGCCGAGGGGATGCGGTAATTCATCGCCATATACTGATCTTCGATCCGGTCCAGATCCAGCTGGAACAGATCTGCCCGGAAACTGTCGGGCACACCATATTCAAACCGCGCAGGCGCGTGTTTCTCGTAGACACCCAGAATCCAACCGCCGCGTTCTTCGCGGACATAGGACTGCGCATCGGCGTCGCGAATAACGGGGTGCTCGACGTTGCCCTCACCCTTGCGGAACGCCACCAGCGCAGGGTCCTGATCCATGACGATAAACTGATGCTCAACCGGAATGGCCGGCATCTTGATGCCCAACATCTTTGCCGTGCGCTGCGCATGGTTGCCAGAAGCGGTCACAACATGCTCAGCGGTAATGATAACCTGCTCGTCCGACGGAACAAGGTTGCCCCCCCGCTCGACCATCTTGGTCACGGTCACTTCCCACGCTTCACCATTCCAATGAAACGCATCCGCCTGCCATTTACGTTCAATCACAACGCCCCGCTGGCGCGCCCCCTTGGCCATCGCCATGGTCACATCAGCAGGGTTAATATAGCCGTCCGTCTGGTGATAAATCGCGCCTTTCAAATCCTCGGTGCGGATCAGCGGCCATTTCGCCTTGATTTGGTCGGGGGTCAGCCATTCATAGGGCACGCCGCATGTCTCTGCTGTGGCCGCATACAGCATATACTCGTCCATGCGCTCATCGGTCTGCGCCATGCGCAAGTTGCCCACGACAGCAAAGCCCGCGTTCAACCCGGTCTCTTCCTCAAGTGATTTATAAAACTTGATCGAATAATCATGAATATGCGTCGTTGCATAAGACATGTTGAAATACGGCAGCAACCCCGCCGCGTGCCACGTTGACCCGCTGGTCAGTTCGTCACGTTCCAACAACATAACATCGTCCCACCCCGCACGGGCCAGATGATACGCGATCGACGTGCCAACAGCACCGCCGCCGACAACCAATGCTTTGACTTGAGTTTTCATAAATCCAATGCTCCGCCGGACTAAGGGTTGCGCCGATATTTAACAGCCCCAGCATAAAACGCACAGCCCAGCCGACCCATGACGGCCCAAATGCGACGCGGCCCAAAAAACCGGGCCCCTAAACCCTTTCCAAATGGAGCTAGATCCCCGCCGGAGACATCAAACGCCCCTGCGGGACGCAGGGGCAAACATCATGCCGCGCGCCAGCGCGACCTTTGGATCAACCCGGAAATATCTTACCGGGGTTCATGATGTTGTCAGGATCCAACGCACGTTTGATCATGCCCATAACCTCCGCCGCACCGCCAAGTTCTTTCACCAAATAAGGGCGTTTTCCTTGCCCTATGCCATGCTCGCCCGTGCAAGTACCGTCCATTGAAATAGCCAAACCATTGAGCCAGCTGACATATTCCTCGGCCCGTGCCACCTCGTCTGCGTCGTCCATGTCCAACAACAGGGACGCATGGAAGTTACCATCCCCCGCATGGCCGACAATCGGCGCAATCAGGCCAAGCTCGGCCGCCTTGGCGTTCGCCGCGCCCACCGCATCAGCCAACCGCGAGATTGGCACACAAACATCGGTCGCCACAGCTTTGCAGCCGGGGCGCAGCGCCAGCATTGCCCAATACGCATCATGTCGCGCTTGCCACAGCTTGTTGCGTTCCTCCATCGTGGTGGTCGCCTGATAATCTGACCCACCGTTTTCCTCGGCCAATGCCCTGAACGATTCAGCCTGTTCGACCACACCCGCGTCTGATCCGTGGAATTCCAGCAGCAGCATCGGTGTTTCGGGCAACGACAGCTTGGAATAGCCATTTACAGCCTTAACTACCATCGCATCCAGCAGTTCGATCCGCGCCACGGGCAACCCGAATTGGATGACACTCATCACAGTTTCGCAGGCGGCCTCGACCGATGGAAACGAACAGCGCGCCGAGCTGATGGCCTCAGGTATGCCCTGTAATTTCAAGGTGATTTCCGTGATAATCCCAAGGGTGCCTTCGGACCCTACCATCAGCCGCGTCAGGTCATACCCGGCAGAAGATTTGCGCGCGCGCTGTGCAGTGCGGATGACCGCGCCATCGGCCATTACGGCCTCGACCGCGATTACGTTGTCCTTCATCGTGCCATAGCGCACCGCATTGGTGCCCGACGCCCGCGTCGCCGTCATTCCCCCAAGGGATGCATTGGCACCCGGATCAATCGGAAAAAACAGTCCCTGATCACGCAGATGGGTATTCAGCGCCTCACGGGTCACACCCGGCTGCACACGGCAATCCAGGTCAGCTGCATTAACCTCAAGCACGCGGTCCATGTGCGACACGTCGATCGAAATTCCGCCCGCAGGCGCGTTCACATGCCCTTCGAGCGACGTGCCCGTGCCAAAGGCGATGACTGGCACTTTATGCGCGGCACAAGCTTTCACGGCGTCGACCACATCTTGGGTGGATCGGGCGAACAACACTGCGTCGGGGGCCTGGTTTTTGATCCACGTCGTTGTATGGCCATGCTGTTCGCGGATCGCTTGACCCGTCTGAAACTGCTCTGCAAATTGCTGCTTTAAGATACCCAGAACGGTGGCTATGCCAATTTCGTTTCTAGGCAGGTCTGTCGGCTGTACCATATCTGGTGGTCCCTTGGTTATTGACCAAGGGCTATGCCTTCGCGGCGCGGATCGGCACCGCCGCTTAGACCGTTACCGATGGCGATCATATGCAGGCCCGAGGTCAGCGCCCGCGTGGATGTCTTGTACCCAAGGTTTTCCAAAGCGTCGACCGAAACCGCCATTTCGGTGCCCTCTTCCAGATCATAGGTGCCGAAACGGTTCACGGCATGGGGCAATGACGCAGCTTGCTGCACGTCCATACCCCAATCGATATACGCGATTATCGCACCTGCGACATAGCCAATGATGCGGCTTCCACCGGGGCTGCCTACGGCCAACACGGGCTTGTCGTCCTTCATCACAATTGTTGGTGCCATTGACGACCGGGGCCGCTTACCCGGCTCAACCCGGTTCGCAATGGGCACGCCGTTTTCATGACTGCTAAAGGAGAAATCCGTCAGTTCGTTGTTCAATAGAAAGCCGCGCACCATCAACCGACTTCCAAATCCGTTTTCAATCGTCGTTGTCATACTGGCCACGTTGCCCATGCTATCTACAATCGAAATGTGCGAGGTCGAGGGCAGTTCAATCGCCAAGTCATCGGCCCAGTTCAGTGCGTGATCAAAAGTGGGCTTGCCGGGGGCGACTTCGGGCAATGCATCATCGCCTGCCAGCAATTTAGCCCGCTCCGCGAGATAGGCTGGGTCCAACATGCCCTCCACCGGGACGGGCACATAGTCGCTATCGGCGACATAGCGGCCTCGATCCGCAAAGGCGAGCCGCGAGGCATCACCGATCAAGCGCAACACATTGGGGTCTTTAGGGCCCGCGCTCAAATCATATCCTTCGAGCAGCCCCAGAATTTGCCCGACAGCCAATGCACCAGACGAGGGAGGACCCATGCCGCACACCTCATGTGCGCGGTAAGGGGCGCAAACGGCGGCGCGTTCTTTGACCTGGTAGATCGACAGATCGACCTGTGACAACACGCCGGGATTGCCTGCCGCCCCCTGTACCGTCGCAACGATGTCAGCCGCGATCCCCCCGGTATAGAAAGCATCAGCCCCCTGTTCCGCGAGTATCCCGAGCGTGCGCGCATAATCGGGGTTTTTCAGAGTTACCCCCGCCGCAATCGGCACCCCGTCCGGCAGGAAATATGCGGCTGTGCTGGGCGAGCTTGCCAAACGCTCAGCGTCACTCATCACAAGGCTGGCAAGGCGCGGCGACACTGTGAAACCCGTTTCTGCCATTGCTCCTGCAGGTGCCAACAGGTTTGCCCATTCGAGCTTGCCCCAACGTTGATGCACAGCCTCCAGCAATGCGGGCGTGCCGGGTGTGCCCACAGATCGTCCGCCAACAACCGCGTCAAAAAACTTTAGCGGTTCGCCTGTCGCATCCTGAAACAATTGCGGCGTCACGGCTAAAGGTGCCGTTTCGCGACCGTCTAATGTGGTTATTTCGCCGCTGGCAGCATCGTACCAGACCAAAAAGGCACCACCACCAAGGCCCGAGCTTTGTGGTTCGACCAGACCAAGCATCGCCTGAACCGCCACCAGCGCATCCGCCGCCGTACCACCATTGGCCAGCACATCAGCGCCCGCCTGAACGGCATGAGGGTTGGCGGCAGCGACCATCCAGTTTTCAGCCGTGACCGGCTTGCCCGCATCTTTGGCGGCAAAAGCTGCAGTCACGTTGGGTGACATTGCCTCGAATGCCCCAGCCCCAGCTGCCTCTGGGGCGATGCTATCGGCGGCCTGCTGCGCAAGCGCCCCGCTGGCCAGACAACAAAATGCAATGGCGGTAAGGGTCATACGCATGGGGGACGCTCCTTCAGGTAGAAGAGAATTACAGCATCGACGGCACGACCTGATCCGGTGGGCGGTGGCCGTCTTCGAATGTCTTGATGTTAATGATGACTTTTTCGCCCATCTCGATCCGCCCTTCGAGCGTGGCAGACCCCATGTGCGGCAGCAAAACCACGTTATCCAGTTCGCGCAGGCGCGGGTTGATGTCGGTACCGCGTTCGTAGACATCCAGACCAGCGCCTTGCAATTCGCCCGCGCGCAACATCCGGGTCAGGGCGTTTTCGTCAATCACTTCGCCCCGCGAAGTATTTACGATCACAGCCTCGGGTTTCATCAATTTCAGGCGTCGGGCGCTCATCAGGTGGAACGTGCTGGGGGTGTGCGGGCAGTTGATGCTTAGCACATCCATTCGGGCGACCATCTGATCAAGGCTGTCCCAATAGGTGGCACCCAGTTCTTCTTCAACTTCGGGGCGCAGGCGGCGTCGATTGTGGTAATGCACCTGCATGCCAAAGGCGGCAGCGCGGCGTGCCACAGCTTGACCGATCCGGCCCATCCCAAGGACGCCCAAACGGCGCCCGCTGACACGACCGCCCAGCAAAGCCGTGGGTGCCCAGCCTTTCCAATTGCCAGATTGCATTTGTGCCATGCCTTCGGACATGCGGCGCGTCACAGCCAGAATAAGCGCCATAGCCATGTCAGCAGTGTCATCGGTCAGAACGCCCGGCGTGTTGGACACCAGAATGCCGCGCTGACGGGCGGTGGTGACGTCAATATGGTCAACACCCGCGCCATAGTTGGCGATTAATTTCAGTTGGCCACCCGCCTGCCCCAAAAGGGCCGCGTCGATTTCATCCGTGACAGTTGGCACCAGAATATCGGCTGTTTTCATGGCCTCGCCCAGTTCGGCGCGCGTCATTGGCGTATCATCTTCGCGCAATGTCACATTAAAAAGTTCCGACAATCGCTTTTCAACGACCTCCGGCAACCGTCGCGTGACTACAACACTTAGCGGTTGCTTTGACATTATGAGCCTCCCAAATCTGGCTTTGCGCTTTGCTTAATGGCATGGTGTCCCAAGCGGCGACGAGGCACAAGAACTTCGCGGCCTAAAAGAGCATTAAATCAGCAACAAACCACCTAGCAGGCTGTCATGACACCCAAATTTCGTATTGCCCTATTCGGGGCGCTTCTCTTGATTCCGTTGGCTTTCAGCCCTGTCCAAGCGGCGGAAGAGCTTGGCCAGGTGACCAATTTGCCAGTGCCACGATTTGTGTCGATGAAAGCCGCCGAAGGGAATGTTCGGCGTGGCCCTTCTCTGACCCATCGGATCGATTGGGTGTTCAAACACCGCGACATGCCCCTGCGCATCACCGCTGAACATGGTCACTGGCGCCGCGTCGAAGACCGCGATGGCATGGGTGGCTGGGTCCATTATTCGCTGCTGTCCGGCACCCGCACAGTTTTAATTGAACAGGACAAACTTAAATTGCTGGTGCGCCCTGATCCGAACGCCCCTGTCGCCGCCGAATTCGAGATCGGTGCCATTGCGCGGCTTGGCGAATGCAGTCTTGAATGGTGTTTCCTGCGTGCAGGCGGCTACAAAGGCTGGGCTCCCAAGGCTCGACTTTGGGGCGTTGGCACCCGCGAAATCCGCGACTAGGGTGGCGCCATGGGCCACGAATCCATGACACTTCACTTAATAAGGACATAATCATGCGCGCGATAACCTACTCCACACTGGGCGAAGCCCGCGATGTTCTAAAGCTGGTCGACATGGAAACGCCCTCGCCCGCCCAAGGCGAAGTCTTGGTGCGTTTGGCAATGTCTGGCGTAAACCCGTCTGATGTGAAATCGCGGCGCGGCCGCCCCGGTATCACAAAGCCCCCCTTCGATCAGGTTATTCCGCACAGCGATGGTGCCGGTGTGATCGAAGCGGTTGGCAAAGGCGTCGATAGCGCACGGATTGGCCAACGGGTCTGGATTTGGAACGGTCAGTGGCAGCGCCCCTTTGGCACCGCAGCAACCCATATCGCGCTTCCTTCGGCCCAAGCTGTCGATCTGGCCGATGACGTGTCGTTTGAGGCTGCCGCAAGCTTTGGCATTCCCGCCCTTACCGCGTGCCACGCCGTATTTAATGGTGAAGATGTCAAAGGCCAAACGATCCTGATCCAGGGCGGCGCTGGCACGGTCGGCTATCTGGCCGTGCAACTTGCCAAATGGGCAGGCGCACGGGTGATTGCCACGACCGGCAAAGACGGTGCGCGCCGCGCCACGAAAGCGGGGGCAGATGTCGTGTTGGATTACGCCTCGCCCGACTTGTTGGCAAAGGTGTTGGCCGCGAACGACGGAAAGCCAGTCGATACAGTGATCGAGGTAGAGTTCGGCGTAAACGTCGGGCTAGATGCCGAAGTCATCAAGCCAAACGGGCGCATCGCAGCCTACGGATCGGCCAAGGAAATGGCACCAACCCTTCCCTTTTTGCCGCTGCTTTTCAAGGCGGTAACAATCGATATTATCCTGGTTTACCTTTTGACGGACGCCCAACGCCGGATTGCCATCGACAAGGTCCATCAGGCATTGGCCGAGGGGGCGCTGGACTGTCCCGTAGAGCTGATTTTTCCGCTGTCCGATACAATTCGAGCCCACGAGGCGGTCGAAGCAGGTGCCCGCAGTGGTGCTATCTTGGTTGATTGCTCAGAATAACTGCGCGGTCAGAGCGGGGTTCTTAAAGATTCCGGACCAACTACTATCTAAGGAATTGCGCGCGATTGCAAAGTTGCGCGCCAAGGCACAGTCTAGGTCTGCGAACGTGTATCGCCGATAAGAGGGACGTACCATGAAGTTTCTTGCACTGATCTTCTGCCTGTTGTTCCCTCTGGGCGCAGCTGCCCAAGACACGTCCACCCAGCCCACCGGCACAATCACTGTCCAAGAAAGCGCCGCCGGTGACCGCGCCATAGCAAGGCGGATTCGCGATATACTTGCTGAACTGGATGGGTATGCCAGTGTGGATGTCACCGTTTCGGCCGGGATCGTGACCCTGACAGGCACAACTGTTGATACCCGAAAGGCCAAGCAACTAAACGATCTTGTCGGACGTATCGAAGGGGTTGTCGCAATCGAAAACGAGGTGGCAGAAACCACCGATGTCGGCGACCGGCTCAACCCCGTGCTTGACCGTTTCAAATCCCGCATCGCGCAAGCCGTGGCGTTTCTGCCACTCGCAGGGATCGCTTTGGCTGTTTTTGTTGGAATCGTTCTGTTCGGTTTTTTCGTCGCAAGGCGACAGCAGCCATGGAACAGAATAGCCCCTAATGCCTTTATCGCCGACATCTACCGTCAGGTCATCAGGCTGTTATTTATCATTGCCGGCCTGGTTCTTGCCCTAGACATTGTTGGCGCGACGGCCCTTTTGTCAGGGATCCTTGGTGCTGCCGGGATCGTCGGCTTGGCAATCGGTTTTGCTGTACGTGACACGGTTGAGAATTTCATCGCCTCGGTCATGCTGTCGATCCGCCAACCCTTCCGTCCCAACGATACCGTCGAGATTGAGGGCGACACCGGTAAGGTAATCCGCCTGACCAGCCGTGCCACGATCCTGCTCAGCTTTGATGGCAATCACATCCGGATCCCCAATTCGACCGTCTTTAAAAGCCGCATCGTCAATTTCACGCGCAACGCAGAGCGCAGGTTTTCTTTTGAATTGGGGATGGCCCCGGACACTGATTTTGCCTCAGCGCGCACCCTTGCCCTTGAGACGCTTGCCGCGTTGCCCTTTGTTCTAGATAAGCCAGAACCCAGCGTTTGGATCGAAACGATTGGCGACAGCACAATTTCACTCCAACTTGCTGCATGGGTAGACCAAACGGATACCAGCATCGATCTTGCCCGCGGCGAAGCAATCCGTCTGACGATCGCAGCGTTTGATCACGCCGGCTTTGCCATGCCCGAACCTACGTACAGGCTGAAAAGTCCAACAGATGTTGTCGGCACCGAATCAAAGCCAAAAACCAAAGGAACGTCACCCATGCCACCACCTATGGCCGCGCAAGATGTGGACGCAAACGCAGAGAAAGCGCTGGAGCAGATCATCGACCAAGAACGGGCCGGAACAGAGAGCGACTTACTGACCGACAAAGCCGCAAAGGAATGAATTTCACCCGAAACTCTGCATTTTTTCTTTAATCAGGTCTTGCACCATCCCGAAACCCGGACTAAATAACGGCCAGTGATGGGATGTGGCCTAGCGGTAGGGCACCTGTTTTTGGTACAGTAGATCGTAGGTTCGAATCCTACCATCCCAGCCACAGCCACTTACTAAAATTCAATATACTCAAAGACTTATGATGCCATGTGTGTTACATGCGTGGCACATGTGTGTTACAGTTTTGTTGATCAGATAATCTCCCTTACCTGAGTGGTATGCTCTCTGTGAAACTAAGATATATCGGTGGTTGGTCCAAAAGGCCGATTATTAATAAGGCTGGCGATTCTCTGGCCCCTTCCTTTGTTTTCAAAAGCCCTATTTCACCACCATCAAGGATCTAAATATGAGCGACCTAAAACTGTTCCGGCTTGCCAACAACTCGGCAACCGAAGTTCTGGGCACCGGTCTCGCTCTTGAGAAATCGCTGCAAACCTTGCTCGAGCAAAACTTGGAGACCTTCCTCGGCGTCCGTTTCCTAGCGTCAGAATTTTCGACCGGCTCAGACCATGGCGGGCGTATGGACACACTTGGACTGGATGAAAACGGTTATCCCGTGATCATCGAATACAAGCGCTCTACGAATATGAACGTCATTAATCAGGGTCTGTTCTATTTGGATTGGTTAGTCACCCATCGGGGTGATTTCGAAATGCTGGTGCTCAAGACATTCGGGCCGGAAGCCGCGCAATCGGTCGAATGGTCTTCACCCCGCCTGATTTGTATCGCTGGGGATTTTAGCAAATTTGATGAGCACGCAATCAAGCAGATGAACCGCAACATCGACCTGATCCGTTATGTGAAGTTTGGCGAGGACCTGCTGCTGCTAGAACAGATCAATGCAGCCGTGGCCCCGTCGAATGGAGTAACCACCATCACGGGCCCCAAATATGCTGCTGGGAAGGCGAAATATACTACCATCACAGACTACCTAGACAAGGCAGATGCTGACCTGACGGACCTCTATGAGGCTGTGAAAGCGTATCTGATGGGATTGGGCGATGATGTGCAGCACAAGACACTCAAAAACTACTTCGCCTTCAAACGGATCAAGAACTTTGCCTGTGTCGAAGTGAAAAACCAAGACAAGAAGGTCGTGCTATATCTGAAGGTAGACCCCGACACCGTGGAGCTTACCGACGGGTTCACCCGTGATGTTCGCAAGATTGGCCACTTCGGCACTGGTGATCTGGAGGTGACCATCCGGTCACTCGCTGATTTCGACAAGGCAAAGCTGCTGATCGAGAAAAGTTATGAAGGTGCGTAGCAATCGACTAGGGTTTAGGCCCAAACCTAGGCCATAAAGCCAACGTTCGCTCACTGGCTCACGAACATCCAGAGAGATTGACCTGCCCCCCCCAAAAAAAACCGTCCCTCACTTTGATGCAGAGTTTGCTCAACCATTCGAAGAAGCAAACAAATGCGACTGAGCCGTTTCACCGAAACCCAGATTATCGGGATGATCAAAGAACAAGAATCCGTGTCATTTCGGAGCAGGTCTCGGATCGTTTGAGGACAAGTCTGGTCGGCAGGAGCCTCGGCAACCAGCTATCGATCCTTCACTGTTAATTTTAGAAATGCGAGCTATAAAAGCCAATCTACAACGCAACGGCACTAGTCACAACGTGTTGAAACCAAAACAAGGGCTGCTTGATCATGTTGGAAATAAACAGTCCGCCCACTTCGTAACCTTGAGGGACGGACCGTCAGCCATTCGACTAAGTCTGGTTTCCGATGTACACTAAATTCGGCGTATCTTCGCGCGACAGATAACACGTCGCCGACGTTCTTACCGGAAGGCCATTATTACGTCCCCTTGTGAGATTTTCAGGTCCGACACCAGCTGGGCAGGCAGGAATATTGACCCAATCCCAACCCTTCCTCGCCATGCACTGCATGTAAACCCTATCCCTCAAACCAGAATTTGCATCCGAAGTGACAACATTTCCACCATAAGTTTGACCACCGGTGCTGTTGCAGATCGTCTGGTAGCCGATTTGATTACAAAAGGTTTGTACCGGCGTGGTGTATGTTGGCGTTGTGCTTACGACCGTTCGCTGAGGCACTCTTTGAGTTGCATCAACCTGACAGTCTAGCATTTCGTTTTGCAATACAGCATCACTTGCGTTTGCTTTGTATGGAAAGGATGTCAAAGGCTTTCCGGCCTTATAGCCTTGATAGGACGTCGCTTCACAACCGGCCACAACAAGCACGATTGCCATGCAGCCAAACTTCATAGAAAAATTCAATTTCGTTCCACTTCTAATACCTCGAATCGACATTCCCCAATTAGAATATCTTTCCGCTCAAAAAGCCACTGCTCTGCGCACCGATCAAGCCACTTCGCCCCTAGGTACCATTGCTCGGACAGGGGGCGGTCTTGCCCAACGCCTTAGAACGGCAGCGCGGAGGCCAAGCTCATAGGGCCACGCCACCAATTGTCCTTTTGGAACGTCTAGGACCTGCATGTTGCTGGTGGTGCTCGACAGGGGGACAGTTGACTTTGAAAACAGTGTCCAAACGGCTCAATACTGTTCACGTCTGAACACTCTGAAGGTCTACTTTTTTCCATGGCTTGACGAGCATTGAAGTCCGTTGCTGGTCTTGCGGGCATACTGTCGAGTTAACGCCAGTGGAGCTGCCCAGCGGCATCCTTCAGCATGACTTCGAGCGCAGGGCAAAGTGCAAGTGTGGCACTGGATGGCCGCAGGTGAAACCTGTTTCCGAAGCTTCTAAGCCGCTGGTAACCCAATTGCGTAGAACTTCCTTGTTGTTGTCATACTAACGGCACCTTTTCGTCAAATTTTTCAGTCATCTGCTTGCGTGTATTTTAGGCAGAAATTTTCTATAGGTCAGCGGTCCGCTGCGAAGTATGCGGCGGGCCGCTTTTTCGCGACCTTCATCCTCGAACTCATGTGCTTAGGCGAACGACCAGCCGACCTGAGCTTGAAAGGGGGCAGGTTCGTTCCTCCAGCTCAAAGAATGGTCGACCGCAACTCTCAGTCAGTTTTGTTCACTGTCAAAATCAATAGAAAAAGCTGCCATTCAAATTCAAACTGGGGGTCAAATTGGTGGACGCCGAAATATCTAAGCATTCTAAAGCACTGATATATAATATCAAATTTTAGATCTATGGCGGAGGAGGTGTCCGCCTCTTGAAAGATGCAGAGTGTGGCGGAAAACTGCATAACCACTTATTTTATATAGATTAAACCAATGGAACTTTTGATTTCGCTTGCAGGAACACGCAGTTGAGCGCACATGATTGCAAACTTTATGGTGGCAAGGATGGTGGCAAGAAATGCCGAAACGTGCGCTTGAGCTTAAGTCGATCCAAGTAAACCGTATTGCAACCCCCGGACGGCACCCGGTTGGAGGGGTATCGGGCCTACACCTCAATGTCACCGATACTGGTGCAAAGTCTTGGATACTTCGGGTGATGGTTGGGAACAAGCGGCGACACATCGGCTTAGGATCGCTGGCCGATGTATCGCTGGCACAAGCTCGCGAGCTTGCACGCGAAAAGCGGAAGATGATCGCAGAAGGCATCGATCCGGTTGAGGTGCGCAAGGAAGCCCGAGCATTGGCCGTTTCACAAAGTGAAAAAGGCATGACCTTTGAAGATGCTTTTGAGAGATATTTTACGGAGAAACTTGAAAGTGAGCTCAGCAATCCAAAGCACCGAGCCCAGTGGCGATCTACATTGACCACCTACGCCTACCCCACGATTGGCGACGTGGCCGTGAATGATATATCTAAGGAAGCGGTCCTATCGGTCCTGACACCAATATGGATTACAAAAACAGAAACGGCCACTAGAGTGCGTCAGCGCATTGAGCGGGTATTGGATTGGGCTACCGCCATGGGATATCGCTCCGGGCCGAACCCTGCCCTGTGGAAGGGCAATCTGCAACAACTCCTCCCAGCTCCGGCGAAGATCAAAAACGTGGTCCACTACCCTGCAATCGCTCTTGATGACGTCACCCGATGGTTCAAGATTCTGCGCACAAGGGATGGCGTAGCCGCGAAGGCCGTTGAGTTCCTTACCCTCACCGCTTCGAGGTCCCAAGAGATCAGAAAAGCAAAGTGGGACGAAATTTCGTTTGAAACTGGCGTATGGAATGTTCCTGCGGACCACATGAAAGCGAAGATTGCCCACCGCGTGTTATTGTCGAAAGCCGCTTTGGAACTGTTGCGAAAAACGCCACGATTTGCAGGCTGCCCTCTAATCTTCCCTTCACCCCGGAATGGCGAGATGTCTGATGCCACTTTGGCAGCGGTTTTAAAACGTATACAAAAGGCAGAGACGACCAATGGCGGCTTAGGGTTCGTAGATCCGGTATCAAGACGGCCTGCTGTGCCGCACGGGCTACGATCAACCTTCCGGGACTGGGCAGCCGAGAAGACTGAGTATGCTAGTGATCTGGCTGAAATCGCCCTGGCGCATGAAGTGGGCAATGAAGTTCAACGTGCTTATAGACGTGGCGACATGTTGGAGAGGCGTAGGGATTTGATGGAAGATTGGGCGGCTTTTTTGAGAGCGCGATAAATTTGCCCGCGAGATGCATGGGTTAGCTGATCTATGGCTAACCATTGAGCGGCAACCAGCTTTGCTGGCAACACCAGAAAGAGCCTCTAACCTACAACTGAGTGCATTGCCCCTGCTTCATTTCCACTCCCTGCGAACCTCTCACATAGAAAGCGAGAACTTCCCGAACTGATACATATACGCAGGTAATTGGCGGGAAAGCAGCATTGGCAGATGCCCCGTCAGCGCGCCGGATTTCTACCGAGGTCAACGGGCCTTCATTTGCGTTGCCTGGAAACGCGAAGATGTTGTGGATGACACTTGCCGGAGCTCCCGCTGAATCAACGACCTCTCGAAGAGCTTTCTCGTAAAACATCTGTTTGGCAATGTCTGGCCAGCCAGGCGCACTTTCCGCGCTCTTGGCTGCGTAATATTTCGCATCAACGATGGTGTAGCTGGATATGTCTTCAAGGATGATGTCGGTTTGCATACCCCTGCTGCGCGGATCGTCTTTGCCGCTGCCCATCAGAAGATAGACCGGCTTGGGCAGCTCACTGTTCCAGTTCCGCCGCTTGTCATATGGAGATCTTACGATGGTTTCGCGAAGCATAGTTTCCCAGACCGCATGAAAGTCGCTGACACCGAAGACAAAGGCACCGTCTGACGACTTGCGTGTTTCACGAAGATAGAACCGCAGATATTCCGCAAGGAATATCGACCGGGCCGAGTATAGCGATGGCAGAAGGGCATCCAGCTTTCTGGCCCATGTAGTTCTCGGAAACGGCGGGCGCGGGCATGAGAGCAGCTCCTGACGTTTACTGGATGTTCCGGTTAACCACCAGGCATGGGCAAGATGGATTTCACGAACCACAGCGGCCTGAATCTGAGCAAGAAGGGCGTTAGTGCTTCTGGTCGTGCGGCTGGTGCGGATGTCGGTAAAGACGGGCTGGCCTTTGTGGCCAGGCATTGCGATCTCGCGTTTGACCGTTCTTGTCCAGTCAGGCTTTCCTGCGTTTCTGGTCTGCTGACGGATGCGCTCCGAGAAGAGGCCGTGATCCCTGAAATCATCAGCCAGCCGCTTGATCACCGACAGCGCACCAGGATTGCCCGCCTCGCCATCGTCCTCGAAATCGCGTTTCGACGTTTCCCCGCCGAAGCGCGCCAGTGCCCGCATAGTCAGTGACGCGGTTTCAAGATCAACGTCCGCGTTGCCGGTTTTCGCCTCTCTGGGCAGAAATACGACAGCGCCCTTTTCCGAGTGATGGATCAGGCCGCAGTAGTGAACCGTCTTTTGGTCATCCACACGGCCGATGCCCCGTTCGCGCATGGCAGCAAGCACCGCATCTTCATGCCGGTCAAGACCTGCTACGGGGTCACGGTCCGAAAGGAAGACAGGAAGGTTAGGATGCATCGTCGCCGGTCTCGTCCTCTTGCACCGGTTCGACAATAATCGCAGCGTGAGCTACTCCCCATTAGTTGGACAGTATCTGGCGTAAATTAAGCTACTCTTTGCACCTGCTGATCGGGGTTGGTTGTTTCAATTCTCT
>RCMY010001700.1_pt1 | contig 24832 bp, 22 predicted proteins | sample 2041341 | NCBI WGS metagenome assembly RCMY01 (sample SAMN09708234, study PRJNA481090) | Marine sediment metagenome, whole genome shotgun sequencing project.
TGGGTGTAAGTACAGGATTTATCCATGGCTTTGCCGAGACCTTTGATTCACAGGTGTTAGTGGCCGATTTACCCAATATGCAATTCGTGCCTTTAGCGGCCTCAGTGCGTATATGGCCTTCCAATTCAATTTCATTTGGTATAGATGCTGGTCAAGCTTTGGGAATCAATGAAGATAATGAAGGGGGATTTTATTACAGACCCATCTTAGGATACCTGATGGGTGCCTTTACTGAATTGAATTTTTCATATACCACAATCAATATGGATAATGACCTTTCGTGGAATTCTGTGAATTTAGGATTGCTTTTTACAATTCCGCCCAAAAGAAGATTATAGTACCCTAAAACGTAATTCACACAACCCCAAGGGAAGTCATGGCGCTTCCTTTTTTTTATGCCTAACATTTCGCTACTTTTATCGAACGAATGCCACAATGGGCATTATATTAAAAGACCAAAGCATCTCTCGCTATGGATAGCAATAGTTGAGGAAGGCAAAAAAACATACATATGAAAGTCTTGATTATCAACGGACCCAACTTAAACCTTCTAGGCAAAAGGGAGCCCGAAGTTTATGGGAGCACCACATTTGAGGAATATTTTCCCCAGCTACAATTTAAATTCAAGGATCTGGAATTAGCATACTATCAATCGAATATTGAAGGGGAGCTTATTGATAAAATACAGGAAGTGGGATTTTCTTATGATGGTATTATAATAAATGCTGGGGCCTATACCCACACTTCGATAGGGATAGGGGATGCCATAAGGGCTATAACTACTCCAGTAGTTGAGGTACACATTTCAAATACGTTCAGTAGGGAGGATTTTAGGCATGTTTCCCATATTTCACCGGGTGCCCAAGGAGTCATTTTAGGCTTTGGGCTGCAAAGCTATGACTTGGCCATTCAGAGTTTTCTTTGAGATTTAAGATAGAAAACTGAACCCAACACCAGCTATACACCATCAAGGACGGTCCATAGCAATATCGTTGACAATAATTAAAAGGTTAAGAACTATCTCGCAAACTAACTAACCTAACTTCATTTGAAAACAAAAAAAATAAATCAAAACAATAAGTTTTTGCTACGAGACATGGCGGAATGTTGAGCGCTTCTCCGCTCCCGAACTACTCATAGCTTGGGTGCTAGCCATTAATCTCTCAAATACTTCTTATCAATATAAAAGGTGCCAAAAGGTAGGAGCGAGGCCATAAACAACACAACAAACCGCTTCATGCCCCATTTATGTTCTAGGGTCAATACAACGGCAAGAACCAGATATAGAATAAATAGAAAACCATGGGCATAACCAATATACTTATTAGGTTGACCTAAGTCAGCCAAGTATTTCAAGGGCATACTAATGGCGAAAAGCATTAAATAAGAGATGCCTTCTATGATGGCCGTATATCGAAAAGTTTTGAGCATATTTTGGTATTCTATGTTGAGGTCTCGACTGCGTCTGTCTACCAATTAGGCTGGCTTGGCCTGACCGTACCTATTTACTTGAAACTATAAATGGATTACCTCGCCGTAAGCATCGGCGACGGCTTCCATAACTGCTTCACTCATGGTTGGGTGTGGGTGTACGGCTTTTAGGATTTCGTGCCCTGTAGTTTCCAATTTTCGGGCAACTACGGCCTCCGCGATCATATCGGTAACTCCAGCCCCGATCATATGGCAACCTAACCATTCACCATATTTCGCATCAAAGATCACTTTTACAAATCCGTCTGGATTTCCCGATGCCTGTGCTTTTCCGCTTGCGGAAAACGGAAATTTACCCACCTTGATATCGTGACCCGCGTCCTTGGCTTGTTGTTCGGTAAGTCCTACAGAAGCAATTTCTGGGGTGCAATACGTACAGCCTGGAATATTTCCGTAATCTAAAGGTTCAACATGTATACCTGCTATTTTTTCAATACAAAGAATACCTTCGGCCGAAGCTACATGTGCCAAAGCCTGCCCTGGGGTTACGTCGCCAATGGCATAATACCCGGGGATATTCGTTTGGTAATATTCATTCACCAAAATTTTGTCACGATCCGTGGCAATACCTACATTTTCTAGACCAATATTTTCGATGTTTGTTTTGATCCCCACGGCGGAAAGCACAATATCTGCTTCCAATATTTCTTCCCCTTTAGCGGTTTTTACTGTGGCTTTAACACCTTCACCAGAAGTGTCAACGGCAGTAACCTCTGCCGACGTCATTATTTTTATGCCCATTTTCTTGAAACTACGTTCCAACTGTTTTGAAATGTCAATATCCTCAACAGGAACTATGTTTGGCAAATATTCTACTACAGTAACATCGGTTCCCATTGCTTTATAGAAATAGGCAAATTCAATGCCTATAGCACCACTACCAACCACGATCATCTTTTTAGGTTGATGGTCTAAGGTCATTGCCTCGCGGTAACCAATAATTTTTTTGCCATCTTGGGGTAAACTTGGCAATTCCCTACTGCGGGCACCGGTTGCTATAATAATGTTATTGGCACTGTACTCAGTTTCTTTTCCGTCAGCGTCTTTTACTGAAAGTTTTTTGCCTGATTTCAAGGTCCCAAAACCGTTGATGACTTCAATTTTGTTTTTTTTCATTAAGAATTGAACACCCTTGCTCATACCATCAGCTACATTACGGCTTCTTTTGACAACAGCGTCAAAATCTTTGTCAACACCTTCAGCTTTTAGTCCATAATCCCCCGCATGTTGTAAGTATTCAAAAACCTGAGCAGATTTCAATAATGCTTTGGTAGGTATGCAACCCCAATTAAGACAAACACCACCAAGATTCTCTCTTTCAACAATTGCAGTTTTTAACCCAAGTTGAGACGCACGGATTGCTGCAACATATCCTCCTGGACCACTCCCCAAAACAATAACATCAAAATTGCTCATATTTTTATTCTTTGATTTTCAAATTTGAGGTGCAAAAATACAAAACCAAATGTTAGTATTTAAAAATTGCATTTTAAAATAACAAATTGTGATGCCAATGATATATTGGTAAATAACCAACTCAATAAAGAAGTTATTTATTGAATTTTTCCTTGTTAAACACTTCTGATTCGCCTTTAGGTATTGATAAAGAAACCCAACTATCTCCTTTGATCATTTTCCCCAAAAGCACTATTTGCCCCACATGAGTAGCGTAATGGGCCAATTGACGGTTAACCGCTTCCACAATAGTATGTTCTTCGTTACGGATTTTTACAAGGCTATTGAAATTGTCTGAATTTATGGAAGCAATGGCATCAAAAAGGCATTGCCAGCCATTTTTCCAGGCGGCAATCATTTCAGTTTTTGTTGTGAACGGTTCTTCAAATTCGGTGTCTCGATGCCGCCAGGGTTTTTCACCATCCTCGGTTAGAAAATTAGTCCACCTGCTCTGCATATTCCCTGAAATGTGCTTTACGATTTGTGAAATGCTATTGTCTTTTTCTTGATATTTCCATAGAATATCAGATTCACCCAATTGGGCAAATGTCTTGTCGCCCATGGTTTTATACCGATCGAACTCAAAAAGTGCACTATTCAGGTAATTTTTGGCAAAGTCCATCTAATTTTAGTCTAAAAATTATTGATTTTTTGCGGGAACAAATTGTAAGGCCGCACCATTAACGCAATGTCTTTTGCCGGTTGTTTCACTGGGGCCATCTCCAAAAACATGGCCTAGATGGCCGCCACAGGTCGCACAATGTTCTTCGGTGCGTTTGTACCCTATTTTGTAATCGACATCATAGGCAACATTACCAACAATTTCCCGGTCAAAACTGGGCCAACCAGAGCCAGAATCATATTTATGGTCACTTTTGAAAAGCTCGGTTTTACATGCGGCACAGACATAGATGCCCTTTTTCTTATTATCTAAAAAAGCACTTGTACCGGCAGTTTCAGTTCCGGCTTTCCTTAAAACAATATACTGTAGATCGGTAAGTTCCTTTCGCCATTCGGCATCGGTTTTAACCACTTTGTATGCAACTTCCTTTGGGTCAGTTTTGCTTTTTGATTCGGCTTTTTCTTGGGAATTTCCTTTACATCCAACAAGGACAATGCATAAGGTGAAAATTATCTTCTTAATCATATTTTTTCTTTTGAATATTAGACGGCAGGTCTATTAACCCCTTTCAAATATAAAACACTTAAGCGTTGAAAAACATTAAGATTTTGTTAATCAAGTGTGTTTAATTTTAAAAATAAAAAACCCCGCTGTATTAAAGCGGGGTATATCTTACAAAGAATGGATTAGTTCAATTTTACTTTTTGTACATCTTTCTCTGTTACACCAAGCGTGTTCATTACAGCCTTTACATTTGATCGATCCAATCTAGATCCAGCGGCAAATTCGGCTGGTAAACTGCAATTCTAAATACTTGGGCATCAGTATCTCCTGCTGTTAAGGTACTTCTGTCGAAATCAGCCTCTAAAAAGATACTCACATCAAAAAATGTGTAGTCATAATTGTACTGTAACAATCCTTGGTCTACGAAACGTGTCTGTGGCAATAATCTCCAAACATCTACAGAGTCTCCATTGCCATCTACGTCTTGTTCCCATAAAATATAAACCAGCACCACATCACTCTCAAAAACCTCTACTGTTTGTGGAAATTCATAAAAAATCCTATATTCTTCAGCAACAAAATCACCTTCAATGTCAATGACCGTTCCTAAAATGTTGATTCCGTCCTGTCCATCTCTTCCGTCAAAGCCATCCAGGCCATCAAAACCTGGAGGACCTATCGGGCCTTCACAGGATATTATAAATAAGGATAAAAGTGCTCCGAGTACAATGCTAATTTTTTTCATAACTGTGGTTTTAATTGTTCTTTTGTTTTATATTCAAAGATTGATTCAAAAAGCGTTCCACTTTTTATCAGCTACCCATTTTTATTAATGGGAAAGTTTTGCGAAGTAAAGTAAACACTTAATTATCATGCCTTTTAGGTAAAGTTGATTAATTTTGCCAAAAATATAACCGTAGTATGTCCAAAGTTATTGCACACTCTCTTTTTTCTGAATTCGATATTAATTTATTCAAATCAGGCAAACACTTCAAATTATATGAGAAACTTGGGTCTCATCCTATTGAGGTCAATGGGGAAAAAGGAACCTATTTTGCGGTTTGGGCCCCAACGGCCAAATCTGTCTCTGTGATTGGAGATTTTAATGGTTGGCAAGGTAATGAACACCAACTCAATGTTCGATGGGACGAAAGTGGAATTTGGGAGGGGTTTATACCAGGAATGGGTAAAGGAACACTTTATAAATACAAAATACATTCAAACAATTTTGGCGTTGTCACAGAAAAGGCCGATCCTTTTGCAAAATCTTGTGAGCATCCGCCAAAAACTGCTTCAGTAGTTTGGGAAGCTGATTATACTTGGAAAGATAAAAAATGGATGGATACAAGGGAAACCAAGAATGGCTTGGACAAACCCTATTCTGTTTATGAAGTGCATTTAGGATCATGGAAGCGGAAAGAAAACAATGATTTTCTCTCCTATAAAGAACTGTCTGAAGATTTGGTAAAATATGTAAAGGAAATGGGCTTTACCCATGTAGAGTTTATGCCGATCATGGAATTTCCTTACGATCCATCTTGGGGGTATCAGCTAACAGGGTATTTTGCACCAACATCGCGCTTTGGTAACCCGGAAGAATTTAAACTACTGGTTGATAAATTACATCAGAGTGGGATTGGGGTTATCCTTGATTGGGTGCCGTCACATTTTCCTGAAGATGCTCACGGGTTAGGGTTTTTTGATGGTTCACATTTATATGAGCACCCAGACCGGAGAAAAGGATATCATCCTGATTGGAAAAGTCTTATTTTCAATTATGGCAGAAATGAAGTGCGTGCATTTTTAATTAGCAACGCCTTGTTCTGGTTAGATCAATACCATGTCGATGGGTTAAGGGTAGACGCCGTAGCTTCAATACTTTATTTGGATTACTCCAGGGAAGAAGGCGAGTGGGAACCCAATATGTACGGTAATAATGAAAATTTGGAGGCTATCTCTTTTATCAGGGAGTTAAATGAATCGGTGTATGGTAGTTTTCCGGGAGTGCAAATGATAGCTGAGGAATCCACCGCATTCTCAGGGGTTTCAAAACCAGTGAATTTAGGCGGACTCGGATTTGGTATGAAATGGATGATGGGTTGGATGCATGATACCTTGGAATTCTTTCAGAAGGAGCCCATTTATAGAAAACACCATCAGAACGACATTACCTTTAGTATGACCTATGCTTTTACGGAGAACTTTATGCTTCCCTTCTCCCATGATGAAGTAGTATATGGCAAGAAGTCACTTTTATATAGAATGCCAGGCGATGAATGGCAACAATTTGCCAATTTACGATTGCTTTATGGCTATATGTTCACGCATCCAGGAACTAATCTAATATTTATGGGAGGTGAGTTTGGACAGTCATCCGAATGGAATTATAACCAAAGCTTGGATTGGCATTTGACCCAGTATGATTTTCATTCCGGCATTCAGAAGTTGATACAGGACCTAAATAAAATTTATAAGACATATCCTGCGCTTTACGAGAAACAATTTAGCCAGGAAGGTTTTCAATGGATTGATTATGGAGATGATGAGAACTCGGTTTTGACCTTTATGCGAAAAGGACATGATGAGAAAAACGATCTTATAATTGCTGCCAATTTCACCCCTGTTCCAAGGGAAAATTATCGCATAGGTATTCCTAAATCCGGTAACTTGAAAGAAATATTCAATAGTGACGCCAAGAAGTATGGCGGTGCAGGATCAAAGAATGCCGCGGTGAAAACTGAAAAAAAACCATGGCATAGTTTTGATGAATCAATTGAAATTACGATTCCGGCCTTAGGGATTGTCATTTTTCAATAACCTGATCATTTATATCGCAATAGTTGACAATTGATAGCTTTTCGTTTCACTATTACATAGCAAAGTGCTTATTTTGCGGCACTTTAAATTTTAACCACCTATGATTACCAATACAGATTTAGAATATAAAGGGAACCTTTATCCCAACCAAATAATAGATTTTAAGCAAGATGTAGACAAGTTCTACTTTACCACTGAGAATGGTGTCATCTTGCAGATTACAGTCTTACGCAACAGTGCGTTGCGATTTAGATACGCCACCGAAGACGTCTTTCAACCAGATTTCTCGTATGCTATCAGTGAAAATGCCAGTAGAGGTTATAGTCTTCTTGAAGTTGATGAAACCAACTCGGAATATTTAATATCGACTTCCAAAATCAAAGTTCTTATAGATAAGCAATCCTTGCGTATTCAAATCTCAGATCTTGAGGATAATATCATTAATGAAGATGAGTTGGGCTTTCATTGGGAGGAAAATTATGAATATGGCGGTAATACCGTGAAGATGAGCAAGATTACCCAAAGTTCCGAAAGTTTTTATGGGTTGGGTGATAAAGCTACCCATTCTAACCTAAAAGGAAAAAGGGTTGATAATTGGGTTACAGATAGTTATGCTTTTGGGAAAGATCAAGATCCTTTATATAAAGCCGTTCCTTTCTATACCGGGCTTCATAATAATATCGCACACGGTATTTTCTTTGATAATACTTTTAAATCATCTTTTGATTTTGCCCATGACAAACGGAATGTTACCAGTTTTTGGGCTGATGGTGGTGAAATGAATTATTATTTCTTTTATGGCCCAGAAATGTCAAAAGTAGTCAAAGCATATACCAATTTGACCGGTACTCCAGAGTTGCCACCACTATGGGCACTTGGGTATCATCAATCAAAATGGAGTTATTTTCCCGAAAGTAATGTAAAGGCATTGGCCAAGAAGTTCAGGGACTTAAAAATTCCTTGTGACGCGCTGTACTTGGATATTGATTATATGGACGGTTTTCGTTGTTTCACCTGGGATAAGAAAAAATTTCCTGATCCTAAGCGAATGATTGGTGAATTGAATGAAGACGGATTCAAAACTGTAGTCATGATCGATCCAGGAATTAAAATTGATAAGGATTACTCGGTATACCAGGAAGCTATGGCGAATGATTATTTCTGTAAGCGTGGTGACGGACCATATATGCGAGGAAAAGTTTGGCCTGGAGAATGTCATTTTCCTGATTTTACAAATCCTGAAGTGCGCGAATGGTGGGCAGGGCTTTATAAAGAGTTCATGTCAGAATTGGGAGTACATGCCGTTTGGAATGATATGAACGAACCTGCAGTAATGGAAGTGCCTTCAAAAACGGCGCCTTTGGATACACGACACAATTATGATGGCCATCCTTGTACGCACCGAAAAGCGCATAATGTTTACGGTATGCAAATGGTAAGGGCCACATATGAAGGGATTAAGAAATATGTGTACCCTAAAAGGCCTTTTGTTATTACGAGGGCAGCATATGCCGGTACACAGCGCTATTCCTCAACTTGGACAGGTGATAATGTTGCCACTTGGGAACATTTATGGATTGCCAATGTACAAGTACAAAGAATGTGTATGAGTGGCATGTCTTTCGTAGGTTCCGATATCGGTGGTTTTGCAGAACAGCCCAATGGTGAATTATTTGCAAGATGGATTCAATTGGGGATTTTCCATCCATTTTGTCGGGTTCATTCTAGCGGGGATCATGGGGATCAAGAACCCTGGTCTTTTGATAGTGATGTTACCGATATTGTAAGGAAATTTATTGAGTTACGATACCAGCTTTTGCCTTATTTATATACCATGTTTTGGAAGTATTCCAACCAAGGTACTCCTATGATACAACCATTAGTGCATTATGACCAGGAAGATGCCCAGACCCATTTTAGAACGGATGAATTTATTTTTGGTGAGCAAATTTTGGTGTGCCCTATACAAGAACCCAATGCCCAAGGAAGGCGTATGTATATTCCAAAAGGAAATTGGTACAATTATTGGAATGATGAAGTTGTTGAAGGAGGAAAAGAGAAATGGGTAGAAGCCGATATTGATATTATTCCTTTGTTTGTGAAAGAAGGGGCAATCATTCCTAAATTCCCTGTACAACAATATGTTGGGGAGTTGGAGATAAAAGAACTTGATTTGGAGGTGTATTTTAGAATGGGTACTGAAAGCTCAACAGTTTATGAAGATGAACAGGACGGGTATGACTATAAAAAAGGACGATTTAGTCTTAGAAACTTCAAATTGAATGGAAAGGAGAAAAGTCTAGTGATCCAGCAGTTCAAGGATGGCTCTTTTATTACTTCTTATGATAGTTTTAAAATTAATTTACATGGTCTTCCATTCGAAATAATAGCAATTGAAGTTGATAACGAAGAAGTGCCTTTGAAACGGCTAAAATCTAATGGAAACAATGTGATTGAAGTGAGTAAAGATTTTACTCAATTGCTTATAAAAGGAAAATAATTTTTTCGTATTTTAACAAAACTAAAAAGCAATAATAAAATGAAAAAATTAGTATTGATAATTGCCATATTCATGGTTGTGGCAGCCTGTAAGGTAAATCCCTTTACAGGTAAAAAAGTCTTGAATTTTTACCCGAACAGTCAAATTTTCCCCATGGCCTTCGCCCAGTATGATCAATTTCTTACCGATAACAATGTTATTAAGAATACTGCCGAAGCCCGTATGATCACCAATGTAGGTCAACGTATATCATCTGCAGCTGAGCGTTGGTTGGCAGCTAATGGATATCCGGGGTATCTCAGTGATTATAAATGGGAGTATCATTTAGTAAATGATGAAACAGTGAATGCCTGGTGTATGCCTGGAGGAAAAATTGTCTTCTATACCGGAATTTTACCTATTACCCAAACAGAACGTGGGGTAGCAGTAGTTATGGGCCATGAGGTGGCACATGCCTTGGCAGATCATGGAGCACAACGTATGAGTGCTGGGACCTTGCAGCAGGTTGGTGCAATCGCTGGAAATGTTGCCATAAAGGATGAACAAACAAGAAATATGTTCAATCAGGCTTATGGTCTTGGTTCGACTATCGGTTTAATGCTTCCTTTTAGTAGAAGCCATGAAACCGAGGCCGATCGTATTGGTTTGCAAATAATGGCCATCGCGGGTTACGACCCATCTGAAGCTGCCGAACTTTGGAAAAGAATGAAGGCAAATAGTGGAGGTCAAGCTCCGCCAGAGTTTCTAAGTACGCATCCATCAAATGATACAAGAATTGCCAATTTAACCCAATGGGCACCCTTGGCGAAACAGGAGGCCATGAAATTTGGTGTAACCACTTTTAGGTAATAGTCGTGTAGAAAGATATTTCCGTAATAATTGTATATTGAAAGCTGTTCTGAAAAAGAGCAGCTTTTTTTTGAATGGACTTTTGATGATTTTATATGACAAGAGCATTGGCCATTAAAGGCAGCAGAAAATTATTGAACGCTTGGGCGTTTTACGATTGGGCAAATTCAGTATATAGCTTGGTTATTTCTTCGGCTATTTTCCCCATATTTTATGGCGCACTCTTTAGGGTTGCCAATATTGAAAAGGTGACCATTTTTGGCGGTGAAATCGCTAGGGCCCCACTCATAAGTTATGTTACTTCCTTGGCCTTTGTTTTTATTGCAATTGTGACACCATTGATTGCAGGGATTTCCGATTATCTGGGGAACAAAAGATTGTTTCTTAAGATTTTCTGTTATTTAGGTGGAATTTCCTGTATTGGCCTGTATTGGTTTTCCTTGGAAAATATTTACTTGGGATTGACTTGTTATTTCTTCGGATTGGTAGGCTTTTGGGTGAGTTTCGCAATAAACAACTCTTATTTGCCCGATGTGGCATTCCCGGAACAACAAGATGGTATAAGTGCTAAAGGCTTTTCAATGGGATACACGGGGAGTGTGATTCTTCTTTTATTAAATTTGGCCATGGTCATGAAACCTGATTTTTTCGGTATTGAAAGTGATGCAATAGAAGCTGCCGAAATCAAGGCCATGAAATATTCATTCCTTACTGTTGGTATCTGGTGGATGGTTTTTAGTCAGTATACATTTTATCACTTGCCAAAGGGATTTAAAAAGCAAGGCAAACGTGATCACATCATTTTAAACGGATTTAAGGAGTTGAAAATGGTTTGGCATCAATTGGGTGATGAAATTAGATTAAAACGTTATTTGGGTGCTTTCTTTGTTTATAGCATGGCCGTACAAACCGTTATGCTGATTGCAACCTACTTTGGGGAAGAAGAAATACAATGGGGTTCGGATTCTGAGCGGACTACCGGACTTATCATTAGTATATTGGTCATTCAGATTGTAGCGATTTTCGGGGCAACGGTTACCGCCTTGGCTTCAAAGAAATTTGGCAACATCCAAACACTTATTGTTGTTAATATGCTCTGGATTATTATCTGTATTTATGCCTATTTTGTGATTACCCCTGTTGATTTTTATATTGCTGCTGGTTGTGTTGGTATTGTGATGGGAGGAATACAGGCATTATCAAGATCTACCTATTCCAAATTTATTCCGGAGACAACTGATACGGCATCATTCTTTAGTTTTTACGATGTGGCCGAAAAAATTGGCATTGTGATTGGTACATTTTTATACGGATTTGTCGCGCAATATTCAGGAAGTATGCGTAACGCGATAATTTTCCTTGGCTTGTTCTTTCTTATAGGAATGTTCCTGTTAACGAGAGTAAATAGAGAAAAAACATAAAAAAAGTCCCGATGGAATCGTCGGGACTTTTGTTTGATTGTTGTTCGCTTTTTGAATTGCCTACCGGCAGGCAGGTTATGCTTTTGTAATATCACCAGAACCAGAGGTTTTGGTATCTACTTTTTCAGGATTTCCTTTATAATGAATATCACCTGACCCAGATACCCTAGCTTTTAATCTTTGGTTTGCGGTTACCTTAATATCAGCGGAACCAGATACGGTAGCATCTACATTATCGGCCTCTAATTCGTAGGCCTTGATATCGCCACTTCCAGAAATCGTTACATCAAAATCAATCGTTGAACCACTTAAATTAATATCGCCAGAACCTGACATGGATGCAGAGATCGAACTGGCATCAAGATCCAAGGTAATATCGCCAGAACCTGACATTGAGGTATTGAAGCTTCCTGTTTTTATGGTCTTTTTCCCCACAATATCACCAGAACCTGAAAGTGAAACAGCATTGATGCTTTCAACCGGTACGGTAATATGAATTCCTTCTTTCCAAGAAGAAGGCTTTAGGTTCATTCCTTTTTCAACCTTGATTACTAATTTGCCATCTTTAACTTCTGTGATTATATGTTCTAAAAGGTTTTCCTCGCCTTTTAATGAAATATCACCTTCGTTGCCCTCAACAAGGTCAACATCAAACCATCCGGAAATAGCTACCGCATCATAATCTCCCGTTGATCTTTCAATGGTGACGACTTTACCATTTCCTTTTACGCTCTTACCCCATTGGGCAGTGCATGAGATTGTGAATAAGGCTACTAAACTTAGTGTTGCTAATTTTTTCATTTTTCTGCTCTTTATTTTCATTCCCAAGAAGTTGGGAATCTGTTTTTATAGCCCTGAATTCACTTCAGGGCAGATTTATAGTATTCTTAATGATTGATATATTGAATTATTGGTTTTTTGTGAACGAGATTCCCCCGTATTCACTGTCAATAGATACTGAGTTCCCACTATTGGGTTTACCGTGATACCCTTTGTAGTATCTGTTGTTGGATTTTTCAGTACTGATATTTATTTCAAATTCATCCTTACCACTAACTCCAGCATATTCTGCTCTTATTTCAAAATCAAAATGATAACCTGGGGAATAGCCTATTTTAATACCTGTGTAGTCAGAATTGACACGCAAATTACCAGCATCTTCAGCCATATCCTTTATTCTAAGGGAACCATAATCGGAATTTACATCCACATTGCCATGAATGGTCCCCAACTTAACATTAATGTAGTCCCCATTTCCTTCGACATTATTTGCTTCCCCTACTTCAATATTACCATAATCACTGGAATATTGAAGGTTTTCCATTTGATTAATTGTGGAATTTGTATAGTCAGCATTTACTTTTAAATCTCCTGCTTTTTCAATGGTAAAACCAGAGTAATCCGCTTTTATTTCACCACTATTTATATACCCTATACTTGACTTTGAAGTGTAATCAAAATTAAGATAATTGTTTCTACCTCTAAGTTCGCCTATCTCCAATCGGCCATAATCACAGTTAATTCTAGCATGGCCATCAACCCTATCCAAAATGATATTACCATAATCATTGTTCAAATGAACACTATTTTTGATAGGCATTTTAATGGTATAATTGATCTGCATATTCACATTATTATTACCCCAGTTCCAACCCCAACCACTTTTGTTTTTATTGAATATGGTTTTTGCCGAAACCATTGAGCTAGTGGCTTCAAAATCCACGGTAATATCGTCAAGTTTCTTTTGAACCTTGTCCTCATTGTTTCCGCTGGTCTTGATATGGACTTCGATTACAACCCGATCTTCATTCCATGAAGTCAGGTATAGATTGCCATAACTATTATTGATTTTTAATAAGGCGTCTGAATTTACATCAAACTCCTTCTTTATGGTTTTTTCCTTGGAGTATTTACCCTTTAGTTTCCCATCATTGGCCGATAGGATCATGGGTGCTACTAAAAGTAGTACTGCGGCGTATTTAAATAGTGAAGTTTTCATCATTGTAATTTTTTAAATTCTTGATTGTTTCAATTTGATTGATGACATCCTGTAGGAGGTCTATTCTTGTTTGAAAGTTGGTTATCATGGCGCTTAAGATCAATTTATCATTACCACCATTGATTAAATCGGTTTCCAATTGTTTGTTATTGGTTTCCAGCTTTTTCAATTGTATCATGGTATCACTAATGATCTTTTGGGCTTCTGGGGAACTTTCATTTTCAAGTAGTTTAACCTGATCTTCTATAAGACTGGCAAAATAAACTTGTGTATTGCTTACCTCAGGCGAAATTTTGGCCACCTGCTGATCTAATGTGGGTCTTGAATCATATACGCCAATTGCTAATAGGCATAAAACAGCTACTGAAGCGGCGATTGATAAAGGTCGCCACCAATTATTTTTCTCTTTTTGAAGCGTTACAACTTGATTGGCATTGTTCAGTTTTTCTAAAAACCGTTCACTATGCCCTGCTTTTGGCTCCTCATTATCAAAAGTACCTTTCAGTCCTTTGAATACATCTTTTAAATCATCCTTTTCCATTACTAAGCATTTATCATTTTATTACGTAGACTTTCCTTTGCCCTTGAAATTGTTGTGCGGCAATTGGCATAGCTAATGTTCATTATGGTACTGATTTCTTCGTAATCATACCCTTCTATTAAATGTAAGGTCAAAGAAATTCTGTAATTATCTTTTAACCGTTTCATGGTCTCCATCACTTTTTGAGCCTTCAGTTCGGTAAACACATGATCCGAAGCAATCCCATCATTATCTTCGACCTTGTACATTATGTCATCCAGTGCAACCTCATTTTTTTTACGTTGCTTTCGGTAATGATAGATACTGTTGTTTATAACAATTCGTTTTAACCAGGATCCGAAGGTTACTTCACCTTTGAAGGTATGCAGTTTCGTAAACGCGTTTAAAAACGATTCTTGCATTACATCTTCGGCTTCGGCACTGTGTTTTACAATTCGCAAAGACGTGTTGTACATGGCTTTGTAATAGCGATTGTAAATCTCCATTTGTGCGCTTTGTTTCCCTTCAAGACACAATTGTATTAAATCATCAGTATGTTCTCTTTCGTGGCTCAAAAAGTGATGGATTTGTTTAATAGATGACCCAATTTAACCATTGTTACAGTTTCTTGGAAATATTTACCCCTATTGGCACAACAATTGCAAAATATAGTTGATTTTGATGTGTTCTAAGGGCTTAAATTAAAGGGCTTAGGACGATATGATACTTTTTATAAATACTAAAAAATGCCCATTGCTGTTAGATATATGACAGAATGGCTGAAATAATAATATGGGAGATACTAAATTTTCAAATTTTGACAATATGTCTTTACAAAGTATTGACCACGATGCTGAGTTGATACCTTTGTTGACCCCCGAGGATGAAGAAGAGATGAACAATGAGGGGCTGCCTAAAACACTGCCGATTTTACCTTTACGTAATACTGTTTTGTTTCCTGGGGTTGTTATTCCTATAACTGCAGGCCGGGATTCATCAATAAAATTAATCAAAGATGCCAATAACGGTTCAAAAGTTATAGGTGTTGTTGCGCAAAAGGACGAAAAAACCGAGAATCCCGGGGTCAATGATATTAATACCTTGGGTACTGTGGCCCGGATTTTAAGGGTGCTTCAAATGCCTGACGGAAATACAACTGTAATTATTCAGGGTAAAAAACGTTTCGAAGTTGCTGAAATTCTTACAGAGAAGCCCTATATGACCGCAACAGTTAGGGAAACCAAGGAACTAAGGCCAGATAAGGATGGCCAGGAGTTCTTGGCGATAATAGAATCCATTAAGGACTTGGCATTAAAGATCATTAGGGATAATCCCAATATACCCAGTGAAGCCTCTTTCGCTATAAAAAATATCCAAAGCAATTCATTCCTTATCAATTTCGTTTCTTCCAATTTGAATTTGGATGTTAAGGAAAAACAGGAATTATTGGAAATAGGAAATCTTCAGGAAAGAGCATTGGCTACCTTGAAGTATATGAATGTTGAGTTGCAAAAGTTAGAGCTTAAAAACGTTATTCAATCTAAGGTTCGTAGCGATATGGACCAGCAGCAGCGTGAGTATTTCCTACACCAACAAATGAAGACCATTCAGGAGGAATTAGGAGGTGTTTCCTATGATGAGGAGATCGGTGAAATGCGCTTAAAGTCCAAAGAGAAAAAATGGGATGCCAAGGTTGCAGACCATTTTGAAAAAGAGCTTGCGAAATTACAACGTATGAATCCGCAAGTTGCTGAATATTCCATTCAAAGAAACTATTTGGATTTATTTCTTGATTTACCTTGGAATGAATTTTCAGAAGATAAATTCGACCTTAAAAGAGCACAGAAAATATTGGACCGGGATCATTACGGTCTCGAAGATGTAAAAAGACGCATCATTGAGTATTTAGCAGTCTTAAAGCTGCGTAACGATATGAAATCCCCTATTCTTTGTTTGTATGGGCCACCGGGGACCGGAAAAACCTCTTTGGGAAAATCTGTTGCAGAGGCCTTGGGTAGGAAATATGTGCGAATTTCCTTGGGCGGGTTGCGCGATGAAGCTGAGATTCGTGGACATCGGAAGACTTACATTGGGGCAATGCCTGGTAGAATTATCCAAAGTATCAAAAAGGCGGGCACCTCTAATCCTGTATTTATTCTCGACGAAATAGACAAGCTGGCAAGTAGCCATCAAGGCGATCCATCCTCTGCCATGTTAGAAGTCCTGGACCCAGAGCAGAATAATGAATTTCACGACAATTTCTTGGAAATGGACTATGACCTTTCCAAAGTAATGTTCATAGCCACTGCGAACAGCCTAGCCACTATTCAGCCTGCGCTAAGGGATCGAATGGAAATTATTAATGTTTCCGGATATACCATTGAGGAGAAAGTAGAAATAGCTAAAAGACACTTGTTGCCCAAACAGTTGAAAGAGCATGGGCTTAAATCAAAAGATCTTAGGATTGGGAAACCTCAATTGGAAAAAATCGTAGAAGGTTACACAAGGGAATCAGGAGTTCGTACTTTGGAAAAACAAATTGCCAAAGTAGTTCGTTATGCGGCAAAATCAATTGCTGTTGAAGAAGAATACAACATTAAAATAAGCAATGCGGATGTTGAGAAAATATTAGGGCCTGCCCGAATGGAAAGGGATAAATATGAGAACAATGATGTTGCAGGCGTCGTTACCGGTCTGGCTTGGACCAGTGTTGGTGGTGATATTCTGTTTATTGAATCCATCTTATCAAAGGGAAAAGGGACGTTGAACATTACCGGAAATTTAGGTAAGGTCATGAAAGAGTCTGCCACAATAGCCATGGAGTATATAAAATCTAACGCCGAGAGTTTTGGTATAGATCCCACCATTTTTTATAAATACAATGTGCATATCCATGTGCCTGAAGGTGCCACCCCCAAAGATGGGCCAAGTGCAGGTGTTACCATGCTTACTTCCTTGGTATCCTTGTTTACCCAGAGAAAAGTCAAGAAAAGCTTGGCGATGACTGGTGAGATTACCCTTAGGGGTAAAGTACTTCCCGTAGGTGGTATCAAGGAAAAAATCCTAGCAGCGAAAAGGGCTAGGATCAAGGAAATCATTCTATGTGAGGAAAATAGAAAGGATATACTTGAAATAAAAGAAAACTATTTAAAAGGACTCACTTTTCATTATGTTTCTGATATGAGCGAGGTTATCGACTTGGCAATTACAGATCAGAAAGTAAAGAATGCAAAAAAGCTTTAGAGCAGTAAGACTCCTTTTTTCTGTCTATTTTTGATGTATGAAAAAAATAACCATTGCCATTGATGGATATTCATCAACCGGGAAAAGTACTATTGCCAAGCAATTGGCAAAAGCATTAAACTATATTTATGTTGATACTGGTGCCATGTATAGGGCTGTTACGCTTTATGCTATGCGTAATGGTTTTGTTACTGAAGATAAGAGTGATATAGACGGATTGGTGAATTCTTTACCGGACATTAATTTGAAGTTTATTTACAGTGATTCTGTGGGTTTTGCCGAAATGTATTTGAATGGAGAAAACGTTGAGCGTGAGATTAGAACCATGGAAGTCTCCAAACTGGTAAGTAAAGTCGCTACAATAGAGGAAGTTCGTAAAAAGTTAGTAATCATTCAAAAGGCAATGGGTCTTAAGAAGGGAATAGTCATGGACGGTAGGGATATTGGGACTGTTGTGTTCCCCAATGCAGAGTTAAAAATATTCATGACAGCTTCACCAGAAAAAAGAGCTACCCGACGATATAAAGAGTTGTTGGATAAGGGTGAGAATGTGAACTATGAAGAAGTTTTGAAGAATGTAGAGCATCGGGATTATATTGATGTCCACAGAGAAATATCCCCATTAAAGAAAGCAGAAGATGCTATCAACTTTAATAATAGTGATATGGGACTCGAAGAACAATTTTCTAGAATCCTTGGTTACACAAAAAGAGTAATTAACGAACAAAAAAAAGACGTTCAATGAACGTCTTTTTTATTTAATATAATTTCTTGTTTATTCCTAAGGATTTGGGATAACCAAAACCTGATCAGGATGAATCACATCCGGATTCTTTAAAATGTTGGTATTGGCAGCGAATATTTGTTTGTATTTCATAGGATCTCCATAATATTTCTTTGCGATTTTACTCAAAGATTCCCCGCTTTTAACAGTGTGCCTGTGGAAAACTGAACCGTCGGCAACACTTATATTAGCTTTCAAATCGTGAGGTTGATCACCACCAATTTCCTTGATTTTATCCCATAACAGGTTTTTTTCGTATTGTGTACCGGCCTGACCTTTGATTTTCAATACGCCATTTTCTTCGGTGATTTCCCCGTCTTTAATGGCCAATTTTTCACCAAGGTCCAAAACTGCCTGGTATTTTGCTTTAACGCTCATAATTGTAATTTGTTTACGGTTAATATTTACACCTGTGAAGATAAGAATTAATGTGCTATTTGACGAAAAAATATAGAAAATACTATAAGTACATCGATCTATCTGAAATACTTGTTTGTAAATAGATATTAAAATAGTATTTTTGCACTCCTTTTTTGCAAAGAATCAAGAGGAAAAGGGAACGAAATAAAAAACAAATAACACCTTCTACGATAATTGTTTGGCTCTTGTAAAATCGTAGGATACAAATTTTAAAGCTATATAATGGCTGAAGAAAAAGCAAAAGCTAAGGTAGAAGAAACTACCGAAGTACAGGTAGAAGCAACTGTTGAGGCAGTGAAAGAGGTAAAAGAGGAGGCTCCCGTCCAAGACCCCCAAGAATTTTTGGAAAACTTCAATTGGGAGAAATACGAACAAGGAATTGAGAAAGTTGATGACTCTAAATTAGAAGAGTTTGAAAAGCTTGTATCTGAAAATTTCGTAGATACTGCAGATGAAGAAGTAGTTACTGGAACTGTTGTTTATTTAACTGACCGTGAAGCTATTATCGATATAAACGCAAAATCTGAAGGTGTTATCTCCTTAAACGAATTTCGTTACAATCCAGATTTAAAGGTTGGTGATAAAGTAGAGGTATTGATCGACATCCGTGAGGATAAAAGTGGTCAATTGGTACTTTCTCACAGAAAGGCCAGAACAATCATGGCTTGGGAAAGGGTTAATGCTGCACATGATAATGAAGAAATTGTTAGTGGTTTCGTAAAGTGCAGAACCAAAGGTGGAATGATTGTCGATGTTTTCGGAATCGAAGCTTTCTTACCAGGTTCTCAAATTGATGTAAAACCAATCAGGGATTACGATCAATATGTAAATAAGACCATGGAATTCAAAGTTGTTAAGATCAACCACGAATTCAAGAACGTAGTTGTTTCACATAAGGCTCTTATAGAAGCTGATATTGAAGAACAGAAAAAAGAAATCATTAGCCAGTTGGAAAAAGGACAGGTATTAGAAGGTGTTGTGAAGAACATTACTTCTTACGGTGTGTTTATTGACCTTGGTGGTGTTGATGGTTTAGTGCATATTACTGACCTTTCATGGAGTAGAATCAACCATCCAAATGAGATTGTTGAGCTAGACCAGAAATTGAATGTTGTAATCCTCGATTTTGATGAGAACAAATCAAGAATCCAATTAGGATTGAAACAATTAGAGAAACATCCTTGGGATGCTTTAAGCGAAGACATCAAAATTGGTGACCAAGTTAAAGGTAGGGTTGTTGTTATAGCCGACTACGGTGCGTTTATCGAAGTTGTTGAAGGTGTTGAAGGTTTGATCCACGTTTCTGAAATGTCATGGTCAACACATTTACGCTCAGCACAGGACTTTGTTAAAGTTGGTGATGAGATAGAAGCCGTTGTCTTGACCTTGGATAGGGAAGATCGCAAAATGTCATTAGGTATTAAGCAATTGACTCCAGATCCTTGGACAGATATTACAACTAAATATCCTGTAGGTTCTAAACATAAAGGAATAGTGAGAAACTTTACCAATTTTGGGGTATTCTTGGAATTGGAAGAGGGTATCGACGGATTGATCTATATCTCTGACCTTTCTTGGACTAAGAAAATCAAACACCCATCAGAATTTGTAACTGTTGGTGATACTTTGGAAGTAGAAGTTTTAGAGTTGGATGTTGAAGGACGTAAATTAAGTTTAGGTCACAAGCAGACTACTGAAAACCCATGGGACAAGTACGAAAAGGAATTTGCCTTGGATACAGTTCACAAAGCAACTATTGCTGAAATAGTTGATAAAGGTGCGACTATTGACTTTAATGATGATATCACTGCATTTGTTCCACAACGTCATTTAGAAAAAGAAGACGGGAAGAAATTGATCAAAGGTGAAGAAGCAGAATTTAAGATCATTGAGTTCAATAAGGACTTTAAACGTGTAGTTGCGAGTCATACTGCTATCTTTAGGGAAGAGGAGAAACGTAATGTAAAAGCAGCTGTCAAAAGACAAGCTGCCAGTGCTGTAGAAGCTAAAACTACTTTAGGTGATGCCAATGAAGCCTTACAGGCGTTGAAGGATAAAATGGAAGCTAATTCTAAAAAGAAATAAGCTACATAATCATTGTTATTCCTGCGTAGGTAGGATTCTAAAAGCCTTGACAATTTTGTCAGGGCTTTTTTGTTTGTTTCACACTGGTTGAATATTTGCAAGAATTCCCTATTTTTGCTATTCAAAAGTGTTGCTGGCCTACTATGAGTCAAAAAGTACTACTCTCCTCAAAAGAAATAAACATCATTCTTCATCGATTGGCTTGCCAACTTCTTGAAAATCATCTCGATTTCTCAGATACGGTGTTGATTGGTATTCAACCAAGGGGAACATTTGTTGCTGAAAGGCTTAAAAAAATTCTCCAAGAAGAATATGGTGTAAAACACATTGATGTTGGTTTCTTGGATATTACTTTTTATAGGGATGACTTTAGAAGGGGTGAGAAGACCCTTGAAGCGACCCAAACCAAAATCGATTTTTTGGTAGAGGATAAGAAAGTGGTACTGATTGATGATGTTTTGTATACAGGAAGGAGTATTAGGGCCGCATTGACCGCAATTCAATCTTTTGGAAGGCCTTCGGAAATAGAATTATTGACTTTGATAGATAGGCGATTTAGCCGGCATTTACCCATTCAGCCTAATTACAGGGGGCGACAGGTTGATGCTATAAACGAGGAAAAGGTAAAAGTGATGTGGGAAGAAAATGATGGTAAAGACGTAATCTATTTGATAAATAAATAAACAATGAGCGAACTAAGTGTAAAACACTTATTGGGAATTAAATATCTAAATGAAAAAGATATTCAGCTCATTTTTGAAACTGCAGATCATTTTAAGGAAGTTATCAATCGGTCAATAAAAAAGGTTCCTTCCTTGCGTGATATAACTATTGCCAACATATTTTTTGAAGACAGTACAAGAACAAAATTATCTTTCGAACTCGCTGAGAAAAGACTATCGGCCGATGTTCTCAATTTCTCTGCTAGCCAATCATCGGTTAAGAAAGGAGAAACTCTAATTGATACCGTAAATAACATACTCTCTATGAAAGTGGATATGGTGGTGATGCGTCATCCCAATCCTGGTGCAGGTATATTCTTGTCAAAACATGTAAACGCATCTATTGTCAATGCTGGCGATGGTGCCCACGAACACCCTACACAAGCCTTATTGGATTCTTTTTCCATTCGTGAAAAATTAGGTAATGTCGCAGGCAAGAAAGTCGTTATTGTTGGAGATATTTTACATTCGAGAGTGGCTTTATCAAATATTTTCGCTTTGAAACTTCAAGGAGCGCATGTGAAGGTATGTGGTCCAAAAACGTTGATTCCCAAGCATATTGATTCATTGGGGGTTGAGGTTGAAACAAATTTGAGAAAAGCCTTGAATTGGTGCGATGTAGCCAATATGTTGCGTATTCAGAATGAGCGTTTGGATATTAGTTATTTTCCTACCACCAGAGAATACACTCAACAATTTGGTGTAAATAAGGCACTTTTGGATTCTTTGGATAAAGAAATAGTGATAATGCACCCAGGTCCAATAAATAGGGGGGTTGAAATTACAAGTGATGTTGCAGACTCAAAACAGTCCATTATTTTGAATCAGGTAGAAAATGGGGTCGCCATTCGTATGGCTGTGATTTACCTATTAGCTTCAAAAATAAAATAAAGCTTTATGATATTTGATAAGGATGGCACAACGACCATAATTTTCCAGGAAAATATTTCGATTCAGGAGTTTTTAAAGAACCTTGATCAGGGCTATTCAAAGGTCAGCAATGATAATATCATTGTGAATCTTTTCTCGTTTTCGAAGCTTACTGCTGGGGATATTTTGGAATTCCTTCCGATTTCCAATAAACATCGTGGTACCAAAAAATCCTTTGTTTTGGTTACCAACAAGGTGTCCATTGAGGAAGTTCCTGATGAAATATGTGTGGTGCCAACTATTCAGGAGGCTAAGGACATTATTGAGATGGAAGAAATAGAAAGGGATCTTGACCTGTGAAATTAAATATTTTAGGCTGTTATGCAGCAACACCAAGAACGCTCACAAATCCTACTTCCCAGGTATTGGAGATTAAAAACCATTTGTTTTTAATTGACTGTGGAGAGGGGACCCAAGTACAACTTCGCAAAAACAAGATAAAGTTTTCCAGAATCAATCATATTTTTATTTCGCATTTACATGGCGATCATTTTTTTGGTTTACCAGGCTTAATATCAACTTTTCGATTATTGGGACGGGACAAGGAGATGCATATTTACGGTCCTAAGGGTATTAAAGAGGCTATTACCTTGCTTTTAAAATTAGGAGACTCTTGGACCAATTACCCTTTAAGGTTTCATGAACTCACCTCTAAAGGGTCACAGGTGATCTATGAGGATGATAAGGTTACCGTGGAAACTATTCCATTGGATCATCGTGTGTATACTAACGGTTTTCTATTCAGGGAAAAATTGGGTGAGCGCAAATTGAATATTGAAGCGGTGGCAAAATATAAGATTGATAAATGTTACTTTCAGAATATCAAAAATGGCAAGGACATCACTTTGAATGACGGTACAATAGTGTCAAATATCAAGCTAACTTTTGACCCACCCAAACCCAAGAGTTATGCCTATTGTAGTGATACAGGATACTATCCTGAAATAATAGAGCAAATAAAAAGGGTTGGGATACTCTATCATGAATCCACTTTTTTGGAATCTGAATCACATCTATCTACCAAAACCAAGCACGCAACTGCAAAAGAGGCGGCAACTATTGCAAAAAAGGCTAAAGTTGGAACATTGATTCTAGGTCATTATTCCACACGTTATAAATCCATAGCACTTTTTAAAGAGGAAGCCGAGGAAATATTCCCAAATGTTGAGTTGGCAGAGGATGGTAAGGTTTTCGATTTTTAGGTATCATTAGTTTTATTATCAGATTGCATTTGCGGAATCGGGTCATTAAAAAAACACCTTAATTATTCCCTTTTACCTATCTTTTGTAGAACTTTGTTTATCTTGTTTTAAGATTTTATAAAATGGAAAAAGACTTAGGCAATTATAGAAAATCATACGAAAAAAGTGCCTTGACCGAGGACGCTATTTCAGATAATCCCATGGAGCTATTTCAAAAGTGGTTTTATGAAGTTGAGGCTTCCAATACTGTTGATGAGACAAATACCATGGCCATTGCTACCATAGGTCTGGATGGCTATCCTAAGACTAGAGTGGTGCTTCTAAAAAGATATACCTACGAGGGTTTTATTTTTTATACCAATTATGAAAGTGAAAAGGGCAAGTCCATTGATGTAAACCCTAATGTATGTCTTTCGTTCTTTTGGCATTCAATGGAACGACAGGTTATCATCAAAGGAACCGCTGAAAAGATATCGGAAAACCTGTCAGATGGTTATTTTGAGTCCCGACCAGATGGTAGTAAGCTAGGGGCAATTGTTTCTGACCAAAGTGAGGTCATAGCTTCAAGAGCAGTGTTGGAAGATAAGTTAAAAGCTTTGGAGAAAGAATATGAAGGAAAGGAAATACCTCGTCCTAATTATTGGGGAGGGTATTTGGTAAGACCAATTTCCATTGAGTTTTGGCAAGGAAGACCCAATCGATTACATGACAGGATTCGCTTTATTTTACAAGAAGACTTTAATTGGAAAATTGAGCGATTGGCTCCTTAAAAAATAATCTATTATGAAAAATTTGATTCTAGTTCGGCATGGCAAATCTTCTTGGGAATATTCTGTAAATGATAAGGATAGGCCGTTATTACAAAGGGGAATAAATGATGGCCATTTGGTGGTTGAGGCTTTCAAACAAAAAGACGTCAATGTTGATGCGATATTTGCTAGTCCGGCTAACCGCGCCATGCATACCTGTTTGATTTTTTTACGACAACTTCATTTTCCTTACAGTCAATTTGAGATCACCAATGAACTTTATGACTTTTCGGGTGATTATGTACTAGAGTTTGTGAAAAAATTGGATGATTCGCTGAACACTGTTATGATATTTGGGCATAACCACGCTTTTACACATTTAGCCAATGCTCTTGGCAATATATATATAGACAATGTTCCTACTAGTGGATTGGTACAGTTAAAATTTGACACTAATGATGAGATAGTAGCTGACCACGAACATAAGTGGGTAGTCTCAGAAAGTAAAAAACGTATGGT
>RCMY010004211.1_pt1 | contig 24832 bp, 22 predicted proteins | sample 2041341 | NCBI WGS metagenome assembly RCMY01 (sample SAMN09708234, study PRJNA481090) | Marine sediment metagenome, whole genome shotgun sequencing project.
AGCCCCAACAAAATTCATCACCTATACCTGCAGGACTGGAAGGAGGCTTACCCAGATGCCATGCTATGGGGTCCCCGTTCAACAATCAAAAAGCGGAGCGACCTGATGTTTGAAGCCGCACTTGAGGACGTCCCTCCCTTTGAATGGCAGGATGCGTTTGATCAAACGTGGTTCCGAGGTTCAATGTTTCTGGACGAGATCGTTTTTTTTCACAGGGCGTCCAAAACCGCTATTCTCGCCGATATGTCAGAAAATTTTACCGACGAATTCTTACAAATTTACTGGTCGTCGTGGAAGCGCTGGATCGCCCGGTTGTGGGGTATCGTAGAGGGCAAAGGCTATGCGCCTCTGGAGCTGCGCCTGACTTCTTTTTCACGATCTTCCCTGCGCAACTCACGTGACAAAATGCTGGAATGGGATCCTGTGCGAGTCATCATGGCCCATGGTAAATGGCAAATGAAAGACGGCAAAAAGTATCTGGAGAAAGCATTTGAATGGGTCGGGTAGCATAGTGTTCTGGTCGCGTAAGTGGGCGGAAAGATACTCCACTTCAGGCTGTGTATGGTGAATTACAAATTATGACGTGAATTCGGTCATTTGGATGGTCTTGCTCCTTACCCGCAAGCGCCCCTATCCTGCTCTGCCATGAGAGATCTTTTCATAGTTGAAACTACGCAATCCACAGTTTGGATGTCCGCGAATCACACAGCAAATCAATTATGCGTTTAGCATCTCTATCACTGAAGAAGTTGTCAGACGAATATTGGCAGCCCACTACCCACCAGAACCCGGTGGTGGCCCATCGTGGTTAACATTCCTGGGCACACAAACGACAGCTTTTGGAGCGTCGACCTGTTTCGCTTTGAATCCGTGGACTGTCGCTGGCGTTTGTCAGTATTGATGTCGAGCATCAACGTGCTCAACTCAATCTGCATTCCTGGCAATCACACTGCAAAGGCCTTTTAAGACACCGATGGCCGCGTCATTTTAAATTTCGCCAGTAACAAGCTTATGGTGAGCCGTGAATCTGATCAATGACTTGTCCGTTTCTGATGAAAGATAGCCCTTGACTGCCACTAATACCTGCCATGACGGCTTCGACGATGGGTACGTTCACCGACGATTGTTCCGCCACCCATTCAACGAGAAAATTGGCCCCAGTGCCGCCTCGGGTATCTGCCTGGTCAATAACGAAATCAGCTGTTGCCAACGGTGCCAACTGGTAACTCTCTGATAGATAGTCTTCCAGCATCGTACCGTCGGTATCGTAATATTGAACCAACCGCACAATGATCGGGTGCTCCAAATCGGTGTTTCGGATGCTCAGCAATACTGCCAGTTCACGCACACCCAGACCGGATAGATGAACGCGTGAATAGACCGGAACGTAGATGAGTTGCCCAACCGAAATAGCATCATCATCGATGGTCTCTACTGGAAAAAAGAAGGTGGATGACTTAGGCACAGTGACGACTGGCGTCGGCTCCCAGTTAGTGTCGGAGCAGCCTGCCATGAGTGATGTAATGATCAGGACTATTGGTATTCTGCCTTTTTTCATATTGTTCGTCAATTTTGTGGCTAGGTTGATCTACCGTTACAGGAACCAAAGTAAACGCACTGATCCAAAGCATCGCCTAACGTTTATGTAGTGAGGCTCGCGGTTAACAGTGACTCGACGCCGATCGGGATCGATCTTGTGATTGCCTGGCGACCAGGGAGCACTGGCAACAGTCGGAATGACAAGTGTCATGGTTCTGGTCTCAGGGGTGTTGGATGCATGACTTGAACTGCTGGATAGTCGGCGCTCGCTGTAAACCTTGGTTCAACTCGCTATCACACTCAATGGAATGGGCTCGGCATTGACGAACAGTTCTGCCTGCGAGCGCGATAACTCCCAATGAGCAAGCGTGACAGCGACCGCCTGCTCGGCATCTCCCTTATCGATGGCTTCCAGCAATTGATCATGTTGTTCAACGGCCAGCTTGAGCCGATCTCCTTCCTTGGCATTTTTCCTGTCGTAGAAGGTATGAGCAATTCGCGCATGATCGACCAGCAGTCGCTGGAGGCTGATGGACAGGTAGCGATTGTCAGCCATCTCGCCGATCAGGGAATGAAAGCGATCGTTGAAATAGACAAGATCCTTGACCACGATCCTGGTTGCAGCCTGGCGAAATCGACCCTGCACTGACTTGAGTTCCTTGACCTGTGCCGATGTGGCATTTTCCACAGCAAGTCTGGATATCGCGGAATAAATCATGGGAGCCGTCTGGAAAAATTCCTTCAGGGTCTTGTGATCCATCGGTGAGACGTGAGCTCCCTTGTTTCCGACGATCGTGATGTACCCCTCCCCGGCCAATTGCCGGAATACGTCCCGCAATGGAGTCCTGGAAAGCCCGTACTCCTTGCTGATCGAGACCTCATCGAGATCGATACCGGGTGCCAGATCCAGCGTCAGAATTCTGCGCTTCAGATCGAGGTACAGTTTTTCCTTGTTGCTCGTGCTTGCGTTGTTCATACACTCCTGGTCATTTTTTGCGGGCTGGCCGCCGCGCACTCTCGCATAGTCTGCCCTCGAGCTCCATTCGCAGGTTGGGCAATCCTTTCGTCACATAGCCACATACTCAGTGTATAATAAATGTATACACTGTTTTTCTGAATATCTCAACAACCGTAACTCACATCCGGCTGATGGCTACTCGTATCTGCGGCCGACCTTGCTCCTGATTCCTCAATTGAGAGTGTCTGAACGCCGATGAAATTTGAAGGTATCTACACGCCGGTGATTACACCGTGCGACGCGACGGGACGTATCGACTATCCCGCACTGGAGGAACTCCTCAATCACCTGGTCGCCAGCGGAGTGCACGGTATCGTGTCCGGGGGTTCCACCGGTGAGAACTACTCGCAGACAGTGGAAGAGAGACTCAGCCTTGCCAGATTCAGCCGGGAAGTACTGGGCGACAGAATCACGCTGATCGTTGGCACTGGCACAATGCGCACTGAAGACTCGATAGCACTCGCCGAAGGCGCGGCCGAGATGGGTGCCGACGCCATTCTGCTGGGAACGCCGCCCTATTCCGTTCCCACGGAACGCGAGAATGCACTGAATGCACTGGCTATCGACCGCGCCGCCAATCTCCCCATCGTTCTCTACAACTACCCAGGCAGAATGGGCGTGAATATGGGCGAGGAATTTCTCGACCGTGTTGGCCGCTCCAGCAATGTCTGTGCAATCAAGGAAAGCTCTGGTGACATCAATCGCGTGCATTTGCTGGCACGTGACTATCCGCACATCCAGATGTCATGCGGCATGGACGATCAGGCGCTGGAGTTCTTCGCCTGGGGAGCACGCAGCTGGATCTGTGCCGGATCCAACTTTCTGCCGAAAGAGCACATTGCACTGTACGAAACCTGCGCAAATCAAGGCGATTTCACGACAGGTCGCAGGATCATGAGTGCCATGCTGCCCTTGATGCGGGTGCTGGAACAAGGCGGCAAGTTCATTCAGTGCGTCAAGTACGGTGTCGAAATGGCGGGCTTTCACAGTGGCCCCATGCGGCCACCTCTGAAAGGACTCAACATGGAAGAAAAGCGTCAGATGGACCAGGTAGTGCGCGTACTCACGAACACCATCAACAATATTCAGGCGGAGGAATAAGCCATGTCGAACCTATTGACGCATTCCGAATACGTGGCTATTGCGAAGTCACTGTCGCTGCCACAGAACGCCTTCATCAACAATGGCTATCGCCCTGCCATCTCCGGCAAGACGTTTCCCACCATCAACCCTGCGACCGGCGAGACACTCACGCAGGTGGCGGCCTGCAACGCTGAGGACGTGGACTTCGCCGTGGCAAAGGCCAGAGAAGCCTTCAATGACGGGCGTTGGTCCAAACTACCGCCTGCAGAGCGCAAGAGCATCCTGATTCGACTGACCAGGTTGTTGAGCGACAATATCCATGAGCTGGCAGTTCTGGAAAGTCTGGACAGTGGCAAAACCATTCTGGATTGCGAGACGGTCGACCTGCCTGACACCATCGCCTGCATCAAGTGGCACGCAGAAGCCATCGATAAGCTCTATGATCAGGTCAGCCCTGCATCGGATGAGCATATTGCCTTGATCGTGCGACAGCCTGTTGGCGTAGTCGGACTTGTATTACCCTGGAACTTTCCCTTGTTGATGCTGGCCTGGAAAATAGGCCCTGCACTGGCGGCTGGGTGTTCGGTTGTGGTCAAGCCCGCTGAAGAGACCTCATTGAGCGCCTTGTATGTTGCCGGACTGGCTCACGAAGCGGGCCTGCCCCCAGGCGTACTGAATATAGTCACGGGAACCGGTGTCGATGTGGGAGAACCCATCGGTCGGCATCCGGACATCGATATGGTGTCGTTTACCGGTTCAACCGACACAGGCAGGCGATTCCTGAAATATTCGGCCGAATCGAACCTGAAGGAAGTGGTATTGGAAATGGGCGGCAAGAACCCCTGTATCGTCATGGATGATGCCGAGGACCTGGATGTCGTAGCCTCGCACGTTGTCAATGGCGCCTTCTGGAACATGGGTGAGAACTGCTCCGCCTCTTCGCGCCTGATCGTGCACAAGGAAGTAAAAGACGTTTTGCTGGACAAGATCAAGGCGCATCTTCGAGAGTGGACGGTGGGGGATCCACTGAATCCTGACACTCGCATCGGGCCTCTGGTATCGAAAGAACATTTCAACAAGGTGTCTGCTTATCTGCAGCAGGCAGCGTCCGACAATATTCTGGTTGGTGGACAAAGCAGCAACGGAACCCACGTAGAACCTACCATTGTCGAATCAAGCGGTATCAATGACCCGCTCTGCCGCGAAGAAATCTTTGGCCCGGTGCTCAGCGTGATCACCATCGGCAGCTTCGACGAGGCCATCAGCGTTGCCAACAATACTCCGTATGGTTTGTCTGCGGCGCTGTTTACCGCTAACGGCAAGCGAGCGTTGCGTGGCGCACGTGCACTGAACGCGGGTACGGTGACCATCAACAGTTTTGGCGAGGGTGATGTCAGCACACCCTTTGGTGGATTCAAGCAATCAGGGTTCGGTGGACGTGACAAATCTGTCCATGCGCATGATCAGTACACCCAGCTGAAAACCATCTGGATAGATCTGTCTGACAATAGTACCGAGTCTGTCAGTTGACCAGCTTCATCGCCTGTCGTCTACCTGTCCAGCCGGGACCCGCCGGCTGGAACTGCCTGCTGCCCAAGGCTCGGGCAGCACAGGTACTTGAACAAACGGTAACGGCCGATATCACGATCATAGGAGCAGGCTTTGCCGGCTTGTCAGCTGCCAGGCGAATACTGCAGATAGATCCCGGCCTGAAAGTTGTCGTGCTGGACGCTGGTCGTGTTGCTGAGGGACCCGCCGGACGCAACTCAGGCTTCATGATCGATCTGCCACATGATCTTTCCTCGGATACCTATGCCGCAGAAGGTACCGCTGAAGACACCCTGCAGATTTCCCAGAACCGTCAAGCCATTCGATTTGCAGCCAGTGCCGCGGAAGAATACGGCTTGACACGCGACACCTTCGATCCCTGTGGCAAGATCAATGCGGCGGCCACTGCCAAGGGTGAAAAACTCAATCACGACTATGCCCGCCATCTGACCATACTGAACGAGCCGCACGAATGGCTGGATGCCACTGCATTGGCAGCCCTCACGGGCAGTCACTATTACCGATCAGGACTGTTCACGCCCGGCACCGTCATGTTGCAACCAGCAGCCTACATCCGAGGCATGGCCAGCGGATTGCAATCGCGGCATCCGACGACATTGAGCCTGTTTGAGAATAGCCCGGTTACTTGCATCAAAGGCAACGAACCCGGCTGGACTCTGGAATGCCCGACAGGCAAAGTCATTACGGACAAGGTTATTCTGGCCAACAACGGTCATGCCGAGAGCTTCGGCTTCTTTAAACGTCGGCTCCTGCATGTATTCACCTATGCCACCATGACTCGCGCATTCGCGCATCACACGCTGGGCGGAAACGAACAATGGAGCATTATCTCGGCAGACCCGATGGGCACCACGGTGCGCAGAATCAGGGACGGTGATACCAGCCGACTGGTGGTACGCACTCGGTTTACCTACAACCCTTCCATGCAAGTCAGTCAAAAGGACGTTACAGACGCCGCTCAGCTTTGTAGAAAAAAATATGATGCGCGTTTCCCCGACCTTCACGCCATTGACACGGAATATGAATGGGCAGGACATCTCTGTCTGAGCTGGAACGGTGTTCCGGCCCATGGAGAAGTGGAAAAAGGCATCTTTTCTGCGATTTGCCAAAATGGACTTGGCACCGCCAAAGGCACACTAGCCGGAATATCCGCGGCCGAGATGGCTTGCGGTATTGACAGTGACATTAGCCGGTCGCTGGCGAACATGGAAGAACCTCGCCTGCTTCCGCCAGCACCGTTGACAACCCTGGGCGCCCGAACTACCTTGAAATGGAAGGAATGGCGAGCCAGCAAGGAATAACTTAAAATTATTGCGGTACTCGGGCAATGTCTACTTCCAGCCCCATCAGGCGTTAACACGAACCCGCACACCATCTCTTGCAAGCCCAGATAGCACCCGTCAGTATTCGGTGTTTAATGCATCCACTGCGGGAATCTCGCGCTCTCGTCGAGCAATGTAGTCCCTTAACGCCTCGTCCACGGCTTCATCGAGCTTCGGCTCTTCGTACTCGTTGAGCAACTTGCGCGCTTGTGCAAGCGCTCGCTCGGTAATCTCCTGACTTTTGCCTTCTGCAATCCACTGCTCGTAGGAATTGTTGTCGAACAGCTTCGGCATGAAAAACGCGCTCTGGAAGTTCTTTAATGTGTGATCGTGACCCAGATAGTGGCCACCAGGCCCGACATCCCGCACAGCCGCCAACGCTTCATCAAAGTCATCCCAGCGAATACCCTCCGCCATGCGATACCCCATCGCACATTGTTCTGCATCCACCACGAACTTGGCCATCGAGCAGTGCATCCCAGCCTCGTTCCATCCCGCCGAGTGCCAGAGATAGTTGGCACCCGAAAGCAGCACCGCCATCATGGTTGTCGCACTTTCATAACCCGCCTGCGCATCGAACGTCTTGGCACCACCCAGCGTATTGGATGTTCGCCAGGGCACATCGTAGTAGCGAGCCATCTGACCGATCATGAAGTTCATCAGACTGATCTCCGGGGTACCCGCCATGGGCGCGCCGGATGCCATTGAAACGGTGGAGAGGTAGTGGCCATAGATGGCCGGACAGCCCTTGCGAACCACCTGTGTATACGCTAATGCTGACAGAGCCTCGGCATTGAGTTGTGCGACCGCTGGCGCTGTCGAAGCCGGTGTGTTGGCACCTCCCAATACAAACGGTGAGCACAATACCGGTTGATTTCGTCGATTGAATGCACGCATGGCAGAGAGCATCGTCTCGTCCCAGACAAGCGGTGAATTGCCATTGCAGTTGCCAGTGACAACAGGATGCGTTTCCATGTACTCGTCACCAAATAGAATGGCGCACATGTCGAGTACGTCTTCAGCATTCTTGCCGGACGTGGTCATGCCCATGAATACCTTGTCCGAATGCTTCATGGAGGAGTAGGTAATCCGCAGATGTCGATGCGCCACCACGTGATCCATGGGCTCAACGATGTGGTGGGCCGTGGAATGCATTGCTGGCAACACATGCGCCAGCTTATGGAAATTGGCTAGATCCTCGAGTGTCGGACTGCGACGTTTGTCATCCAGGTCACGTAAATAAGGCGCACCGGTCATGGGCACAAAGATGGAGTGATCCTTGCCAAACGGCAGATTCTTGTCCGGATTCCTTGCGTGATAGGTAAATTCGGAGGGGATGCTCTTGATCAGCTCGCGCACCAGCCCCCGATCAAGATGCACGCGGTCGTTGTCTCGAACATCAGCACCCACCGCCTTCCAGTCGGCAATGGCCTGCGGGTCACGAAAGACAACCCCAACCTCCTCCAGTATGGCCATGGAGGCCGCGTCGATCTTTTCGACCTGCTGCTGGCTCATCGGCTCCACGGGGGGCAGTCCACGCTTCAGCGCAGGCAACATGGTATGGCTGGGTGCCGAACGCTTTGCCCGCAGAGCTGCACGGCCACCGCGGCGCGTACGCCCCTCGCGTAGAGAGGGTCGTGCTTTGCCCTCGCCAGATTCACTCATGGTTGAGTAGTGCTGACCTTGGTGATCGACGAAATTGGAAAACTGTATCCTTCGTCGAATCTCGAAGGCGCCTGGTGAATGACAACATCGATACACGGTGGTTTCAAGGTCATTGTCTGATCACGTTTGTACTTTATTAGTATACATTATGTATTATAAAGACCGATACTACAAGGACAATTACGCCAAGAGGTTTCTGGTCCTGGACGTCGACAATCATTGCCAGACAACACTATCCATATACGGCAACTGGTTCGCCTAACAACGACTCATCAGGGCTGACACCCAGTCCGGGCGAATCATCGAGCGTGATGAATCCGTTAATGCAGCGCTGTCCACTGCCAGGCGCAATATCCACATCCAGCATATCCTGACAGGACCAGCATGCGCGAACAAAGGCATCGGGAGTTGACTGGGCCAGGTGCGCCGCTTCAATATCAGCCATGACTGAACCGCCGGTGGCCATGACAAAAATCTGGATGCCATGCGCTAAGGCAATATCACGCATTCTCCGCGCCTTGGTCAAACCGCCAACTCGATTCAGCTTTATACCGAACACGTCCGCTATGCCGTCTCTGGCTATGCGAGTTGCATCCTGCAAGCTCACCAGTGACTCGTCGACACTGATAGGAGAGGTGGTGACACGTCGTATCTGTGCAATATCATCCAGCGTCTCGCCGGGTTGTTCGACGGTCACGCCCAGATCCGCCACGGCATTCATGACGATGCTGGCCTCTCTGCGAGTCCAGGCTCTGTTGACGTCGTACAGGATGATTTCGCCTGGAAGGCGATTGGCTTCAAGGTGCCGGATGCGCTCGATATCCTTGTCGACATCGCTGCCGCCAATCTTTGCGGAGTGAGCGACATAGCCGCGATTGCGATAGCGTTTGATTATATCGAGCATGTAATCCGGTTCACCGGAAGATACCGAGGATGCAGCCGGTGTTCCGTTCGATCGTTTACCGCCAAGCAGGTCGGCTATTGGCAAGTCGAACGCCTGGCCCATGATGTCCCAACAGGCCATATCAACCGGTTGTTTGACGTACAGATGACCTGGCAGGGTCAAATCCATCGCACGCTCCACATGCTCCACCTGTCTTGGGTCGAGCCCGAGTAACGCCGGTGCCATCGTTTCGATTCCAGCTCGAATACCAGGACCATGGGCGGGCACATAAGTGTGTCCCCACGGAGTGCCTTCGCCCCAACCAGTTACCCCTACATCGGTATCCAGTTTTACAAAAGTAGCATCCAGAACCTCGAATTTGAGACGCCCGCCGGACAACCAGTAGGGATCCTTTAACGGCAGGTTCTTCTGGAAGACGGATATGCGGGTTAGCTTCATGACATCACTCCATTGTGCGCCGGTTCTGGCACTGGCCAGTTATCACGAAGCACCAGTTTATCAAGTCCGCCATGACCTTCCAGGACAAAGGCCGTCATGGTGACGGGTAAATCGTTATTCATAGCTTTGCTCACTCTTGCTTGAGGCTTGTTATTCAATTGATCATGGACTGGATCAGCCAGCACGATAGCATGACGAGGAATCACGGCAATGATCAGTGACACCCATGTGCTCGCATCAGGTTTGCTACACTTTCCGCCACTCTGCCAATTGAAATTAAACGTGGTCTATGTCGCGACTTAATTACAAGCTGCCGCCTATGACAATGCTTGTGGCGTTTGAGTCAGCAGCCTGGTTGACCAGTTTCAAGCGGGCCGCTTCGGAGCTTGGTGTGACGCCCCGCGCAGTCAGCCACCAGATCAAGGCATTAGAGAAGGAAATTGGAACCACGTTGTTTTTTCGTCGACACAGAGGCGTTGAACTTACCACCTGCGGCCTTGAGTTGTTTTCATCGCTAGAAAATGCGTTCACTGAAATTGGGAGCACACTGCAACACATCCGCTCGCAAACCCTCAACAAACCTGTGATCGTAGGGTCGACAACTGCTGTCTCATCACTCTGGATAACCCCTGCCCTCTGGTGTCGCAGCCTTTGGACAAACTTTCCAGCCAAAGCCTTCTACTGCGACAGTGGCTGATCGATGCACTGTGAGAATGTGTGATCAACAGCCGAAAATGGGTGAACCAGACTCACCCGTAGTTGAATTATTTAGCAGTTGTCACTGCTCGCGATGTGGAGGAAACTCAACGGACATTTCAACAACCTGTTCCAGAGGCGTCTTATGGGTAAAATTCAATCCCTGGATGCGGTCAAGAGACCGATTGGTGAGGCAAAAGGACTGCCGAATGAACACTACGTAGACAACGATGTGTTTGCGGAGGAAAAACGATCGATCCTTTTCAAGTCCTGGACGGCGCTTGGTTTTGGCAAAGACGTTCCCGAAGCGGGTGATGCTCGCCCCGTGGAATTCCTGGGAATGCCACTGCTGCTGATTAGAGATCACGATGGCCAGCTCGGGGTATTCCAGAATACGTGCCGACATCGCGGCATGATTCTCATCTCGGAACCCAAGAGGCTTCGCAACACAGTTCGTTGCCCCTATCACAGTTGGTGCTACTCATTGAAAGGCGAACTTCGCGCGACCCCACATGTTGGTGGCCCGGGAATTGACAATCATGATCAGATAACCCACTCAGAACTTGGTCTTGTCCGCATACGATCGCACGTGTGGCATGACGTTGTCTTTGTCAATCTGAGCGGCGACGCTCAGGAATTTGAGCAGCAACACGCCAGCCTCCTGAGTCGGTGGAAGGAATTTGATCAACCGATGTATCACGGCGGTGCATCCTCAACTTTCAGTCTCAGCGTCAATACCAACTGGAAGCTGGCCGTCGAGAACTACTGCGAAAGTTACCATCTACCCTGGATACACCCAGGTCTGAACAGCTATTCTCGACTTGAGGATCACTATGACATTCAGCAACCTGGCGCTTTTTCGGGACAGGGTACCCATGTGTATCGCCAGTTGAAAAATGAGGACAACCGAACGTTCATGGATTTTGCTGGACTATCTGAAAAATGGGACACAGCTGCAGAATACATTGCGCTTTATCCCAATACTCTGCTTGGTGTACACCGTGACCACTTCTTTGCGATTGTACTTGAGCCAATTGACTGCGAAAATACAATTGAGCACATCTCGCTCTACTATGCGTCTGACCCAGTAGCACAACCAGAAGATGAGGCGATGCTTGACGCAAACGCAACGTTGTGGAAATCAGTATTCGAAGAGGACATTGTTGTGGTTGAAGGCATGCAACGGGGTCGCCATGGCATGTTTTTCGATGGCGGTAAATTCTCTCCGGTCATGGACAAACCAACACATAACTTTCACCATTGGGTGGCTACTCAAGTCGACAAAGGCAGATTTTTCCATGACACCACGGATCAGAACACCGGGAAACCGTACTGATCTATCGCATGAAAGATTGAGGTTTGATAATGCGTGACTACGCACAAGTAGTTGTCATCGGCGGCGGCGTCATTGGTTGTTCCATCCTCTACCACCTCACCAAACTCGGTTGGAGCGATGTGGTGCTGCTTGAGAGAGATGAACTGACTTCCGGTAGCACCTGGCACGCTGCAGCCAATATCCACGGCCTTCACGACAATAGCAACATCAGCCGAATTCAGCATTACACGATGAATCTGTACAAAGAGCTGGAAACACTTACCGGCCAGGGTTATGGCGTAGCCTGGCTCGCTTTACCTGGCTCAGACAGTCGAACGCGAACATCAACTGCGTCTGCAAGCGGCGAAGGCGAGGTACTACCAGCTGGATTTTTCGGAAATCAGCCGAGATGATGCTGAACGGCTGCACCCGCTGGTCGATTTCGATGGCGTACGGTGCATCATGTGGGAGCCGGAGGGCGGAAATGTCGATCCATCAGGCGTCACCAATGCCTACGCTACCGGTGCCAGAAAAAATGGCGCACAGATCCACCGATTTACGCCGGTTACGGGTATTGAACAGCAAAGTGATGGTACCTGGATAGTCCGAACCGGCCAGGGTGACATCAAAACCGAGGTCGTGGTTAATGCCGCTGGTTTGTGGGCGCGTGAAGTAGCAGCCCTGGCCGGCGTTGAATTGCCACTGATACCGGCGGAGCACCAGTACTTTGTCACCGAGGGGATACCGGCCATAGAGGCACTTGATAGACGCTTGCTCTCGGTTGCTGACCGCGACGGTGAGTATTATCTGAGACAAGAAGGTAATGGCCCGCTGGTTGGAGCCTATGAGAAGGATGTGCGCTTCTGGGCCGATTTGCCAGGTATCGGGTTCGCGGTAGCGGAGCTGCGCAGTGGCTCGACAACATATTTGCCAACCATATGCCCACCATGGTGGGGCGTTCGCCTGACACCGTTAATCAGCTTCAGAGGGGGGATCGCCGGTGAATTCACTGTGACACTCCTGGGTGAAGAGGATTTTTTCATCGTAGGCTCGGGGATGGCCGAGCGATATCATCTGCGCTATTTCAATGCAGTACCCAGAGCTTCCACGGTCTCATTTGAGAGCCAGACAGAGGCTCTATGTGGCTTCAATGTCGCAGGCCCCAGCTCCCTGTCGGCAGAGTTTCATCTGGAGCGTATGGATACACGGTTTATAAATCATTGGCGATGGGTTTCGTCAAAGGTGTCACACTTGGTGACCAAGTAGAGATCATGGTGCTGGGTAAACCACATGCTGCAACCATTCTGCGAGAGCCTGCATTTGATGCGTCCGGGTCAAGGTTGCGCAACTAATAATCAAGAGGTAACGGGCTGCTGGAAAGTGTAATCGAGTGAGGTCCGGGATTCAGTGATGGATCCAATTCAACCCAACGCCGAATGAAGCCATCGGCGCTAAACGTTAGTTTTCGAGAGCCCGATCCCAATCCAGTAAATCGAAATTCTCCGGCTGTATCGGTGCTGGTCGTTCTGACCGTCCTGCTGCTATAACCATCTTCATAGCGCTCTACGAACCTCATTCTCACCTCGACCTCTGAAACTGGAACGCCATCATCCTGTTGCACTATACCGAATAATTGCAGGGAACCAATGTCGACAACCAGATCACGATAGATTGTTTTTTCGGGTTGTAAAGCCAGTCCATGGACCACGATACTTGGACTGGAAATTGAACGAAGATTAATGCGGCCAGGTATAAAATTCTTCAATTCATACCTGCCAGATTGATCACTGGCGATACTGGCGGTATTTCCCGACCACTCATCACTTGCAACCAGTAATTTCAAATCGGAAATGGGGTTGCCAAGTCGATCCCCAATTGAGCCCCGTAACGAAGTTCGGGATACATACTCAAGTGTGATGGTCCTATGGCGCAGTTGACTGGCGAGCGTCAAGTTGTACGCTTCAAAAGTGTTATAACGTGGTTCAGATTTTACTTCCAGATAATAGTCATCGGCATGTTGCAATCCTTGTAACAGAAACCTCCCGTCAGCAGACGAATTCGCAGATCGCTGAACCTCATCGATTTCCGAACTCGCTTGAATGACAGCAAATTGCACAGGATTCCCGAATTCATCAACCACTGTCCCAGTGAAATCAAAACGATCATTTCGTGGGCGTGAAAGCGGATCAATAATTTGCTCTTCGAGGTTAATCGACGCATTTTTTTCCGAACCTGTTGTGTTTTGTAATGGTCTACGCTGTTCGACCTGAAAGATCGGATTCTCTGCATCGTGAGGCTCGTCCATTCCTGACGGCAGAGGTGGTTGACTGGACAGACTGGGTTCGGCGCTGATACTGAATAAATGACGAATATTGAAGGCGACAAATGCAATTGCCGTCGTGATCATCAGCAGCAGTAGAAAGACCAATACATCTGTCGCCTTGAAGTGCATAACTGCAAGCCTGCTTGATTTGCACTGTTTCCTGACAAAAAATACCGCGAACTCCTGAATACGAAATAGTCAAACGATACGTACGGATGTGCGAGAGAAATAGTGGTTCTGTCGCACGATTACGCATTGCGGACATACTCCGAGTTTTAAAAGTGCCGAGTATCGCTCTCCCCATTCACGTTATCCGGTTATCACCCGGATTGCAACGGAATGCGCTGGACACTCAAGGATAGAATACTGCCATAACCTTCTGATATAAAAATATTTCTGCTCTGCGAAATCACTTCAGCCCTGCTTGAAAACACGACAAATTCTCAGCTCCTGAACCACGTTGCGAAATCAGTCTGTGGTCTGTGTCGCGAAGCCGGACCATGCCCGTGACAGGCCCGATTACCTCAGCACCCGTGGCGCATCGGCCACTGCAGTTCAGGCGTTCCTGTCAACAATCTGGTAACGCAAATCTGGATAGCGCCGAGCACAAAGTATGTACCCCCGAAATGGATCAATAGTGCACTATCTGCCCAGGTTCACAGTTTCGTTCAGTTTGATGCAGACTTGTGAACTCCTCATTTGTGTTCGGCCCACGTCGCCGCTTCTGATAGTTACCGTGATTTGCAGCTACACTCTTCACGTGTCAGTATGAATCAAGCAATGGCCTTCTGTAACCAAGCGCATGACAATGGGTTGAGTAACGTCACAAATTGATCAACGAGAATCATAAAGCGAGCACAGATTGATGACCAAGCATTTGAAAGAAGAATTGAGAAACGCTCTGGGAAAGGATGCCAGGCTGGGAAAACTCAGCCGCCGGGATTTCATACGCATCAGCATGGCAGCCGGCATGAGTGTTTCTGCCGCATCCGGCCTGTGGACAGGCGATGTCCTGGCGCAAACACCGAAAAAAGGCGGTAAGTACCGACTTGGTGTCCATGACGGCAATACCTCCGACACATTGGATCCCGGTAAATACCAGAGCATCGGGGAAATTCAGCTGGCGCATACCCACCGTAGCTATCTGACAGAGATTACTTCCGAAAACGGATTGGGTCCAGACATGGCAGATTCATGGAGTGCTTCGGCAGACGCCAAGGTGTGGACGTTCCAGCTCAATCCGAATGCGACTTTCCACGATGGGCGGAAATTCACATCAAAGGATGCTATCGCCTCACTCAATCATCACCGTGGCGAAGACTCCACATCAGCGGCGAAAACGCTGCTCACTGCGGTCACCGATATTCGTGCAGATGGTGACAACACCATCATCGTCGAACTCGATCAGGGCTTCGCCGATCTACCGTGGATCATGACCGACTATCACCTGGTAATGCTGCCTGCAAAGGATGACGGGACCATCGAATGGGAAGCAGGTATTGGTGCAGGACCCTACAAGATCGTTGATAATCGAGCAGGGATCAGTACAACTCTGGTGCGTCATGATGGCTGGCATCGAGAAGGTGCCTGGTTTGATGAAGTTGAAATGACCTATCTCAATGATCCCAATGCCAGGCAGACAGCTCTGATCACGGGCGCTGTGGATGCGATTACATCAGTTGACCTGAAAACCATGAATCTGATGGCGCGAAACAAGGACCTGGTCCTGGACAATGTGCCCAGTGGGTCAGCCATCACGTTACCCATGTTCTGCGATGTGGCGCCATTTGATAATGTGGATGTCAGGCTGGCACTGAAGTATGCGGTTGATCGTAACGAGCTGGTTGAAAAAATCATGTTCGGAACGGCAACCGTAGGTAACGACTATCATGTGTCGCCAGGCATGCCGTATGCTCCTACCGACATACCACAGCGCGAATATGATCCAGACAAAGCCAAATTTCACCTGGACAAGGCTGGGATGAGTTCGCTGAAAGTCTCACTCTCTGCCGCAGACAGCGTTCTGCCGGGAGCGGTGGACATGTGCGTGCTGTACAGCGAACAAGCCAAGAAAGCGGGCATCACGATCAATCCGGTGCGTGAACCCAATGACGGATACTGGTCAGATGTCTGGCTCAAGAAGCCCTGGTGCTTTGTCAAATGGGGTGCACGACCTACTCCTGACAACATGTTCTCACTGGCTTACAAGGATGATGCAGCGTGGAACGAGTCGCACTGGCAAAACGAGCGCTTCAATGAGTTGCTGACCACGGCGAAGTCCGAGCTGGATGAAGGCCTGCGCACGGAGATGTATCGCGAGATGTGTGTGTTAGCCAGCGATGATGGTGGCACGGTTCTCCCGTTCTTCGCCAATTTCGTCTATGCGCGGAACAAGAAAGTCGCGCACTCCGGTTCGCTCTCTTCCAGTTGGGAATGTGATGGAGCACGAAGCTGTCATCGCTGGTGGTTTGCAACATAGCCACAAACCTTGTACGACTGCCCGCTCAAGTAATGGCACTCAACCGCTGGATGGCGGGTGGATTTGCTGTCACTCTGATCGGGTAGCAACAGTCCGGCGACTGGCAGTTTTGCCAGTCGCTAGCTATTTCCAGTACATCAATGACAGGAAGGTGCGGTATGGGAGATGTCCTTGGCATCATAATGAAACGGCTGGGGCTTGGGTTGCTCACCCTGCTGATCATATCGGTCTTGATATTCGGTGCCGTCGAGCTGTTACCCGGGGATATTGCCCAGGCCGTGCTCGGTCAGGGTGCCACGGAGGATAACCTTGCGGCACTGCGTACTGAACTCGGACTGGATCGACCCGCACCGATTCGCTACTTTGACTGGCTGACGAGCGCCATGACTGGCGATTTTGGCGTGTCGCTGGTGTCCAACGAATCGGTAACGGCGGCAATCGGGCCGCGCTTCGCCAATACCTTGTTTCTGGCACTCTATGCTGCAGTCATTGCCGTTCCTGTTGCGATATTTCTGGGTGTGGTGGTCGCGCTTTTTCGAAATTCGCTGTTCGACCGGATAGCCAACGTTGTGACGCTGACGTCTATCTCCTCGCCAGAGTTTTTTCTGGGCTATATCCTCATATTGTTTTTCTCGATCAAGACGGGAATGTTTCCGGCCATTGCCAATGTGAGTCCGGACATGCCGCTGATCGAGCGACTTGATAAAACCTTTCTACCGGCGCTGACAATGGTTCTGGTAGTAGTTGCACACATGATGCGCATGACTCGCGCCACCATCATCAACCTGCTTGCCTCACCCTATATTGAAATGGCACGACTCAAAGGTGCGCCCGCGTGGAAAGTCATCGTCAAGCACGCACTCCCCAATTCATGGGCACCGATCATCAATGTGGTCGCACTCAACCTGGCCTATCTGATTACTGGCGTGGTACTGGTCGAAGTTGTCTTCGTATATCCGGGAATCGGTCAATTGCTCGTGGACAGTGTGTCCAAGCGGGACTTCCCAATCGTGCAGGCGTGCTGTCTGATTTTTGCAGCAACGTTCATTCTTCTCAATCTGGCGGCTGATGTGGGTGCGATTCTCACCAATCCGCGCCTGCGACATCCAAAGTAGATCATTAGCAATGAACACCTTTATCATTGGTTACTACGCGTTGTTGATCATAGCTTCCTGCCTCGCTGCGTATTTCAAGAGACGTCAGGCATTCCTGCTGATTTTCACCTTCACCCTTGCCTCCTTTGTCATCGGCATAATTGGCGGTGAATCAGCATTGTGGACATTAACTGTTCTGGCGGGATTACTGGCACTTGCGGCTGGCACCTCCTATGCTTTCCGTGAATTCCTCATATTGTTGCTTCCCGCCAATAGTGCCAAGGAATTACGTACGGCACCGCTGACCGCCGCATTTGGCTTGTTTGTCGTCCTCGTCTACGCCATCGCCGGGATCTTTGCTCCCTGGATAGCACCATTCGGCGAATCTGAAGTCGTTACCCAATCCTTCGCGCCAGCCGACGATACGTTGCTGCTGGGTGCTGATCAACTGGGTCGCGACATGTTCAGCCGGATCATCTATGGCGCGCGCAACAGTGTCGGCATTGCGCTGGTCGCCACCACACTGGCCTTCATCATGGGTGCATTCGGAGGACTACTGGCTGCAACCAAGGGCGGTCTGTTTGACCAGCTCATGAGCCGGGCGGTAGATGTTGTCATGTCCATCCCCTCACTTATCTTTGCCTTGTTGCTGTTGAGTATTTTTGGCACAAACACGGTGGTGCTTATCATCATCATTGCGATAATTTACGCTCCCCGAGTCTTCCGTCTCACGCGTGCGGTGGCAGGCGATGTCGTGGTCATGGATTACATCGAAGCAGCGAGGCTCAGGGGTGAGGGGATGTGGTACCTGATCCGCAAGGAAATCCTGCCTAACTCAAAGGCACCGTTGATTGCCGAATTCGGTCTGGAATTCTGTTTTGTATTTCTGCTCATCGCAGGCCTGTCCTTTTTGGGTCTGGGTATTCAGCCTCCCACGGCAGACTGGGGATCCATGGTGCGCGAGAACGCCACCCTGATTTCCTATGGTGAAACCACGCCGTTGATTCCTGCTGCTGCCATAGCGCTGCTGACGGTTGCGGTAAATTTTGTAGTCGACTGGATGCTCTTTCGATCCTCCGGTCTGAAGGAGTAATGCGATGACTTTCAAAGACAAGGACTTGCTGCTGAAAATCCGCGGCTTGCGGATAGAGGGCTACTCCGACGAGGAATGGATTGAAATCGTTCATGGTATCGATCTCGATCTACACCGTGGTGAAGTCATGGGACTGATCGGTGAATCGGGTGCAGGAAAATCAACGATTGGCCTGGCTGCCATGGGATTTACCCGCGACGGCTGTCGAATATCCGATGGATCGGTTGAATTTGACGGTATGGAGCTCACCACGACCGCCAAAAGCGACCTGAGGGCACTGCGTGGAGCGCGTATCGCATATGTTGCCCAGTCTGCGGCGGCCTCTTTCAATCCGGCCCACAAACTCATCGACCAACACACCGAAGCGCCGGTCCAGTACCGCATCAGGAAACGTCTGGAGAGCCAGGAAGATGCAATGGAACTGTACGAGCGATTGCGCCTGCCCAATCCCCGCGAAATCGGTTTTCGCTACCCGCATCAGGTGTCGGGCGGGCAATTGCAACGGGCGATGACAGCCATGGCAATGGCGTGTCGTCCAGACCTGATCATCTTTGACGAACCTACAACGGCACTGGATGTGACCACGCAGATAGAAGTACTAGCGGCGATTCGGGATATCGTCAAACAATTCAACACAGCCGCCATCTACATCACGCATGACCTTGCCGTCGTTGCACAGATGGCGGACGTCATCAAGGTCCTGCTCAAGGGTGATGAAGTCGAACAGGCGGATACGGCAACGATGCTCTCATCACCCAGGGATGACTACACGAAATCACTGTGGGCTGTGCGTAGCTTCAAACGTGATGAGAAATCGCGTCCGGCCTCTGGCACGGCTACGGCACCGGTCGTATCCGTAGATAACGTCTCTGCGGCTTACGGTGATGTGCCTGTACTGCACGATGTGTCGTTTGACATTCATGCCGGCATGACCGTTGCCGTTGTCGGCGAGTCCGGTTCCGGAAAATCCACTACTGCTCGCTGTATCACCGGCTTGCTGCCGCCGTCAAACGGTGTCATTCGATTCAATGGTGAGGAACTCCCGCCGAGTTACAAAAAGCGTTCCAAGGACCAGTTGCGCCAGGCGCAGATGATCTACCAGATGGCTGACACGGCCCTGAATCCACGGGTCAAGATAAGCGAGATAATCGGACGTCCAGCACAATTCTACAGCGGTCTGAAGGGTACGGCACTGAAGAACAGGGTGGATGAACTGCTGGACCTGATCGAGCTTGAGCCTGGCAAGTACTACCATCGTTTCCCACCGGAACTCTCCGGTGGACAGAAGCAAAGGATTGGTATTGCGCGAGCATTGGCAGCAGAACCCAGCTTCATCATCTGCGATGAGGTTACCAGCGCGCTTGATCAGCTTGTTGCCGAAGGAATTCTGCGATTGCTCGATCGCCTCCAAAGGGATTTGAACCTGGCCTATATGTTCATCACACACGACTTGGCCACAGTCAGATCCATTGCTGATGAAGTGGTTGTCATGAAAGAAGGCAAAGTGATTGAGCAGGGACCGAAAGGTGTCATGTTCAAGCCGCCCCATCACCCTTATACTGATTTGCTGCTGTCATCGGTGCCTGAAATGGACCAGAACTGGCTCACCACACTTCTCGAAGAGCGCGGTGTGGATAACCTGGGTGAAGCTGCAAAGCTGTAGGAGTCAAGGGCTCAACAACCGGGTCCTGTCTGGTACTTGGCCGAGTGGTCGAAGCGGATCAGCACGGCTATCGACAAGGTCAGGGCTGAGGAGACTCGACAGTGGCACGTACGCGGCTCAATAGAGACTGGGGCTGTTGAAAATGCGATCAGGAAGTGGCATTCCGCTTGACACCCGCCCGTCCGGACAAGTAGTTTGCCTTGGCAGATTGTCTATCAGCGAATACCCGTGCACCGTCAGAAGATCCGATACTGGAATATCTTCATCAACATCAGTAAAGACATTGTAGCGTGCCGGCAGAACTGCCTGCTGTCCCATTGGATCGAACAGAAAGTATGCCTGAATATCATCAGCGCTCATTCTCGCATCGTCGAGGCAGACACCGGCCACCTCCTCGAACAGCGACAACAGATACGCGGCACAGTCGGCTCCATTGACTCTTCCATCATCGATGATCTGCAAGACGCCGGTGACAAGTGTCTCGTAGCCCATCCGGAAGGGTAATTGAAATGGATAGCCGTTGAGAAGGTCCTGCCGGATGGTGTCCAGCAGCTCATTCTCATACTCCATCAAGGACGCTTTCAACTCCGGTTGCAGTTGCCTGGCCCAGCGGTAGTCATAGGTTTCCAGACCGTAGTGGTAATCATCGACCGGACATTCCCTGTTGCCATAGTCACTACCCAGACAGTACACATACAAGTGACCGTCCATTTTCAAACCATCCAGACCAAATGAATAGGACTGATCTTTACTGGAATTCATTTCCAACCCGTAAGCGAATCCTTGCGAATCCTTGCCGATATAGGCAAGCATGTGCGTATAGGTACCAGGAATGACCCTGGCAAGACTCAACGGACCCGTGTTGGAATCATCGTCCGGATCGTGGCCCACAAAAATCAGGTCAAAGCGCTCCAAAGGCTGAATACTGGATTTGCGAGTGTCCGGATCGATGGCCGGAAACTGATAGACACTGTTGGTTAACGAATGCACGGCATAATTCGTTGAAATGTCGTACTGAGTGACCTCAGCGTCGGACAGAGGCTGAGGAATACCAGTGCTTTCCTGACATCCAGAGAGTATCAGGATCGTGCATAAGCACAGCCCTTGGCGAATCAGGTGTGGCACAGCAGCTCCCGGACAAAGCTGCCGCCGTCGGCCTGCACGAGCCTCTTGCTACAAGTCGCAATCCTCGAGAACAAATGGCAAGGTGCTATCAAATGATTCGTCGGGTATGAAACACTCACCAGCACCGATACTGATTGAATCGGACACCGGCGTACCGGCATTATCACTTAGTACGGAGACTACCAACGGTCCGCCTTGTGTGACCTGCGAGGAGCCATTGGCTTGCATCCCGAACATGGTGCCAGCAGGAGCCACTGCTGCCAGTGTGCTGACCTGGCCCAGTGATAATTCGAAATCAAGATTGCCGTCCAGTGAGACGATTCCTGTATCACCCTGCACAGAGAATCCGAACGTCTCCAACATCAATCGCAGTTGTTCTACCGAATCGACAGTCAAAGTCAGAGGGCCATTACCTATACCTACATTGCTGACCAGCAGACTGTTACCGTTGTTGCTGATATCCATACGGGCTGTCAAACCGGTAAAGGCTAATACTGACGTCGTCAGACCACCGATGCCATTGTCGACGGAGGATGTGGCGTTAAGCGCTCCAATGTTGAACTCTACACTGCCGCTGCCCGTTGCCGCATCAGCAGATACGCTAAGCAGCGTGGAAGGTCGCAGCGAAATGTTGGTGCCCGCATTATCAACAATACTTAGAGCTTCCGTGATGCTGATCGAAAAGGTGCCGGCTTCGGCATTCACCGCATCGTTGGTCACTGTGGCTGAAATGCGCACTGCACCCTGCATGCTCGGAATCGAGACACTCTCGCCATCAAGCTGTGCAGCCTGATCCAAAAGTGTCTGCAGGCCTGGCAGTTTTATTTCATAGTTGACCGCCATCGGGGAATAACCGACAAGCAAAAGGTCCTGCTGTGCAAAAGTAACCGTTATCAGACCGCTATCCTCGGTAACAGCATCCATTTCAACCAGTAAGTTACTGACCAGGGACTGACAATTGGCTCTTTCGTCTGCTGTCGCTGTATCATCCAGAAGTTCCCGTTCACAAAATGCGGCATCGTCCGGATCAATGATGATGTGATTGCCAGTGCGTGTCACGACGGCCAATTGTTCATCCAGCCCCAGCATGGCGTTGAAGAAACTCCCGATATCCTCTTCGACAGCTGTATTCAGTAACGCATCAGGATTGATCGACTCTGCATCCACTTCGCTCGCGGTCAATTGCGTCAAAGAATCAAGAGCAGTGGCGTCCAGCAGGAGTCCTACAGAAGAAGAACCTACTCCCAAACGCTGCATACCGGTGATGTTCTTGCCCAGGTTGGTACTGGCGCCTGTTGCGGCCTTGCGCAGCAGAACGGACGTGTCAACATTATCGGCCGACACACCAGAGCCTCCATCAACGATCAGGGAACCGCCCGTGGTATTACCATCGCCGCTACTCCCTCCTCCGCAGCTCACCAGAAAGAGAGACGATACACAAACGGTAGCAGAGAGGCGAATGCACTTTTTCAACACAGTAGGAGATCCGGATTTCATGAATTCAGTCCTGATTGGTTAATGCCCACCCAGAAGCACACAAGCGGCTGAACGGGCAGTATTTTTCCAGCATTTGATGTGAATAATTCGTCTTGGTTCTTGTCAAGTCTGTGTTGCGACACAAAACCGTTCACCAAAAGGATTTTGCATGAATAGAGATTCACAAAGCTTAGGGCTGGTGTCTAGTGAGTATAATCGCTATTTACACTGAACACGAGCCCGGCGAGCTGCTCAGTGTAATCTCACGGCTTTATCGGTGAAGACTACGTCACGCAGTGTTGGATCCCCAACTATCTGCTGAGAGATGCCCTCGTCATCCCGTTGTTTCTTGAACATCGACATGATTTCGCTAACCGTCCGGCGAACGCTTGAACCGAGCCGCTGATTCGAGCGCATCGACATTTTTTGACGAGGATCAATTCGATTACCCCCTACTCGTTCAATGATACGGAATATTCTTTTGCGATACGGGAAGAGCCGCTCATGAAACTGGATATCACTACAAGCGCTGTACTGCTTGCCGCCACCTTGTGCTCAGCGAGCGCAATCAGCGATAACAGCTTTGAACTCGGCGGAGACGTATACCAGAGCGATGGTGACGCCATCATGTTCAGCGATTCGAATCGTGACGTATTTGTTGCCGGATTTTCGGTTGAGATTGAGGGTGATATAGCCCAGGATGCGCACGCCGCAGGCTTCGATATCAAATTCAAGAACGATGTCGGTGGCAATCTATATGCTGCCGGGTCCAACGTGCTTGTTGATGGCAAAGTCGGTGAAGATCTGACCATCGCCGGATTCACCGTAAATCTGACAGGTGATGCCCATGTTTTGGGCAACGCCAGAATTGCAGCCGGCAACATGACTGTTGATGCCCCAGTTGCAGGATCGCTGATAGCTTCCGGTGGCTCCATTAAACTCAACGACTCAATTCAGGGTGATGTTCGCTTGACAGCATCGGACATCAAATTCGGCAGTGATGCCGTTATCAATGGATCCCTTACCTACTACTCCAATGAGGAGATAGCGATACCGGCGAGCGTTATTTCATCCGACCGGGTGACATTCCGGCGAATGCGACGAAGTGACGCATTCAGGGAATTTTCCGATACGATTGATAAATCAGTGCCGGATTTCTGGCCACAGTCCGTTATCAGCAAACTGGCCGGAGCGGTTGTCATGATTGGCTTCCTGCTGATTGTTTCCGCAGTCTTTTTCGCCTTTGCACCCGAATCAATTGCGCGCATGAAAAACCGCGCATCTGAGCATGCATGGCGCTCGATATTCTACGGTTATCTCGGCATCTCAACCCTGTTCGGCGCCATTCTGGTCAGCATTCTGACCATTATTGGTATCCCGCTCGCACCGTTAGTCCTGCTTGCATTGATCGTTGTCTGGACACTGGGTTATCTACTAGGCGTCTATGTCATAGCCGCTCGTATCTGGCGCTCCTTCGAGATAGCTTCTGATGCGGTATTCAGCAATTTACTGGTACTCGCATCCGGTCTGCCATGGTGGTTGTCAACTTCATCCCGTTTTTCGGATGGCTGTTGAATCTGAGTGTGATGTTCTTCGGCGTGGGTGCAATGACTTACGCGGTGATGGAGCAATTGGTCAGGCGCCATGAAGCATCCAGCCCTCGAGCACTACCAGAGCCAACCGACGCCAACGGGGTTGCCCAATGAACACGGGCACGGAGACAAGTCGAAACACGGGCTCGTCGTCGTGCCAGATACTTCACAGCCGTGCTTTGCATGCAGGTACCTATGTGATCGTCGGTGTATTGCTGTTGGTGCTTGATCTGGTGGGACCTGGATGGGTTCAAGCCGAACTTCGGGGCGTAGCCGTGTTCGCAATCGTGATTAAGGCTCCACACTACACACGCATCAAGACGTCTGGCGTTGCGTAATACGCGTATTATCGACAATCCGATCGCTGGGATAGAGCACTACGCGCTCACCTGCCTGTAGACCGTCCGTGATCTGGGCACGAAGTTGGGTTTTTCTGCC
>RCMY010001186.1_pt1 | contig 24815 bp, 18 predicted proteins | sample 2041341 | NCBI WGS metagenome assembly RCMY01 (sample SAMN09708234, study PRJNA481090) | Marine sediment metagenome, whole genome shotgun sequencing project.
GGCGCGCGATTGCAGCGCGCGTTGAGGCGCGGACCGGTGTGGCGACGGCATTGGAGAACGTGGTTGTCACGCCCGGTGGGCAGGCGGCACTGTTTGCGGCCCACGTTGCGGCTTGCGATCCTGGCGAAACGGCGCTGTTTATCGATCCTTATTACGCCACCTACCCTGGTACAATCCGTGGCGCTGGGGCTATTGCCAAGTCGGTTCCTGCCCGGGCAGAGGCGGGATTTCAGCCGAGCCGCGCCGATCTGAATGCGGCCGCACCCGAGGCGCGATCGATTTTGATTAATTCGCCCAACAACCCAACGGGTGTCGTCTACACGCAAGAGACGATGGAAGGCGTCGCCGACGTTGCCAAAGCCCACGATCTTTGGGTCATATCCGACGAGGTTTACGACACGCAGCTGTGGGAAGGAGAGCATTTGTCCCCGCGCCAACTTTCGGGCATGGCTGACCGCACGCTGGTTGCAGGATCGATGTCCAAGAGCCACGCCATGACCGGTAGTCGCCTTGGTTGGTTGGTTGGACCGGTCGACGCCATGGAGCATCTGGAGAACCTGTCGACCCACACGACATATGGGGTCCCAGGCTTCATTCAGGACGCCGGTCTATTTGCGCTGGGCCAAGGCGCTGGATTTGAGGATCGTATCGCGGCGCCGTTTCGGCGCAGGCACAGCGCAGCCCGTGCAGTATTTGCGGCACACGGCATACCCGTCGTCCCGTCCCATGCTTCAATGTATCTGATGGTCGATATCCGTGGCACAGGTTTGACGGGCGAGGCCTTCGCGCATCGGCTTTTGGACGACTATTTAATCGCTGTGATGCCCGGCGAAAGCTTTGGCGCGGCGGCCGCTGGCCACTTGCGCGTGGCTCTGACCGTTGAGGACGCCCGTTTGATGGCGGCTGTTGAAACTCTGTGCGAACTGGTCGTGAACCTGACCGCGCGTGCGGCTTAAGCCGCAAGGCTGGACAGACGTCCCAATGCAATGCATGACGCGTCCATGCACGAACCCCACCTGCCCCGCATCAATCACTCGCTCGTTGAGGACGCCATGGCGTTCCTTTTGGGGACAAGCCTTTGTGCACTGGGCTTGCACTTTATCACCCAGCTTGGCCTGATCACCGGGCAAACGGCAGGGCTCGCCGTCTTAGTGTCATATGTTTTCGGACTTGGACTTGGAGCATCGTTCTTCGTCCTGAACTTGCCATTTTGGGCGTTGGCTTGGTTGCGCATGGGGCCAAGGTTCACGATCAAAAGTATCATTGCGGTTGCGATGCTGTCAGCAATGACTGAAATTCTGCCGCGTGTTCTTGTGATTGACTATATGTCTGCCCCTGTCGGAGCGGCCCTTTCTGGCGCTTTAGTCGGCATGGGGCTGATCGTGCTTTTTCGCCACGGCGCCTCGCTTGGCGGCATCGGCGTGTTGGCTCTGTTTCTGCAGGAGCGGTACAAAATTCAGGCCGGCTGGACGCAACTTGCCTTTGACGCCGCACTTTTTGTGGCCGCTTTTGGTGTGCTGGCGTGGGACTTGGTGATCTGGTCGCTTTTGGGCGCCGTCATTGTGAACCTGATTGTCGCAGTCAATCACCGGGGCGACCGCTATATCGCACGGTAACCACGATTGATGCTGGCCTTTGCTGCGACTGCACGATAAGGCCGCGCCAAGCCACCCCGAGAGAGATCATGGACCTTAGAAACATCGCTATCATCGCGCACGTCGACCATGGCAAGACCACGCTTGTCGACGAGCTGCTAAAGCAATCCGGCGCTTTCCGCAAAGGACAAGACGTTGCTGAGCGCGCGATGGATTCCAACGACCTCGAGCGAGAGCGCGGGATCACCATTTTGGCCAAGGCAACGTCGGTCGTATGGAAGGGCACGCGGATCAATATTGTGGACACCCCCGGCCACGCCGATTTCGGCGGCGAAGTCGAGCGGATCCTGTCGATGGTCGACGGTGTTGTCTTGCTAGTGGACGCAGCCGAAGGGCCGATGCCGCAGACCAAGTTTGTGACATCAAAGGCGCTGGCGCTGGGCCTTAGGCCTATTGTCGTGCTGAACAAAGTCGACAAGCCGGACGCCGAACCGGACCGTGCGCTGGACGAAGTGTTTGACCTGTTCGCCGCCTTGGATGCCAACGAAGACCAGCTTGATTTCCCGCATCTTTATGCCTCGGGTCGTTCTGGCTGGGCGGATGCTACGCTTGAAGGTCCGCGCAAGGATTTGGCGGCGCTGTTCGACCTCGTGGTTCATCACGTTCCACGTCCACGCCAGCAAACCGCTGTGGACAAAGACTTTAGCATGTTGGCCACAACGCTAAGCGCTGATCCCTACCTTGGCCGCCTTCTTACGGGCCGCATTGAGACCGGAAAGCTGAAAACCGGCGCGACCGTTCAAGCGATCAGCCGCGTGGGTCAAAGGATCGAGCAATTCCGTATCTCGAAAATCCTCGCGTTCCGTGGTCTTTCGCGACAGCCCATAGACGAGGCCTTTGCAGGCGATATCGTGTCGCTGGCCGGCATGTCCAAAGCGACTGTGGCAGACACAATTGCAGCGCTTGCTGTAGAGGACGCTCTACCTGCGCAACCCATTGATCCTCCAACGATTTCGGTGACATTCGGCATCAATGACAGCCCCCTTGCCGGACGCGACGGCAAAAAGGTGCAGTCGCGCGTCATTCGCGACCGCTTGATGAAAGAGGCCGAGACCAACGTTGCGATCAAGATCACTGACACACCGAGCGGAGAAGCCTTCGAAGTGGCTGGTCGCGGTGAATTGCAGATGGGTGTGTTGATCGAAAACATGCGCCGCGAAGGGTTCGAATTGTCGATCTCTCGCCCGCAGGTTCTGATGCGCGAAATTGACGGCGTTCAGCACGAGCCAATCGAAGAGATCACCATTGATGTGGACGATGACTACACCGGCGCTGTGATCGAAAAGCTGACGGGTCCGCGTCGCGCTGAAATGTCCGAGATGAAACCGGCCGGGACGGGGAAGACACGGATTGTGGCTTTGATCCCGTCGCGTGGCCTAATTGGCTACCACGGTGAATTTATGACCGACACGCGCGGCACTGGTGTTTTGAACCGCGTGTTTCACGGATGGGCGCCGTACAAAGGCGCTATTCCCGGCCGCCGCGCCGGAGTGTTGATCTCGATGGAAGATGGCGTTTCGGTTGCTTACGCGCTTTTCAACCTCGAAGACCGTGGGCGTATGTTTATTGGTGCTCAGGAGCAACTGTATCAGGGCATGATCATCGGCGAGCATTCGCGCGAGAACGACCTGGAAGTGAACCCACTGAAGGGCAAGAAGCTGACCAACGTGCGGGCGTCGGGTACGGATGAAGCGGTGCGGCTGACCACGCCAATCACCATGTCGTTGGAGCAAGCCATTGCCTACATCGACGACGACGAATTGGTTGAAGTGACGCCGAACGCGATCCGATTGCGCAAACGCTACCTAAATCCGCATGAACGTAAACGGGCGGCGCGCGGCGTTTCCTAAACTATTGCGTCGGACCTTGCCGTCCGTCGCGGTGGGCCGACGCTTGCGCGGCGGCGGTGCCTCCGGCGGGAGTATTTACACCAAAAAGAAGCGCCATTGAAGAATGTGCGCATCGTGCCTTTTCAGTGCTTTACGGCTTTCGGCGTTCGCGGTATTCCGGCGGATGCCTGAAGTTACCGAGGTCGCGTTATGTCCAGCCTGAACGAAATCCGCTCAACCTTCCTGAATTCGTTTGAGAAAAACGGCCACAAGGTTGTGGATAGCTCGCCACTTGTGCCGCGCAATGATCCGACTTTGATGTTTGTGAACTCGGGAATGGTGCAGTTCAAGAATTTGTTCACCGGCCTCGAACACCGCGATTATAACCGCGCGACGACCTCGCAACGCTGCGTGCGCGCGGGCGGAAAGCATAATGATCTCGACAATGTCGGTTACACAGCGCGCCACCACACATTTTTCGAAATGCTTGGCAACTTTTCCTTTGGTGATTACTTCAAAAACGAAGCGATTCCCTTCGCTTGGGACCTTTTGACCAAAGACTTTGGTATCGACAAATCGAAGCTGCTTGTCACGGTTTACCACAATGACGACGAAGCTGCTGACATCTGGAAAAAATACGCCGGCCTGCCAGATGATCGCATCATCCGCATCGCGACGGATGACAATTTCTGGATGATGGGGCCAACGGGGCCTTGCGGGCCATCGTCCGAGATATTCTATGATCACGGGGATCATATTTGGGGAGGCCCACCCGGCAGTGCAGATGAAGACGGCGATCGTTTCATTGAGATCTGGAACCTTGTCTTTATGCAGTTCGAGCAATTTGAGAACGGCTCCCGCAAGGATCTCGCCGCTCAATCCATCGACACAGGCATGGGGCTGGAACGTGTCGGCGCGCTGCTGCAAGGCAAGCACGACAACTACGACACCGACCTTATGCGCGCTCTGATTGAGGCAACGGCCAATGCAATCTCAACAGACCCAGATGGTCCGGGAAAAGTTCACCACCGCGTCATTGCGGATCATTTGCGATCCACGTCGTTTTTGATCGCCGACGGCGTGATGCCGTCAAACGAGGGGCGTGGGTACGTGCTGCGACGGATCATGCGGCGTGCTATGCGGCACGCTCATTTACTGGGTGCCAAGGACCCGGTGATGCACGCGCTCGTTCCTGCTTTGGTGCGCGAAATGGGTCAAGCCTACCCCGAACTTGGCCGCGCCCAATCGATGATCGAAGAAACATTGCGTTTGGAAGAGACAAGGTTCCTTGAAACCTTGGATCGCGGATTGCGCTTGCTTGACGACGAGTTGGCTGACGTTCCTGAGGGCGGTGAACTGCCGGGAGCATCCGCGTTCAAGCTCTATGACACGTTTGGTTTTCCGCTTGATCTGACACAAGACGCCTTGCGCGAAAAAGGCCTGACAGTTGACACCGACGGCTTTGATACTGCAATGGCCGCGCAAAAGGCCAAAGCCCGCGCGGCCTGGTCTGGTTCTGGTGAAACCAAAGATGCCGTGGTCTGGTTTGATATTGCCGATACGAACGGCCACAGCGAATTCCTCGGATACGACACCGAATTGGCCGAGGCTGTGGTGTTAACGATTGTGAAAGGCACCGAACAGGTCGCCTCGCTAAGCCAGGGCGAAAGCGGCTGGATTGTCGTGAACCAAACCCCGTTTTATGGCGAAAGCGGTGGTCAGGTCGGTGACCACGGCCAGTTGCGTGTGTTGGATCGCCACGACCAGGGCGGACCCGTAAGTGACACGCAACGCTTTGCAGGTGGCGCGATAATTGGTCATTCTTTCAACGCACAAACAGGCGTTCTTAATGTCGGAGATGCGGTCCAGCTCGAGGTTGATCACACCCGTCGCAGCGCGATCCGATCAAATCATTCGGGCACGCACCTTTTGCACGAAGCACTTCGCCAAGCCCTTGGCGACCACGTCGCGCAGCGCGGTTCATTGAATGCGCCGGACCGTTTGCGGTTCGATTTTAGTCACAACAAGGCGCTCAGTGCGGAAGAATTGCAACGCGTCGAAACTGATGTGAATGCCTATATCCGCCAGAATGCTGCGGTCGAGACCCGCATCATGACTCCAGATGATGCCCGTTCCATCGGTGCGCAGGCGCTTTTCGGTGAAAAGTACGGTGACGAAGTGCGTGTCGTTTCAATGGGGGCTGCTGACACCGGCAAAGGTGCGGATGGAATGACCTATTCGTTGGAACTTTGCGGCGGCACGCATGTGCAACGCACTGGCGACATTGGAGTTTTCGTCACACTTGGTGACAGCGCATCGGCTGCTGGTGTGCGCCGGATCGAAGCACTCACTGGTGACGCGGCCTTCCGTTACTTGAGCGATCAGGATCATCGGTTGAGCGACGTAGCCCACGCGCTTAGAGCACAACCGACCGAAGTGCTGGATCGCGTCAAGGCCCTGCTGGACGAGCGCAAATCGCTTACGGCTGAACTGGCCGATCTGCGCCGACAACTCGCCATGAGCGGCGGCGACAGTGGGCCGCAAGACGCCGAAGACGTGAACGGCGTGGCCATCTTTGCACAGGTCGTCACGGGTGTTTCAGGCAAGGACCTTCCACCCCTGATCGACGACCACAAGGCGCGGCTAAAATCCGGCGTTGTCCTTTTGATCGCCGACACCGGCGGTAAGGCCGCTGTTGCTGCGGGGGTGACAAGCGACCTTGTGGACAAGATTTCTGCGGTAGATATCGTTCGGGCGGCGGTTGGCGAACTTGGTGGCAAAGGTGGCGGAGGACGCCCCGATCTGGCGCAGGGTGGCGGTGCGTCGATCGAAAATGCAGAGGCCGCAATCGCAACGGCAAAACTAATTTTGGAGGGATAGATGGGCGCGCTTTGGATTGCACATGTGGATGTGGCAGATGACGAGAAATACGGCGAATACATTAAGATCGCCTCGGTGGTGATCCCTGAACACGGCGGTGAATTCATCGCGCGTGGTGGGCGGTTTGTTCAATTTGAAGGTCGTGAACGCGGTCGCAACGTCGTGGCGCGCTTTCCAAGCGTTGATGCGGCCGAGGCGGCATATAACGACCCGCGCTATCAAGAGGCGGTCAAAATCGCGAAGATGGCTTCGGAGCGCGAGTTGATGGTCATCGAAACCACGGATTGACTGAAGTCGTGTTAAGCGGATCACTTGGTGAAATGATGGCGCGGCACGCGCAAGACGGGCGCGTAGAAGGTCTGTTCATCCGCTCTCGACGACGCAGTGACATTCAGTCCGTACAAACCGCTGGAATTGATGAATGCGGTCTCGAAGGAGATCACGCCAGTGCCGGGAAACGCGCCGTCACGTTCATTCAGGCAGAACATCTGCCCGTCATCGCAAGTCTGCTCGGGCGAACAGAACTCGAAGCAGCACTTCTTCGACGCAATATCGTAGTGTCCGGCATCAACCTTCTTGGCCTGCGAAAATCGCACATTGAAATAGGTACAAGCACGTTGCTGATCCACGGCCCGTGTCCGCCCTGCTCTAGAATGGAAGAGATTTTGGGGGCGGGCGGATATTCTGCAATGCGGGGACACGGCGGTGTCTACGCCGAAGTGATTGCGACGGGTTCGGTTCAGATAGGTTCTGCGTTAAGGCGCCTTGCGTGATATTCCCGCCAGGCGCATCGCTCACGCACTGTTCAACGCAGTGAACAATGAGACTGCGTAACGAAAAGGGCCGTCGCACATGCAACGGCCCAAATCAGTCTAAAACCAGTTGATCAGGCTTCGATCAGACCATCATCATCATTGTCATCTTTCGCAACTTTTGCCGTCACTTTAGCATCGTCAAAGTCCAACCCATGAGATGCGCGAATTTGATCCTCGATCGTCCACGCAATATCCGGGTTTTCCCGTAGGTAAACCTTTGCATTCTCACGTCCTTGACCGATCCGCTCGTCCCCATAACTGAACCAGGAACCCGACTTTTCGACCACGCCCGCTTTCACGCCAAGGTCCAAAAGCTCACCCGTTTTAGAGATACCTTCGCCATACATGATGTCGAATTCGACCTGTTTAAACGGCGGCGCAACCTTGTTTTTAACGACCTTGACGCGCGTTGCGTTGCCAACAATTTCGTCACGATCTTTGATCGCACCAATGCGGCGAATATCGAGACGCACCGATGAATAAAACTTAAGCGCATTGCCGCCCGTCGTTGTCTCGGGAGAGCCAAACATAACGCCGATTTTCATCCGAATCTGGTTGATAAAGACAACCATACAATTTGACCGCGAAATGGAACCGGTAAGCTTGCGCATGGCCTGGCTCATCAGACGGGCATGCACTCCCACGGACGCATCGCCCATGTCGCCTTCAAGTTCGGACTTTGGCGTAAGTGCTGCAACAGAATCGATCACCACCATGCTGACAGCGCCAGAACGCACCAACGTGTCGACAATCTCCAGCGCTTGCTCTCCGGTGTCGGGTTGCGAAATCAGCAGTTCATCAAGGTTAACGCCAAGTTTTTTGGCGTACTGCGGGTCAAGCGCATGTTCCGCATCCACAAACGCGCAGACCCCACCTTTCTTTTGCTCTTCGGCGACGCAATGAAGCGTCAATGTCGTTTTACCTGAGGATTCAGGTCCGTAAATCTCGATGATACGTCCCTTTGGAAGCCCGCCGATCCCCAAGGCAATATCCAGACCAAGCGATCCAGTCGATGTAGATTCGATCTCGGGCAGCTTATTTTCGCCGCCAAGTTTCATGATCGAGCCCTTGCCGAATTGGCGCTCGATCTGTGCCAATGCCGAATCCAGCGCCTTCGCTTTGTCACTTGCTTTTTTGTCTGTCATTTTCAAAAGTTCTGCCGCCGCCATTGATCCTGTCTCCTTATTTCACAGCCGCGTGCGCGCGGCAACGATGCCCATGTTCGCCTCTTGTTCTTATGAGTCTATATGAGACCAAAAAGAGAACATTTCAACAACTTTATTCAAGTTGTATCTACTGGAGACATTAAGGGGAGGTTACGGATCGGGTGTTGCCGACGAAATTACTGCAGCTGATCGTAAACAACATTCGTCAGCTGGTTCAAAGAGAACGGCTTGGGCAGGAACACCGAATTAGGCACACGCATTTGGTTTTCTGCAAGACTCTCTTCGGCGTAGCCCGATACAAATACAACCCGAGTGTCAGGCCGGTTTTCCAGCGCTTGTCTCACCCAACTTGGACCGTCCAGTCCCGGCATAATGACGTCGGTGACAAACAGGTCGATCTTCAGACTTGCGTCGTTCAATATTTCAAGTGCTGCCTCCGCGCTTTCGGCTTCCAGTACGGTATAGCCGCGCATCCGAAGCGCGCGCGAGGCAAAGGCCCGAACCGGGGCCTCGTCCTCAACCAGCAACACAACGCCCTCTCCTTGGCTTGGCGCGCCCCGCACGGCCGAGGTCGGGGCCTCTTCAACAACATCCCTGCCCCGTTCATGAGCAGGGAAGTAAAGCGAAAAGACAGTGCCATTGCCCGGTGTACTTTCGGCAAAGATAAAGCCACCGGTCTGTTTGACGATGCCGTACGCGGTCGACAGACCAAGCCCGGTGCCTTCGCCCGTCTTTTTGGTCGTAAAGAAGGGTTCGAATATCTTTGGCAGCTTGTCCGACGGAATTCCGACACCGTCATCGCTGACTTTGATAACCACATAGTCACCGGCCGGCATATCCGCGCGGTCACGTTGAATAGCGTCCTTCAATGTACGCAACTCGACGCTGATCTCGATCACGCCGCCTTCGGGCATCGCGTCGCGTGCGTTCACCACAAGGTTCATGATCACTTGCTCAAACTGGCGGCGATCGGCGCGGATCACCTTGTCCGTCTGCGCTATCTTCAAATCAAGCGAGATTTTCTCGCCCACCAAACGGTTCAGAAGGTGCGTAAGTTCTGACATTGTATCGCGTAGATCAAGCGGTTGAGGCTTTAGGTTCTGCTTGCGCGAGAACGCCAGAAGTTGACCCACAAGGCTCGCCGCGCGATTGGCATTCTGGGTGATCTGCATCAGGTCCGTGTACTCAGGATCCCCCTCGTCATGGCGCAGCAACAACAGATCGCAATGGCCAGAGATCGCCGTTAGCAAATTGTTGAAATCATGCGCAACTCCGCCTGCCAGTTGCCCAATAGCCTGCATTTTCTGACTTTGGACGAATTGTGCCTCAAGCGATTTCAACTCAGTTGCATCGTTCAAAACACCGATCAGCCTCGTCTCGCCGTCTTCGCTGACCCGCCCAAGCGAAATTTGCAGAAACAACTCCTTACCGGGACGCGCAGCGCGCACAAACTCTGTCTTGTGCAATCCTCGTCCATGGGCCGCATCCATAAGCCACTCTGCAATTGGGCGTCCCATGCCTTCGACCAGATCATAAAGCGGAGGCACGGGCCCCGCTTTAAGCGATAAGAGCGCGCGTGCCGAAGCGTTGGCCGACGTAACGGTGCCATCGACCTCAATCTTCAGGATCGGAACCGGCAGCCCATCGATGACGTCAGATCGCGCTTCTGATATATTTTCGACCGCAGAAAGTACTGCCCCGTTAAGACCAGTCCCGGGAGCCTTGTCAGCTTGCAGGTCGGGTGCAGCGGCCTGCGGCGTTTGTGTCCGAAGCATCACTTCCACACGCCAGACCACGGTCTTCGGCTCAAGGCGTTTGGCGCGCACCCGCACAATCGCTTCAGTCGTGGAAATATCCTCAAGTGCCACGCCAGTCGCATCCAGTTGCCGCAACAATCGACCCACCGTGCTGCAAGGGTCCGCGATAAAATGGGCAAGTGCCGCGATCATTGTTGGCTGTGTGTTGCGGTCCAGGCAAAGCGCTTTGACGGCCCCATCATTGGTGAACGTCAGATGCCCAGATAAATCGCTCAGCAGCACCGGCGCTGGATCCATACGAGCCAATCTACGGGCATGACGCTGGTGCCACATGTTGGTGAACTGATCGCGCACCGCGATGAGCCACAAAATGACCGCCGCGGACACAAGCCCCGCGCCCGCACCAATCGCGCCAATCATCGGCGCACCAGCCGGGCTCAAAAGCGCCAAAGCCAACGTCACCGCCGATAGCATAATCAGCGGGAACGGTCGCACCGACTGAGTGGAAACAAAGGGGGCTTCGCCCTCATGTGCCGCTGTTTGTACCAAACCAAACCCTGATTTCGAATCTAACAGGTTCATCTTGGTTAAATTTAGTTAACCATTCCTAAACGCGAATGCGGATTTACTAAGTATTATTGGGGTTCGGGTGCCTTTAGGACGGCCAAATAAAAGCCGTCACCGCCCTCCAGTGGGCTAAATGCACGGCTGTCGACACAGGTCCAATCAGGGTGATCTGCGATAAAAGTTGCGATCTGTGCGTCATTCTCGACGTCTAGAAGCGAACACGTCGCATAGGCCAAATGCCCACCGGGAACCACGTGTTTGTGGGCCAAACTCAAGATTTCAGCCTGTATCGCGCACAACTCTTCCAATCGTGCGGTCGTGAGATCCCACTTGGCACCGGGCTGACGACGCCACGCGCCGCTCCCCGAACAAGGAGCATCGCAAAGCACCACATCGAAAGCGCCGCTGGCCTCCTCGCTAATCTCTATCAACGCCCCTGCCCTTTGCGCGCGTGCAGGCAAGTCCGACATCCGGTTCGGATCACTGTCATGGGCCACGATGCGTTCGGGGCCATAGGCCGACATAGCAAGAGCCTTGCCGCCACCGCCTGCACAATAATCAAGCACCGTCGCGCCGCTCAATAATGGCGAGAGCCGCTCCACCAAGGCTTGCGATGCGACATCCTGCAACTCAAACCAGCCTTCGGAGAAAGCCTCCAGAGACACCAAGCCACGCGGCGCCCCCACAAGCTCAATTCCCGTTGCAGACGAGGGCGTCGCTGTGCCTTCGATATCGTCGCCACGCAAACGCTCTAGTACCGCCTCGCGGGTGGCCTTCAACGTGTTGGTCCGCAAATGAACCGGCGCACGGCAGCGCAAAAGAGCGGCAACCATCTGTGTCTGATCACCAAGACTGCGCTCCAAATCTGGCCATAGCCACTCCGGAATATCCAGCCGCACGTCCACCGAGGCCTCCGCCAATGGGTTCGAGACGCGCAACTCGTCGCTCGTCAATGGCTCCGGTGCATAGCCGACGCCGTTAAAGATCGTTAACGGATCAATGCCGTCGCCCCGGCACGCCCCAAGCATAACCGCACGCCCTGTGGAACCGCCTCCCAACCAGCCATTCGACCGCTTGCAGCGCAGTGCGTCAAAAACATGATCCCTGATCGCCGCACGATCTTTAGACCCCGCAAACCGACTGCGCCGCGCCCAGCCCGTCAACGCCTTTTCAGCAGGCGTTCCGTCCTCGATGCGGTCAAATATTTCGATTGCTGCCTGAACGCGCGCTGCCGGTGTCATGCAATCTTGTCCCCAAATGATCTCATTGCACGGGTGTGACAAATGCCACCCCCGCGCGCAAGCGTCAGGGTCGTGGAGCCGGGATCAATCCTGAAGCAGCCACCGAGGCCAGAACGTCAGGCAACGGCCCTGCCCCGAAAAGCACGCCCAATTGCGCCTCTTGCACGGCTTGGGTCACTGAAACGTCCGGAACAGAGGTACGCGCGAAGGGCAAAATGACTGGATCGACCGTCGCGCCAATCACCGGCATTTCAAAAACCTCTGGTGTAGGAGCTGCCGCCAAAGCTGGCATCGTGCGCGAGAAAACCGGCGGACTTGGATCAACCAACGTCAACGGCCCACGCGGCGCGGTGCTTGATGTGGGCACGAACTCACCTGACTGGGTCGGCGCGGGGAACTCGGCCATCGCCGCTGTGATCCCCAATGCGGGCTGCAATCCAAATGCAGGCGCAGGCGCCTCGGCAGGTCCGCGTTGCATCGGCGGCAATAGGTTAACGAACGGCAGCGCGATTAGGGCCACAAGGCCAACGCCAAGCAAGAACGGCATGCCCTTTTTAGGTGCTTCCGGTGCTTCTTCTTCGCGCAGGACAGCCTCATTCAATTCACCGCGTGCAGCGACGATGGTATCCTCTTCCTCGGCCGCGATTAACCAAGGGCGTGCCTCAGCGTTTGTACGCGGCGCAGGGGCAGGAAGCAGCAAATCAGAAATCGGGACAAACTCTGGTTTTTCGAGAGCAACACCCACTGGCGCGACAACGGGGGGCGCGAAAGCTGGATCCGCAAAGAGGCTGTCGACCGATGGTCCGGCTGGTTTGGGCGGCTCAGCAGGCGCGGCGCCAACCTTTGGGGTCGCATTTGGCGCGCGCAAAACGGGCTCAACCAGAGCCTCGTGCGCACCTTCAGGTGACCAATTCGCGCCCGGCGCAGGGCGCGGCGGCGCGGAAGGCGAAGGAGTCGGTTTTGGCCGTGCGTCCTTCAAAACCTTTTGAAGCGCATTCATCCGGTCGTGAAAATCTAGTCCGGTATCATCCAATGGGCGCTGATGCTGCTCTGCCTCGACGGAAGTTTCGGCCTCATCTTCCCAAGGTTTGCGCGGTGTTCTTTGCGGGCGATCAACACGCCCCTGCTTCTTAAGCGCTTCGGCACGGCGTGCGCGCGCTTCGTCGAGACGCGCCTGCCAGCGCGCATCGTTGTTAAGCTCAAATACTTCGTTTTGACCGGTACCCGGTTCTGTCGCCCGTCTCGCCATAATTCCTCGCAACACTCGCACAAATACAGCGCCCTCCACCCCGGAGAACGCTTGCCCGATGTTGCCTCAAGTCCCCTTAACCAACACGGTAGTTGGGACTTTCGCGGGTGATCTGAACGTCGTGAACGTGGCTCTCTTTAAGCCCTGCGCCAGTTATCCGCACGAATTGACAGTTTTGTCGCATATTTTCAACGGTTTCGCAACCTGTGTAGCCCATTGCGGCGCGTAGTCCCCCGATCAACTGGTGCACAACAGCCGAGGCTGACCCCTTGTAAGGCACCTGACCTTCGATGCCTTCAGGCACAAGTTTGTCGCTGGCCGCATCCTTTTGGAAATACCGATCCGCAGAGCCTCGCGCCATTGCCCCAAGCGACCCCATTCCACGGTAACTCTTAAAGCTACGCCCTTGATATAGAATGACTTCTCCAGGACTCTCGTCTGTTCCGGCCAACATCGAACCAACCATGGCGCAGGATGCGCCCGCCGCGATGGCCTTGGCAAAATCGCCGGAATACTTGATGCCGCCGTCAGCGATAATTGGCACGCCTCCAGCCCCCGAAACAGCGTCCATAATCGCCGTTAACTGTGGCACGCCTACACCAGCGACCATGCGCGTTGTGCAGATGGAACCGGGGCCAATCCCGACTTTCACGGCGTCAGCACCTGCGTCAATCAGGGCTCTCGCACCTTCGGCCGTTGCCACGTTGCCCGCAACAATCTGCACTTCATTGGACAAGGTTTTCGCCCGCGTCACGGCGCGCGCCACGCCCTCGGAGTGTCCGTGAGCCGTATCAATCACGATAATATCGGCACCGCTATCGACCAGCGCCGCGGACCGCTCATATCCGGCGTCTCCCACCGTGGTCGCCGCCGCCACCCGTAGACGCCCCAGATGGTCCTTGCAGGCCTGTGGGTTCAACACCGCTTGCTCGCTGTCCTTCAACGTCAACAGGCCAGTCAATACGCCCTTCCCGTCTGTCACCAGCAATTTCTCGATCCGTCGCGCTTGCATCAAACTGCGCGCCTCTTCCAGATCCGCCGGCTCGTTCAAAATAGCCAAGCCCTTCGAGGTCATCATCACTGAAACCGGCGTTTTGTCGTCCTGCGCAAACCGCATATCGCGGTTGGTCACGATACCGACAACACGGCCCGCCCCATCCACAACAGGAAAGCCCGTCACATTGTAACGATCCTGAAGAGCTTTCGCATCTGCCAGCGTCTGATCCGGCGTCAACGTGATCGGATTGTAGACGATGCCGCTCTCAAACCGCTTCACACGCCGCACTTCGCGAGCCTGCTCTTCGATATCGAGGTTGCGGTGAATGACGCCCATACCGCCGGCCTGCGCCATAGCAATCGCCATGCGGGCTTCGGTCACTGTGTCCATCGCGGAACTCAAAAGCGGGATGTTCATTGCGATGGATTTCGTCACCATCGTGCGGGTATCAGCCGTCGATGGCAGCACGCTGGACGCGCCTGGAACAAGCAAAACATCGTCGAAGGTCAGGGCCTCGCGAATCTCCATGGGGTCACTCCTCGGGAGGGTTCGTTTGGCGCGTCCATATCGCATGGCTAAGGGCGTTCGGAAAGCCCTATTTGTGCCTCAGCGTGAAATACAGGCTATATTTTGCGCCTCAAAGGTCCCGCAAAGTGTCGGCAAAGTCCGCAGCTGCGCGGATTGCTTTGCCCAAAAGCGCCGCATCCCCGCCCACTGCGACGAAATCCGCGCCGTTTTCAACGTAGATCCGCACCTGAGCCTCATCGAACGCAATGATCCCGACCTTTTTGTCCGCCGCGTGAATCCGCTCAAAGCAATGCTTCACCGCCGCTTGCACATCAGGATGGGTGGTTTGCCCGGGAAGCCCCATGTCAGCCGCCAAATCCGCCGGACCGATGAACACGCCATCGACCCCTTCAACACCGGCAATCTCGTCGATATTTTCGACCGACTTCCTGCTTTCCGCCTGAACGAACAAACAAATCTGAGCATTCGCCGTCGTCGTCACATCCAATATTTCACCGAAATTCGACGCCCGCGCCATTGCCGCTCCAACGCCCCGGATGCCCTCGGGCGGATAGCGTGTGGCCGCAACAATCCCGCGCGCCTGCTCCGCCGTGTCAATCATCGGAACGATTAACGATTGAATGCCAAGATCAAGATATTGCTTGATAATCCACGTCTCCCCTACCGGGACACGCGCAACCGCAGCCGCTCCGCCACACCCAATGGCCCGCACTTGATCCAGAACCAAAGGCACGTCATTTGGCCCATGTTCGCCATCAATCATGCAGAAATCAAAGCCTGCGCGCGACGCGATCTCAGCCGAAGCCGGATGCCCAAGCGCAATCCAAAGCCCCATCTGACGATGGCCCTCAGCAAGACCAGCTTTGATCGGATTTACGGGTACGGGCATCGGGTTTCTCCTCATTCAACTGTTCCCGCAGGTCAACCGATCCCAGCCCGTGATGCAATGGCTATTCGCACGCCTTTCGCTCGACGCCGCCCCCCGCGACCGTTAGATATCGGTATAACAAAAAGGAAATCCATCATGCGCATTCTGGTGACCGGAGGGGCCGGTAAGGCAGGCCGCCACGTGGTCGAACATCTCATCGCACAAGGTCATCGGGTCCTAAGCGTTGACTTGATGCCCTGCCATGTGCCCGGCGTCTTCAACCGCATCGCCGACATTACGAACCCCGGCCATATGCACGACGTCATGCGCTCGTATGCGGACTTCGACGAGCTTGGAACGGGACAGGGCATGCCCGGTTTTGACGCCGTTATCCACTTTGCCGCCATCGCCCGGATCATGCTTGTGCCGGACTGCGAGTGTTATCGCATCAACACCATCGGAACCTATAACGTAATCGATGCCGCCATCCGCGCGGGCGTCAAAAAGGTGCTATTCGCCTCAAGCGAGACCACCTACGGCGTCTGTTTCTCTGACGGCAATCGCCAGCCCGACTACCTGCCGCTGGACGAAGAACATCCGACCCAGCCCGAAGACAGCTACGCTATGTCCAAGGTCGCAAACGAGGTTACGGCCAAATCCTTCCAACGCCGCTCCGGGGTCGACATCTACGGGCTTCGCCTCAACAACGTCATCGCGCCGGAAGAATACGCCGAACAGTTCCCCGCCTTCGTCAAAGACCCCGCTCGGCGTTTGCGCAATTTCTTCAGCTACATCGATACCGGAGATCTTGGCCATTTCATCGACCGCGCCTTGGCGAAGGATGGGCTGGGCTATGAAGTGTTCAACGTCTCAAGTACGGGACATTCAGTTGATCGCACGAGCGAAGAACTGATCGCCGAATTCTATCCGGATGTCGAAGTGCGCGGCGAAATCGGAGCGCGCGAAACCTTCTATTCTAACGTCAAAGCACGCAAGCTATTGGGATACGCTCCAAGCCACGACTGGATATCGCAACTGGGCCTTGTTCACTAAATCGCCAAGTCCAACGGGCTGCGACAATGTTGACTGGCCGTGTCTATCAAGCCCCCAGTTTGTAAAGTCCCCCGGCACTGGATACAATTTTTTTTCACACAGGATTGGCCATTTCGAAGTTGGAGGATGTAAGGCATGTCAAAGGTATCCATAGCGCTTGCTGCGGACAACAAACAGGCAATGGGACTGGCGGTATCCGCCAGATCTGCGGCAGAGAACTGCGAAAGCCCATTGGATATCTACATACTTGATGCCGGTATCAGTGAGAGTAATCGCCAAAAAATTGGCGACTCCCTAACTGACACTGCTGCAACGGTGATTTGGTTCGATAAACTGGCCGAAAAAGTGTCCAACTTGCCGAACCCTTCGTTCCAAATTTCGCGCGCAGGATACTCCCGATTGTTCTTGCCGGATTTGCTCCCTGACCTCGATAGAATTCTCTATCTGGACTGCGATACCATGGCCCGGCGCGACATCGGCGACCTTTTTAACATCGACATGGAGGGCGCATTGGCCATGGGCGTCCCTGATGTTCAGTCACCTACAGTTCCATTCGGAGTACCGCGTTGGTTCGAGTCCGGGCGGTCAGCCGGGGATTTGAACTATAATTCTGGCGTGCTGCCAATGGACCTGAAACGTTGGCGCGAGGAAGGTGCGACAAACCGAATGCTCGCATTCCTTACGGATGGTCGCCACGTGCGGACACAAGACCAAGAGGCGATCAATACGATCATTGGCCCGCAGATTAACAACATGGATCCGCGCTGGAACCAGCAGGCAGAGATTTTCTGGAAGGGCGGCCACTATGACCTGTTCCTGCCCTACAGCGCTGAAACCATGGAGACTCTCAAATCCGATCCGTGGATTGTCCATTTCTGCAACGCCAGCAAACCTTGGCATTTCGGATATCAACATCCTTACGTTTCGGAGTGGTTCGGCTATCTGGACAGGACTGCATACGCTGGCTGGCGGCCACCATCAAAGACACTGAAGCGTAGATTGGCCGCTGGCGCACGTTCGGTTCTGCGGCTGGGTCGCAAAATACTTGAGCCAAATTCCGTCCGGCCAATGGACTAGCTCCGACATAGGCGACCAAATTAGGCCGAAACGGCGTAAAGAACCGAATAGTTCCTTGTTCGCGCTTTCGGTCTATCCGGACACCCTTGGCTTGGGATATTCTCAGACACCCTTATCCTCGCCAAACGAAAACGGCCCCACCAATTGGCAGGGCCGCGATTGCAGGACAACCATAGTTTCCCCTAGTGCGCCTTGGTCGCGATGTCCTTGACCTCTTGATCGCGGTACAACAGCGACTGGGTTCCCATAAAGATATGCACCTTCGACGGATCCGCAGTCAGCTCGACCTCATTCCCACGCAAGCCCTTGTGAATACCCGCCAATTTGCCAATCACCGGATCATTGTCGCCCTGCGGTTCAAAGTACAAAAGCGTCACTTCGCCAAGCGCCTCGGTGATGTTCACCTTGCCCCGGTAGATCCGCTGCTGGTCGCCTTTTGTCGCCACAAAGTCTTCGGGCCGCACGCCAATATTCACGTCCTTCCCCATGTCCTCGGGCAACGTCGGATAGTGCGACACTGCAACGCCGCCGCCCTCGACGGCGACGGTCGTTTGTTCGCCCGTTCCAGTGATTTTCCCCGGCAGCAGGTTCATCGCCGGAGATCCAATAAACTGCGCCACAAATTCATTCTCAGGACGCTCGTATAGATCAAGCGGGCTACCCACTTGCGCAATGCCACCGCCCGCCAACACAACAATCCGCGTGGCCAGCGTCATCGCCTCGACCTGATCGTGGGTGACGTAGACCATGGTCGAGTCCGGCATCGCCTCTTTCAGTTGAGCAATCTCGATCCGGGTCGCAACACGCAACGCCGCATCAAGGTTCGAAAGTGGTTCGTCAAAGAGATAGACTTTCGGGTCGCGAACAATCGAACGGCCAATCGCCACACGTTGACGCTGACCGCCGGAAAGTTCTTTTGGAAGGCGATCCAACAGATTGTGAAGCTGCAATATCCTCGCCGACCGGTCGACCCGCTCTTCAATCTCGGCAGGCGACTTTTTGGCGATTTTCAACGCAAACTGCATGTTTTCGCGCACCGTCATATGCGGGTAAAGCGCATATGATTGGAACACCATTGCAATGCCGCGCTGGCTCGGGGGCACGTCATTGACCACCTGCCCGTCGATCTGCAATTCACCACTGGTGATCTTTTCCAGACCCGCAATCATCCGTAACAACGTCGACTTGCCACAGCCCGAGGGCCCGACGAACACAATCAACTCGCCCTTTTTGATGTTGAGATTGATGTTCTTCAAAACATCAACGCTCCCATACGACTTGGAAATATCTGTCAGCAGAAGATCAGCCATAGTACCCTACCTCTTTTATCCCTGAGCCGTGGCATAAAGTGCCTGCCATGGCGCTAAATTCGTCTCACCATCCGCACCCGGCTCTCCGGCAGCAAACGGTGCATCAACTTCAATCGACCACGTTCCCTCGGGAAGTTTGGCCGCACATGTTTCGTCAGACAGATTGAACGCACAGAACATACGGACATTGCCGTGGCGCCGCTCAAACGAGATGTACCCGTCCCGCGCCTCCACCAGGTCAAAAGCGCCCTTCAAAAGCGCAGCATAGCCTTTGCGGAACCCAATCAAGTCGCGATAGAAATTCAGCATCGACGTCGCCGATTGTTCCTGAGTGTCAGCGGCGCTTTGCACGTGCTCCAACGCCACAGGCAACCACGGCTGCCCATCCGAGAACCCACCATGCACACGATCCGCGTTCCACGGGATCGGTGTGCGACACCCGTCGCGACCCTTGAACTTTGGCCAGAACCGCTTGCCATAAGGGTCCTGCAAGTCTTCAAATGACACGTAAGCCTCTGTCAGGCCAAGCTCTTCGCCCTGATACAAACAGGCTGATCCACGCAAAGACAGCAACAACGCCGCATAAACCCGGTGCGCTTCCGGTCCCAAGTTCCACCGCGTCGTGTGCCGGGTCACATCATGGTTCGAATAGGCCCAACACCCCCAGGCTTCCGGGCCAAAAGTGCCCATCTTCTCCATGATCTCGGCAACCCGTGTCCCTGTCGGAAACGCGTTCGACAACAGATCGAAATCATAGGCCATGTGGATCTTATCACCGCCCGATGTATAGGACGCCTGAATTTCCGCGCCCCGCTGAGCATCGCCGACTTCGCCCACGGACGCCGCAGCCGGAAACTCGTCCAGAACAGCGCGGAACGCCTTCAAAAACTCAAGGTTCTCAGGGCGCGACTTGTCGAACAGATGGTCCTGAAAATTGTACGGATTAACCGACGGCGCAATCTTGTCGCTGCGCTCGTCTGCGGGCAACGCCGGGTTGTCACGCAACTCCTGATCGCAGTAATAAAAGTTAACCGTATCAAGCCTGAAGCCGTCCACACCGCGTTCAAGCCAGAACCGCGTGACGTCCAGCAACTCTGCCCGCACTTCCGGATTGTGAAAGTTCAGATCGGGTTGCTGGGTAAGGAAATTGTGCATGTAATACTGCATGCGCTGCCCGTCCCACTCCCAAGCCGATCCGCCGAAAATCGACAACCAGTTGTTGGGAGGCGTGCCATCGGGTTTGGCTTCACCCCAGACGAACCAATCCGCCTTCGGGTTGGTCTGGTTTGATCGGCTTTCTTGAAACCACGGATGCTGGTCTGAGGTGTGGCTCAGCACCAGATCAATGATGACCTTGATGCCCAACTCGTGCGCCCGCGTGACCAAGGCATCGAAATCCCCGAGCGATCCAAACATCGGATCGACATCGCGGTAATTCGACACGTCATAGCCGAAATCAAGCATCGGCGACGTAAAGAACGGCGAAATCCAGATCGCATCCACGCCAAGCGACGCCACATGCGGCAACCGATGAATGATGCCCGAAAGATCGCCGATCCCGTCGCCATTGCTGTCTTGAAACGACCGCGGATAGATCTGATAGATCACCGCACCACGCCACCAATCAGGATCGGTCGCCGTCTGCGTATCGTCCGCGACGAAGGGGTCAAGAAATGCCATTGCCCGCTACCCTTACTTGACTGAACCGGCCAGAAGGCCGCGCACGAGGTATCGCTGCATCGCAAAGAACACGACAAGCGGCACCGAAATCGAAACAAACGCGGCCGTGGCAAGAATTTCCCAATTGCCGCCCCGTGTCCCAAGCAATTCGACAATCTGATTGGTCATCACAGTGGTTGATCCGGTCGAGTCGATCAGGAACACTTTCGCCACCAACAAATCATTCCACGTCCACAAGAACTGGAATATCGCAAACGACGCCAGCGCGGGGAAGGACAACGGCAGGATGATCTTGGTGAAAATCTGGAAATCCGTCGCTCCGTCGACCTTGGCGTTCTCAATAATGTCTCGCGGTAAACCGACCATGTAGTTTCGCAAAAGATAGATCGCGAGCGGCAATCCAAAGCCTGTATGGGCCAACCACGCGCCGAGATAACCCTTGCCGATGCCGATCTCCAAATGCAGTCGCAAAAGCGGGATCAGCGCCAGTTGCAACGGAACCACAAGCAAGGCCACGACCAACGCGATCAACAACGACCGCCCCGGAAAATCCATCCAAGCCAAGGCGTAAGCCGCAAAAGCCGCGATGACGATGGGTATGATTGTGGCAGGCACAGTGACTGTAAGCGTATTGAAAAACGCCTTCGCCATATTGTCCTGACCCGACCCGCTAAAGAGGATGGTTTTGTAGTTATTGAGCGTCGCTTGCGCCGGCGTAACAGCCGTCACAAAAACCCGCTGCCCGCGTCTTCCGGGTTCTTCGACGCTTGTATAACGATAGGCTCCGTCGATGTTCACCACCAACGTTTCGCCTTCGCCGAATTCGGCCGTCTCCCCGATCTGATACGCCCCGATAGCGCGCGATGAGACGGCATAGGCGGTCGGTTTTGACCCCGTGCCGGGGCCACCTTCGTCGGTCAAAAGATTGCCCTCGACGACATAGACGCCGTCCACTTGCACCGCCACCGCGTCACCGCCGGTGCGCAACTGGATCGTCTGTTCGGTCGGGAACATGGCCTTCCACCACCCGCTGGACGAGATCTGATCCGTCGTTCGAAACGACGACACCAAAAGTCCTAGTGTCGGAAAGACCCAAAGTGCCACGAGAAATACCACCGAAAGGTGAACTACCCATGTGAGGCTCGATTTGGTACCAGCTATATTGTCCATCTAATCAGCCTCCCTCAGCGCATTTCTTTGCGGGCGTTGTAGACGTTCCAAATCAGGATCGGCGACACCAGCAGCATGATGATAATGGCGCTGGCCGAGCCAACCCCCCAGTCATTGGCGCGGAACAATTTGTCGAACATGTAGTTGGCCAAAACCTGCGTTTCCCACTGGCCGTTGGTCATCGCGAACACGATATCAAAGACCTTCAGAACCGTCAGCGTAATTGTCGTCCAGACCACAACAATCGTCGGCATGATCTGCGGCACCTTGATCTTGAAAAAGATCTGAAATGGGTTCGCGCCGTCAATGATCGCGGCCTCGATTGTCTCCTCCGGAATGCCCCGAAGTGCTGCCGACAAGATCACCATGGCAAAGCCGGTTTGGATCCAGATCAACACGACCATCAGGAAAAAGTTGTTATAGAACGGGATTGTAAGCCATGTTTGCGGCTCGCCGTACGGTAAGTCCGCCACGACAATGCCAAACAGCGATCCAATGGACGTGATCACCAACCAAGCCGCAACTGCGATCCCGATCAGACGGACGACGATAAACCCGGCTCCACCCGTCTTTTCATCCGCCACAATGAACGGCCGCAGCAGGATATAGCCGACATAAGCCACCATCGCGCCGAACGCCAAGACGATCAAAAGCGGCAATGCTTTCAAGAACATCGTCGAGCCAAAACCGCCCTCAAACTGCAACCATATTGCGTTCAAAACGCCGATCTGGTTCTGATCTTCAGGACGTGTGTCATAGATCAGCTTAAAGATCACCGAAGCGCCCACAAACGAGATCGCCATCGGCATAAAGATCAAAGATTTCGCCGCCGCACCCCATGCGATCCGGTCGGTCAGTTGCGCAGCCAACAGGCCAAATGCCGTAGACCCCGCGGGCACCACGATGAGCCACAACATATTGTTGCGCATCGCTTCCCAGAACTTCGTTTCGGCGAACATTTGTTTGTAGTTGGCGAGGCCCACAAAGGCGTCATCCTGACTTCGGTCCGTCAAAGACAGTCGCAGCGTCTCGAAGACCGGATAGGCCAGATAAAGCCCCAGCGCGAACATTGCCGGAAACAAAAACAGCCAAGGTCGAACCTGATTGGCGTAGTTAATATTACGCCCCGCGTTCGGCCCCTTGTTCGGAAAAATAAACTTGTCGAGGACAAGATTGGAAAAATAGAAATACCCAAGACACCCGCCGACGCCGACGATGATTGTCACAAGACCCAGTAATGCCGGATGCATTGGTCCCCTCCTCTACGCTGTTACAGCAAAGTCGTTTTTTTGTGGTGATCTGCGTCTTTTTTTTTGACTTGGGAAACCCCGGCACATTGGCCGAAGTTTCCGATATTTTTCAGCCCAAAGGCTTACTTCAAAGCATCCCAGCTGGACTGGATTTCGGTCGCCACTTCCATGGCGCTTTTGCCGCTGGTGAAATCAACCATGCCTGTCCAGAACGATCCTGCACCGACACCACCTGGCATCAGGTCAGAGCCGTCAAAGCGGAACGTCGTTGCGTTGATCAGGATTTCGCCCTGACCGCGCAGTGCGTCGTTAAGGTACGCTTCAAGGTTCACACCTTTATGTGGTGTGAGGAAACCCGACTGCGCCATGAACACTTCGTGTGCCAAAGGCAGCTGAAGGAATTCCATCAGCGCGTTTGCACCGTCCGACGGATCGGTGATGGACAACACAGTACCACCGCCCAGAACCGGCTTGCCGAGGTCTTTGCTGTCGTAAGACGGGAAGTAGAAGAAATCTACGTCTTCACCAAATTCGATACCTTCAGGAAAAAAGGCCGGAACAAACGACGCCTGTCGGTGCATGTAGCACTGTGCTGGAGCCGAAAAGAGACCCTTCGGGCTGTCGCGGAAATCCGTCGATGCAACTGCACCGGCGCCACCAGCAACTTTGGCGTCGTCACCGACGAACCAACCGAACTCTTCGATCGCCGCTACAACGCGCTCGTCGTTGAACGGAATTTCGTTGGTGGTCCATGCGTCGTAAACCTCCGCTGGCTGAGTGCGCAGCATGATGTCCTCAACCCAATCGGTGGCAGGCCAACCGGTCGCAGCGCCGGAACCCAAACCAATACACCAAGGTGTCTCGCCATCGGCAACGATCTGCTCGGTCAATGCACGCAGCTCTTCCATAGATTCCGGCACGTCATAGCCAGCATCTTCAAAGTTCTCAGGCACGAACCAGACAAGCGACTTCACGTTCACGTTGTAGAAAAAGCCAAAAAGCTGATCGGCGCCGTCCTTGTCCGCAAACGTACCAAGATCGACCCAGGACTGACCCGCGCCGTAATTGTCGCGCACGAAGTCACCAGTACCAGCTGGCAACGGCGTCAACAGACCACGCGCAGCCATGTCTGCCGCCAGACCCGGCTGTGGGAACACAGCAATGTTCGGTGCTGCACCGGCTTCGGCGTCAACAACGATCTGCTGTTCAAACGAGTCAGAGCCAGTGTAAATTGCTTCTGCGCCCGTGGCATCTGCGAAATACGCGATCACGCTACGGAAAACGCCATCTTCTGGCTGAAGCCACGGTCCTGAAACGGTCACGGTCTGACCGCTAAGATCAGGTGCGTTGGCAGCCCATTCGTTATAGCTGTCCCATGTAAAACGAGCGTCGTCCTCGCCAAAAGGCAAATGCGCGTCAGCAAATGCCGATCCCGCCGTCAGAGCGGCCATGGCCACACTGGTGTACAGTGTCTTTTTCATTGGTTTCCTCCCAGAAACAGACTTTGGTTATTGCCCTGCTGATTCGGTGGATTTACCAAACCCCCAAAGCGCTTTGACTGACGCGAACCTCGCTCATCAGATCCGAATTGTCAATAAAAGGTCGCAGTTTTCGCGCTTTCTTTCTGTAAATTCAAAGTTTACGCGCGAAAAAAACCGAAACCGATAAAGCAACGAATACGCCAGATTCCGAACAGAGCTTGAATTATCAAAGCGCTTTGATA
>RCMY010001187.1_pt1 | contig 24815 bp, 20 predicted proteins | sample 2041341 | NCBI WGS metagenome assembly RCMY01 (sample SAMN09708234, study PRJNA481090) | Marine sediment metagenome, whole genome shotgun sequencing project.
CAAAATGCACGTAGAGGGATCGGAAAGGATCAGTGGGAAGCATTTCACCGAAAACGGTGACGTTGTCACCGCCATTAGATTTATTTATCGCTGCGTTGGCCACGGTCGCTCTCCTCGCTTGAAATGTTGAAATGCCGATGCCATCAATAGTCTCCGCGCATCGCGCTCAACCCGACCGACTGCTGAACGCTGGTGACATGCTGTGTTTTGCGTTTGGCAATACTCGCGGCGGCGGACAAGGCAAGTTCGAGTTTCCTGTTGTCATCGTCATCGTCAGCCGCTGACACGAGCGCGTTTTTGGCGTTGATAAGATCCGTGGTCAGCGGGGTCGCATCGCTGGTGCTGATTGCAGTGAGCATCGCCATCGCCGAATCGAAGGCCTGCAGGTTGGCCCAGATCGCATCCGGCACCGCGCCCTCCCATGAATCCAGCGCATCAGCAAATTCTTGGGTATGCGCGGTTTTCGCAGTAACGAGATCCGCTTCCAGGCCAGTCAATGCGCCCTTTGTCGCAATCACGGCAGCATTCGCCAACGGGTCGGCATCAATGTCCGCCACCAGCGCCGCGACTATCGCGAGGTCTACATCAAGTTTTTTTGCATCCACTGCGACAAGCACAAGGTGCAGCGCGGTTTCGGTCGTGATTTCATCTGCATCCACGGCTAGTGTCAGCGCGCTAATACGATCACTCTCCGCGACAGTCAACTCCCTGCTGTCGGCAACCGAGGTCAGCAGACTGAGTGCGAGTTGATATCGGCTGACCGAGGTCAGCGCGTACTGCTTGAAGGCATTTTCCGCAGTTTCGTACTCGGCCCTGCGCTGCACCAGCAATCCGGAGGAACCCTTGCTACTAGTGCCATGGTTGAGTACGTCGTCGCCAATCGATTCGTCCAGGTTATGAAAAGCAGCAATTCTACTCAACGCCAACGCGGCCCGATCGCGGGCGCGGGCGCGCAACACATCTGGAATATCGCCCTCGATCCTGGCGGCAGCTGCGGCCAGCACATCGGCTGGATTAATCTCACCTTCCTCGACAGCAATCGGATTCTCTGCAAGAAGGTCGATTGCCAGATCACGTACTGCGCTGATCGCGTCCTCGGTTTCAGTCGATATCCAGCCGCCGTGATATGCCTCCTCCTTGCTCGCAGCGGCGAGCTTAGTTTCAGCCACAGCCAGCATCTGCGAATAGGCGTTCAGGCTGGATTGGGCTACTTCGAGCTCGGCTTTGGCGAAGCTCAGTATTTCCGCAGCGCCTGCGATTGTCGCGGTACTGTGCCGTCGTCGAATCAATAACTGACGCAATTCTTCGGCTAGTAATTCGACATCCGCAGGCATATTGCTGGCCGCCGACATGTTCAGGCGCTTTGCCGAGATTTGTCTGTCAAGGTCTGAGCCTGTAGTCACGGCTGCGTCATAAACGAGCAGTGCGGATTTAATTGCGTCACTCCACGCGGAAAAATCATCTCTGGCTTGTTGAGCAAGCGCGTCGTAACCATCCCAACGTTGCTGAAAAAATGTAGTTAGTTCGGCGGTCATGGCTGTTTCTCCTTAACCTGGTTTTCGAGTGGAAATTTCTCTATAGGCCTTGCCCGATTTCTGGTATTCGCGGCGAATCGCTTCGATGAAATGGCAGCGCTTGATCGTCGAGTTTTCCTGTGCGGCAAGATAAGCTGCCGACACCGCAGCATTGCGTATATGCCCGCCCACGAGCGGGTGTAGTGAAGCCAGCTCATCGATGTTGACGTCGCGATCCAATGGCGCATTCTCGGGCAAGTGGCACTGCCACAATCGTTTACGTTCCGCGCAGCCGGGCTCTTCGAATTCGATGATGAAGTCAAGCCTGCGGCTGAACGCGTTATCGATGTTCTGCCGATAATTCGTTGTGAGTATCGCCAGACCATCAAAACGTTCCAGGCGCGACAGAAGGTAGGCGGTTTCGAGGTTGGCATAGCGGTCGTGCGCATCCGAAACGTCGGTGCGCTTGCCAAACAGGGCATCGGCCTCGTCGAATAAAAGTACTGCCTTGACGTGTTCCGCGGTGAGAAAAACATCTGCCAGATTTTTCTCGGTTTCCCCGATCCATTTGGAAACCACCCGTGACAGATCGATCTGTAGCAGATCGACGTTAAGTGCGTGTGCGAGCACCTCGGCAGACAGGGTTTTCCCGGTACCCGGTGGTCCGGCAAAAAGCATTCGCACACCGCGCGCACCGTGCCTTCCCTTCAAAAACTGCCAATCATTCAAAACCCGCGATTGTAGAAATAAACGCTGGCTGGCGTCTTTCAGCTGGTTCAACTGCGGCTCCTGCAGCACCAGATGCTCCCAGCCTGCTGACGGACGTACCAGCTTGACGCCGCCATTCAACACACTGGTCGAGCGTGTGCGCACTGCATCGGCCAGGTTGGTCAAATTGATTCGGTCGGATGCACCTTCGGACAGATGGTGCAGATCGTCGCAAACCCTTTTGGCCATATCCGGTTCGAATGGATATCGCGCCGCCAATTGATCGCAATCTTCCGCAAGTTCCGGCAGCAACTGCCGCCACATGGTGCGCAATGAATTTACCGGTAGTGCTTCCAGTTGCAGTCTCTGTGTGGCTCGCCCGCCGGTGTCGATGCCGGCGCCGTACTCGGCGCAGACCAGTATCGGCAACGCGAAGCCGGCGACATCGATATCTTGCAGCGGGTTTGGGGCATTATCGCGGCGTAAAATCTTCAGTATCGGGACCACGCCGCGCGCCAGGCAGTGCAGCTGTAACAATCGGAAAGACCTTGCATCGATATCATTGACGTTGTCTACCATCACGCAATGCGTTCCAGTACTGGCGCACAGTGCGAGCGCACGATGTGCCGCGATCGCGACGCTATCGGCGAACAACACCAGGGTGCCGCACTGCGCCGCACCCAGCAATCGTTGCGCCCGCAGGACGTCCTCTTCAGCAAGCCAGTCCTCGAGACCGGCAAGCACCGGGGCCGCGTGGTTCAGATTGATCTGGTGCGGCCAGGCATCGACACCACGCAACACTGACCAGAGCTGCCCCGGCAGGCGAACACTACGGGTGAAGAACGGCTGATCTTCGTCGGTGACAAACAACCCGTAAGCCGATGCCCGGCTAGCTTCCACTGCCTGTCGAAGCAGCCTTCTTTGCGCGGGACTGGAACACAATAGTTGCGCAGCCAGCCCCAACGTCGCCAGCGGTTGCGCCGTCGGATGCAGGGTCCGAAATATATCGGCAAAACCCTCGTGCTCCTCGGCCAGACCGGCGAGCACCAGAAGCTCGACTTCGATCAGCTCGAGCCCGAGACCCGATTGCAGGCGCGAAATTTCCAACTGCGGTGCTTTGCAACAACGCGCGATGCTGTCTCCCGGCCACTGCGAAACCGGGATATCTCCACAGCGTTCATGGTATTGGTAATCGAGAAACGCGAGCGAGACTGCCACTACGGATGTATCTTCCGCAAATCGCTGACGCAGCAGTTGCGCGAAGCGTCCTGCCATGATGCCGATCTCGCGCTGCAGCTGCGATGATTCCCTGTCCATTGCTTCCAGCACGGTGGTGTCGTTTGAAGATAGCTGTCTAGTCATAGCGAATCTTCACCACCTTGCCGAGCCAACGAACATATCCTGGATCAAGATCGAGGCCGGCGCGCCGGATATCCGTATCGACTTGTTCGAAGCTGAAGACCAGTTCGAGCCAGCCGCGCTGGATCAACAACCGTGCGTGACGGCGGCAGAGACTTGCTATCAATTGCTGGCCGTCCTCCTTGCGGTGCGCAAAGCGCAGCAGTATTTTCGCTTCAATTTCTTGTGCGTAGCCACTGAGCCTCTGCGTTTCCGACGGCAATTCACAGTCGTCGGCTGGCCACGGCCAATCGGAGTCGAGCTGGATTCCACAAAAAGCGCGCAGCCCGGGATCCGTCGCGGGAATCGACAACCAGCAACGTGTCAGGTGATAAAGAATCCACGCCAGTGATCGGTCCTGCAGCGCAGTGTCCGCTGCCATGGTTTCGATCAGGCTGATGCCGCTGTCGTGTTCGTCGACTTCAGCCAGCATGGGCAACAGCAGGAACAGACCTGCAAATTCGCTGGTGATCGCAGTGTCAGGCGCTTCCACGAACTCGCGATCACCAGCGGTCGGCTGGCTTTTGACCGACTCAACCGTTGCTGCAGTTGCTGTAGCCGCTGCGGCTACGCCATCGATTCGGCTAATCGTCGATCCAGATTTGCCGTCCACATCGACCTTTCTTTCGCTCCAACCGTTCACTTCTCCTGCGTCTGCGTCGGACAGGATCGCCAGCAGGCGTTTTTCGATCATCGCCAGCGCCGCCGATACGATCTCGACAGGACGCCTGAAAAACAGCGGTTCACGTTCCAGCAGAATCAAGATAGCCCATCTCCTTGGCACTACTACAGAAGCCAGCTTGCTGACCCGTACAGGATGATCGCGCAATTGGGAGAAGATCAGCGAGCTTTCTGGTTCGGTCCCCGAGGGAAAACTCTCTGCCGCAGTCACTGCCGGCAACGTCGCAGTGGCAGGTTGCAGCCAGTGCCGGTCGACGCCGGCCTCGCTCATCAAATGATCGAGCAGCCTGACGGTATCGTCGCCGGACAGTTCTCCCAGACAATCGATCAGACGTTGTTGCGCTGCCAGTTCAACCAGAATGTTGAAGACCGCACCCGGTTCACGTTGCAATGCGTTTACCAGTTGCGTGCCAGCCTGCGCCAGGCTTGCACCGATACCAATATTTGTCAGACCGAGCTGATTCCAGGCCCAGCAGCACTTCAGGTCGCGACGCCCGATGTCAACAGCGAACCCCAGCAGCGCATGGAAACGCGATTGGTAGCGCACTACGTTCGGACTGCCCTGATCCAGCTCTCGCCGTATTTGCCGGGTGATGACATTGCTCCAGTGGCGAACAGTCTCGGCCTGCGATAGATCGGGTCTGAAGCTTAGATGCACTTGCACCAGGCGTATGCAAATTTCTTCGCGCTCATCGATTCGAATCTCGGATAGCGCAGGCTCCAGATGGTCGGTCACCGCTTCGTGAAGCGCAGTATCCAGCAGGTGTTGCCGATCGCGCTGCGATGGGCGCAGGTGATAAATTTTCGATAACCGTTTGATGTTGATCGCTTCCATTCGGCCTACCCCGCCCGTGAGTCGTCGCCGAGGCGACTGTTGCCGACATCGGTGCCCATCGCGGCAGTACCAACGGTGTCAGCATGTCCGAGAATTGAGGCACCAAGCTGCAGCTCTCCAAAGCCGGAAGTTTCACCTACGATCGACGTCAGGCCGGCGTGCAGGCCGATGCCGAGGTGCATGCCGTTGTCCACGCTGCAAATATCGTAGATGGTGTGTGCCGGGCGATGGCTATCCAGCAGATGTCCGATCACGGCCCGTTGCTCGTCGCTCAGACTGACGGCGACGATCAGGCTGAAACGGTGGGCATGGGTAGTCATTGCGTCCTGGATGCTGACGTCGTTGATGGAATCGGTCTCCTGTTCGCCCAGTTTGCCGCCGATACGAAAGCCCGCACCCAGTATCGAATTCGATGTCAGCGCGTCCGCTTCTCCGAGCAGCGCCCCACCCAGCCCGCGTACCTTGAAATGTTCGATAATCGTCACGGTCGAATCGAGGTAGATTTCGATGAATCTTTTTAATCCCATGACCGTGCCGCGATAACGGAACAGCCAGGTTGCATCGGCGATGAGTTCGCGTTTGGCACGTTCCGACCAGCGTTTGTCGACGCTCATGCCGAGAAACTCACCTAGCCAGGGCAGTAGTCCGGCCGGTGTCGCCTGCGGGTCAAGCAGCAGGTGGCGATAACTGGCACGCATATCCAGCTCCCGCAGTTCTCCTTCCGCGATCGCGAGGTAGCGGCGCAGGAAATCTGCGACCACCGGCTCACGCGAATAGACTTGTGGCAGGCGCTGCAACAGATCGTGTGCCGGGTACTCGGCGCGCAGGCTTTTTATTTTCGGCGTCAGCCGGGCGGTACCGTGCAACTCAACCTGCAGCCACAGATAGCGACCTGCTGGCGCGATCACAGGGGCTTCGTAGGTTTGAAAAGCGGTATCCGTGGCGCATGGCTGCCAAGGAATTTCACGACCGTTATGACGTCGGTAAAAGTTCTGAGCTTCCCCCCCCAGGTTGCTAATCAGTTTCTCGGGGGGCATGGATGCAAGGTCGGAGGGCAGGATGCTGATTTCCAGCACGTTGTCTGGCAAGGTGTGGGGTAGCAAGGCGGCAGTTTCCGGCACCTCATCAAGGCACAGGCAGCGCACCGTTACGCGGGTACCACGAGGAATGCAGGCATCGATGAACAGTCGTCCCCACTGAGTCTGAAATTCGCGGCTGTCGAGCCGAAAGCTGGTGATCCTGCCATGGGTCTGATAGCGTACTCGCGCCAGCGTTGCACGCCGCAGACCGGTATCGGACCAGTAGGCGACATGACCGTCGGGCGTCATTACGATGCCTCTGCCGTCGTAATGACGCGCCTTCATGTGCGGTAGTTCGGAGCGGCCATCCCGGTTGATTTCAAATCGGAGAAAGTCCTCTGCCGAGCGTCTCGCCACTACCAGGATATGCTCATCAACAAATACCATGTCGCTCGCATAGGCGATTTGAATCGGGTTTACGGGGTCGGTGAGTGCGAAGATGGCCGCTTCGGCGCTGCCGCCCTGATCAAGCAAATAAACCTCGCCATTGTTGACGGCAATAGCTGTCGGCTGTGTAATCGCGACGGGCAAAGCTTCAATGCGGGAGGGGGAGCGGCCCTCGAGTATCGCCAGTGCAGGATCAATTCCGCTGAGCAGCACCCATACCCTGCTGCCGTCGCTGGCAAGCCTGGTCGGTGCTTGTTTGAATGCGATCTGATGCAAAAGCTTGTTTTCGATCAAGTCGTAAATCAACACCCGTTGCCGGCCAGCCTCGGCGATGAACAGCCGGCCCTGGTTATCGACCACGACATCAAGCGGTTGCCGGAGTGGGCCATGTCCCGAACCATCGCCGCGGTAATTCAGAACTTCGAATCTGCCATCTTCATCGGCCGTCTGGCTGAAGGTTTCCGATTGCGGCACGGTGTCGCTCGATTCACTTCCGGGCGTCGCGAATTCGCCGAGACGAGTGACTTCGGTTGTGAACAGAGCGATCGATTCGGCATCCCGTAAACCTTCAGCCGCCCACAGGCTGCGTTCGATTTGACCTTTTTCGGGCAGCGCCCGATAAATTCGACACCAGGGATCGAAGGCCATACCCGCAGCCTGCGTACATGTCTCGTTGCCTTCGTCGATACGCTCATCAAGAAGCCAACTGAGCTGTACTTGTCCGTGGTTTTCACCAATTTGCTCAAGCGCGGTGTTTTCGTGCGCAACCCGCCGCCACTGGTCGAGGCTATGGACCATGGCAAATGGCGACAGCCCGGCCACGGCTAACATTCCTCCCGAAGGACCGGGATCGGCACGGGAGGGTTTTCCGGTAGCGATGGTGAAATCAACTCGAGATCGGCTGCATCGAGTGTTCTGGGACCTGCTTCCACGGTAATCCCAATCAACTCGGGTACCTGGTCCTTGTCGAGACTAACTGTTGTGGGAATGACGTTACCGTTATCATCCCAGCCGACCAGTTGTAAATCATGCAGAAACTCGACTCCTTCGACCTGATGCGCGGCGGCTTCCAGTTCCGGACCATGGACTCGACGACCCAGCGGCCAGCCTGACCCTGTAGGGCCATAAGGCGGCAACGGCGCGAGAAACTGGCGGACCACCAGTTCAACCCAGTGACGCACCGCATCGATGCCGTAACCGGGTTTGACCTCAATCCCGATTGCCACAGAAACCGGACGGTAGTTGGGCGGCAACACGTAGAGTTCCGTGGTCACCAACCGACGCGCATCGAGATACCGGCAAACGCTGCGCAGTTGATTCCTGTTCGGCATTGGCGCGTTCGGATTATCGATATCACTCTGCGGCCAGACGATGGTGCTGACCACGCCGGCGGACTCTTGATCAGGCAGAGCCGGGTGATATCGCGGCAGGCATTCGGCACGACCAATATTGGCACCAGGCGTCATCAGCGCCAGCTCGCGGAAATCTCCCTGAGTCACTGCCCGGTCCCGGCGTCTGAGTTCCGATGGAATCCGGTCCAGCGCTTGTTCGATGGTTTCTGCATCAGCACCGCCGTAGGCTACCAGCGGATTGGATAACTTGACCGGCTTGCCGGCGGCGAGTTTTTTAATCGTGTCGGCAGCAACGTTGCCCTGCGCGCCACCGCCGTAGCGGTAACCGGTAACACGAATACGCTGACCAATTTGCGGCACATAACCCTGCATCCCGGTTCCGAACCTGACTGTGCCAGCAGCCGCGTCTTGAGTGAAATGACGGTCGTTTTCTCCGCTGGCAAAGAAATTGTCTACCGCCTGCCACGGTCGCCAGCCCTCGATTTCCTCGACCTCCAGTATCACCGAGCCAGGTTCGATCTGCGTATTCACGAGGTCGAATACCTGGTTGGGCTGGCCATTGCCGTTCCCGAGAAACTCGGGCCGCGCGGAAAGGGTTTGCACGGCCAGGCTAGCGTTGGCACCGACATAGATCAGCTTGCCCAGGCGGCTACCGTCGAGTCGAAACGCGCGCAGCCAGAAAACCACACGCTCGTTGAGTTCGTCGTCCAGCGGTGGCGGCAGCTCACCGGTGCCGACCGTGTCCAGATCATCGATCGCAAATATCCCGACTTTATCGAGGTCTCGTGGCAACCTCAAGCGCACCACGCCTTCCTGTGACAGACCCACGGTGGTATCTCCCTCAATGGTCAAAGCGCGGTACTTCGGCACAAATTCCTGACTCAGATCAGACCAGATCTGCCACTGAACAGCAGACCCGCTGTTGTCGGACGAATTAACGCCCGGGCAGCGAAATCGATTGGCAAAGTCCTGGCTATGCGTATCCAGCTCGCGTTCAATTCGGATTTCCGGTACGAAACCCAGGTTGAGCAGTAGCGGCACATCCTCGTGCTGGCTCAGATTCTGGCGTACCTGTGTTACCAGGTTTGCGGTTTCCGCCAAAACCGCGACCCACAGGACTCCATCGACTGCATCGTCGAAATTTATCGACGAGTTGGGTTCCTCTTCCCACAGAATTCTGCTTTGATAGGGTGTAGTCTGCGCTGATGAGGTCAGATTCAGCGTGCGGTAGGCCTGCTCGAAAAACTGTTCTTCTTCGGTGCCCTCCTCGGGCAATTCCTCGGCGATTTTACCGACCGCAAACGCCGTCACCGGCAGCACCCGCACCTCGTTCTGCGTCGTAAAGCTGACCGCGCCGGCTTTCGCCACCGAATCCCCAAGCAGCTTGACGCCCTGCATTTCCCTGGTGGTAAAGGCGAGCATCGTCTTCGCCGGTTGTGCTGACCGTAGCGGTATTTGCAGTAGCCGCAGGAACTCGAGCTGGGTTGCTTCCGGTATCTGGTTGAAGCGATACAGCAGATTTTCGCCCAGGAACGAAAACAGTTCGAGCAAGGTAATGCCCGGATCGCTGGCGTTATGATCAGTCCACTCGGGCGCATAAACCGGAATGCGACTGATCAGGTCGTCGCGAATTTGTTCGAACGAACGATCATCCAGTATCGGTCTGTTTAACGACATGCGCGGCTACTCCAGGTAAAAGGGATAAACAAAATTACCTGCGCTGCCGTCGCGCAGATGCCGGTATCGCAGATCGATGATCACCATGGAGAGATCCTCGCCAGCTTCAACCCTGACTTCCTCTAGTTGAATCCGTGGCTCCCACGACGAAATTGCGCGTTCGACGTCCATTTGCATCAGCGCGCGCGTGGCCGAAGTATTCGGTTTCATCAGGTAACTGCGCAGCCCGCACCCAAACGACGGACGCATGATACGTTCGCCGGGTTCGGTTTCGAGAATGATCCAGATCGCCTGGCGTACCTTGTCGGGGCCGCTAATTAGCTGCAATTCCCGGGACCGCGTGGAAGGCATCACTGGGAAGTTCCAACCACTGCCTAGCGATTTCTTCAAAGTCAAACCCTTTGCGCTCATTTTGCGTAGACCTTTTCAAAATAGTGGAGACCCTGTTCCGGAGTCGGTAAATCACCCGCAAGTTCGGAGTGCGTTACGTCCTGGTACTGGGTTTTCAACGTGATAAATGTTTCAGCCAATTCGTTCAGACTTAACTGGCTAATATCATTTTCGATCCTGGCTTTGAGCGAATCTCCTTCGGTACCCTCTTCGCCCGAGACACCGGTCTCTTCTGAGATCATTTTGGCAATCAGACTCTGCAGCACACCCTGATTGGCATTGGTGAAACTCACGCCACCGATATCGACACTGAAATTCGAGTCGGCCGCAAATTTTGCCTCAAAATCAGGACCTTTGATTGCGAGTTCCGCTGCCATGTCAACGGAGAATTCAGCCTCGATTTCGAGGCTGAATTCAGCCTCTAGCTCGGCCTGCAGGTCCAGGCTCATTTCGAAGGACGGCAGTATGCAGAATTTGAGTTTCAGCAGAAACCAGAGCTGAAAAATAAACATGAAAATTGGCAGAATCAGGCGGAATAAAAACATCGCCACCAGAAAAAAAAGGAATGGAAAGTAAAAACAAATCTGATCATTGGATCGCGTGGTGGGATTTCCCGGTTCCGGCAAGTCCATCATTTTGGTGCTGAATACCGGGGTAGAGTTCTCAGGCGAAACGACCTTGGCACTCACCCCGCGGCCCGCCGGTCCCAGATCAACCTGTTTCCTTAACGCACCCAGGTTCGGCATCGTAATGTTGATCGGGCGATGACTCGCGCCATCCAGATCATATGCCGACGCAAGTTGATAGGATTCCGTCGGTTCGCTCCAGACCAGTTCCCCCGAGCAATCGGTCTCATTGTTCTTTTTGTAGCATTGCGGCTTGTGCCTGCGGACGAAGCAACGCACGTGGTAAGCGATATCGTCATGAAACTTGACGTCACCATCCGAGGTGCTATCGCCGCTCGAGGTCGGAACCACGCCGAACCAAAGCGTTTGCCCCTTGGCAGAGTGTTCACTATCGGTCGGATCGGCGACGATCGGGTAAAGCGGGTAAACCTGTTCGTCCAGGATTTGCGGCGCATCGCCTACCGCCTCCCAATTACCGACGCCTTTAATGTCGACGGGTTTCCATCCGTGCAGTTCGCGTTTTATCTGGTGTTTGTCAATCAGCGACTCCAGCGCCTGGGTATTTTTATCGAAACCCTGCCGCAACTTCTGAAGTTGTCCAGATTTTACTTTGCCGACGAATTCCTGCGTTTGATTGAATAGTGCATCAACGAAGGTGACGGGATTCGAGGTGTGCCTGTTTGCGGATTCAAGTGTTTTCAGAACCTGCGATTTTATTTCGCTGCGCTCTCGCATGATTTTTCCGAACGGTTTCTTTGCCTGAGCAGATAACTGCAACTTATGCCTACGAACCACGAATCCCGCCTCGCAGACCTGCTCGCGGCTGACCTTCGGAAATCCCGCGACGTCGCACTGCAAAGAGCAGACGACGATGTAGAAACGGCTATGCAGGTCAAGGAAAAGTTTCAGCCTTTCATGGTTTTTTTTACGTATCGGTAGCGTAATGACCTGATTCGGATCGCTGGTGAGCCGCTCGACAAAATCCTCGCTGACGAACTTCAGCGATTGCTGCGGTTCCCTGACGATTCGATTGGCAAAGTCCGAGGCAGCGTATTTTTGTATAATCGGTACCGAGTTACGACCGCCCATGACGCCGCCGACCGAATCACCGCGATACCAGGGTCCAGTCAGTTTCCAGGGATGTGTTGCCTGATTTACCACAGATTTCCTACCCCCGGTGAGTACATCGGAGATGTCACCGCAGTACTCGCCGCCAGCGTGGTGCAATTGATAATGCCATCGAAGGTCGCCACCGGCGTGTGAACGTTGAGCGCAGTGGCGGTCAGCTCAATAGTCGAATTTGCCTGGATTTCGACGGCGCCACCCGCGGTGAACGTGATGACGTGGCCGCTGGAGTGACTCAGTCTGACAGTCTGCGCGCTGTCGTCGAGCACCAGCTCATGACCGCTTCGCATTTTCAGCGTGATTTTCGCCGCGCCCTCGCTATCGTCAAACTCGAGCACGCTGCCGGAGCGGGTCTTGAGCACCCGTATGTTGTTAGCCGCTGCAGCCGAAGTCGGTAGCTTCTCGACGCCGTTCCAGCAGGAGCCAACGATATAAGGGCGACGTAGATTGCCCGCTTCGAAAGCGACCACTACCTGGCTGTCGACCTCGGGTAGGGTCTGAAGCCCCTGGTCGTCGTCGGCGTAAGGGGAAAGCAGTGTAGCCCAGGCACGCACATCGCTGTCGCCGTCGCTGCCCAGCCAAGGGAATCTGATCTCGATCCGACCTATACCATCGGGATCCACCAGATTGGTTACGATCGCCGGGTAAACGCCGAAATAGGTTTGCTGGCCGCCATCGTTAACAAAATCGTTAATCACGAAAAATCTCCAACAGCTGCTTTTACTGCCTGGAATTGGGTACGGTGCGCCGAGGAAGAGTCATAGGTATGACGTACCTGAGTCACGTAATATCCGTCACCGTCAAAAACCGAACCCATGCGCTCCAGTGTTACTTTGCTGCCAACGACCATATCGGGGGTACCATCAGTGATACCGCTGACCGTGACGAATTTTCGGGACCGACGAAGCATTTCTGCGCGCGCCCAGTCGGCGGCTTCGCTGGCGTCCAACGGCACTTCGCGCACCCTGTGAGATACCCGCACGCCAAACGCCCGCTGCAACACCTCCGGTCCACTGCGTCCGCTGCTGATTTCGCCCTGCACGGTATCCGCACCGGCCTCCTCGTCGATCACGTCACGGTTACCGGCGTCGTAGCCACTGACCCGCACCGCTGTGCGCTGATGCGAGAGGTCTGCGCAGGCGTTGACCGAAATGATGTCGTTTCCCCGAACCAGTGTGATTTCAGGACCATTGCGTTTGTCGCGTGACTTGAAATGAAGTGTGTCGCCGTCCACCCAGACCTCTGCCTGTAGCAGCCGTGCGCGTTCACGAAGAAATGCGAGGTCGCTCATATTCCATTGCTGTATGCGATCATAGGTAGGGCCATCGACGTCGATTTCCGGGCTCAATCCATGTTCGCCAGCGATATCGCGCGCGATGTCGGCATCGGACTTGTCCTCGTAACTGCGCATGCGCCGAGTCATTCGCAAATCCATCAGGCGGTCCTCAGCGCAAATGCAGACTTCGGGATCCTCACCCTCGTCGAAGCTGATTTCGATGGCGCTGATGTAGCCATCGAATATAGTGCGCTGACCCTGCAGCGGACCGATCGCAATCTTGAGGGATTTGCCGAAATCGAGGATGCGTCCATCCATGTAGAGTAGCTGCTGGGTTTCGGCGCCAACTTCTGGGCCAATTGCGACGAAGCGAGCACGCAGGTTTTTCATCCCGTTGGTCGATTCCTCGATCTGCAAGAAAATCAGGTCGCGCGCCAGCTCACCATGATCTCTTCCATCAACAGAAAAAACCGGGCTCGAGGAGACGAACAGCTCGCTAGTCATCGAAGGACTCCGCGCTCAAGCGCTGACGGTAGCGTTCGGTGAGCTTCAATAGGGCTTCGACTTTCAATTGCTCGCTCCAGCGCTTGTCTTCAGGCTCGCCATCACTTGCCGGTTCCGGCTCGGCGATGACTTCAGTGACGATATGATCGATGTGCGTTGACATGATTCAGTCCTCACGATCCCTTGTGACATTGGCAGTTGCGGCTGGAACACTGAGTTTGTTTTTGATCAGCCAGTGCCCGGGTTTTGTCGCGTCGCGGCAGCGCTACCCACGGCGGCGTGGTTTTCTCTTGGCGAAAGTTCGGGCCGTCGTCGGCTCGCAGCCCGGATTCGTTGCGCGGGCACAGACGCACCTGTCCCTGGGTCAGGGCAGCCGCGTATAGTGGTTCCAGCGGTACACCGTAGCCATAGCTCGTGCTGCGCGGATCGGCTCTCGGTAGATTGATCGCATTGGCCGGCATCCTGTTGCCACCCGCAGCCGGCAGATTGCCACCGACACCGGCTTTCTGGCTCGCCGCCAGCGGTGAGTAACTGACGCTGGTGCCGGCAGCAGTTGCTCTGCTCGCGAAAGCAAGTGCGACCAACCCAGCATTGTCGCCACGCGCCAGAAGGCCGAAAGCGGTTTGCGCCGCGCTGGTTATCGCATGGATTTCCTTGGTTTTGACGGTTTCGATGGCCGACCGTATGCCGCCGGCAGCCGACAACGCCTTGCCAGCATCATTGCCGCTGACCTTAGTCGTGTGCGACACCCCCGCCTTGTTCGCACCGCCAATAGAGGACAAACCGGCGCTTACCGCCGCACCAACTGAGCCCCCGGCCCCGGCCGTCAACACGGCGCTCGCGCCGATACCGAGCGACGCTTCTAGCGAAACGCCAGTATTGGAAGATATTCCGGCCGATACCCCGATACCAAGTCCTGTACTCAAGTTTGCACTAAAACCGACTTCAACCCCGGCCTGCAGGCTTAGCCCAGCGCTGAGATCAACATCCAGGCCACGCCATGCATTGGGATCGAGTCCCTGGCGGGCCAGAAATTCGGCTGCGGATTCGCCATCCAGCGCGGTGTCGCTACGATCGCTGTTGGACGATTTTCCACCCTGCTCATTGGTGCCGCTGCCAGGAGCACTTTTGTTGCCGCCGGAATTTTTCGCGGCGTCGGAGTCCTTTTTACCCTTGCCCAGTTTCAAATAGGCGTATTTTGGGTTCTGTTCCTTGATGCTCAGGCTCATCTTGGCGCGAAGTGGTGCACCATTCGAGGCGAAATGTTCGAAGTTGATATCGAGGCTCTCGACAATGCCGACGATTATCAGTTTGTCCCACTCGAATCTGAGCAATGGCGGCGCTTCCGAGCTGCGCTCCTTAGGCAGCACGAATCTCTCCACAATGTTGGTTTTATTTCGCACGGAGACCGGAGTGCCTTCACTACCCTCGTCTGCCGAATCGAAAACCAAGTCCATCGACAACACCGTCGAACCCTGGCCATTGTTCTGGCGTCGCTGGTTACCGCGACTGCGCCCGCCGCTTGACTGGTTGGTGAGTTTCAGCCGGAGCGAGCCCGGATTGAACTGCACAGGCAAGGCAACTCCGATGGGTTTCTGATTTTTATCGGCTTTGACTTCCTGCAGTTTTGCTTTTTGAAGTTCCGCCATGTCAACCCAGCCTCAGGCGCAATCCTTCGTGCGCGATATGAATTTCTTCGATAGCGATATCACCGGTTTTTGCATTGAGCTGAGGTCCGACGATCTTGACTGGCAAACCCCTTTCGAATACCCAGGTAGCGACAACGTCCCCCCCCTGGTCATGCACGTCAACGATGCCGTCATAACGTGGCACTGGACGCTTGCCTCTGACAACATCCTGTAACCAGTTCCATAATTCTTTTTGTACTTCCTGTTTATCACCGAAAAACATGCCGCGTTTCAATACAATATTGCTGTATTTGGCACGGCCTACTTGCTGGATCAAGCCATCGTTGCGGCCGCCTTCCAGGTATGCCTGTACATCCATCGAGATTTCCAGTCCGGAGCATTCCTGAAACCCACCATCACCAAGAGCGTCCGGCGAATCGTTGCCCGAAGCGATGTCGGTGTTGGCGGCCAGATTGCTACTGGCACTAATTTGCGCGGCCTTGCGCAGCTTTACCGAGAAATTGAATGTCGTCAGTAAGCGCGGTTCCATGGTCAGGACTCCATCGCCAGTGTGCCGTCACCATCTCGGACGATGCGCACCACGATAAACTCGAGAGGCTCGGCTGGTGCCACACCGATTTCAACGATGAGCTGACCAGCATCCAGCACCCGTTGGTCATTCAGTTCGCCGTCGCAGCGTACAAAAAATGCATCCTTTTCGCGGACTCCTCTGAATGCGCCGCCTATGAACAATTGCCGCAGAAAGTTCTCCAACAGATTGCGTATATCGGACCACAGAGAGCGACTGTTCGGCTCGAACACGACCCACGCCATCTGCTGTAACAACACTCGTTGCAGCATCGTCATCAGGCGGCGAACTGAAAGCTGCCGGTAGCGTAGATCACGGCTGAGCGTGCGTCCGGCGCTCAACCAGACACCGTCGCGCCGTTGCAGGAATATATTGATGCCTAGCGGGTGCAATTCGTTATGACGTCGTGGAGAAATCCTTTCATCAACCATTATGACCTGGGCTGCGATCACATTGGCGGGACCGTGCGGAATGCCAAAAGCCAGCTCCTGCCGCGCGATAATGCCTGCTGCGACTGCGGCAGGATTAACGCGTACCAACGGTTCGCGGTTGTCGCTGAGATTGTTGATCACAAGCCAGGGGTAGTAACAGGCGACAAAAGAACTGCGAAATTGCGATCGCCATGCAAGCATCGAGCTGTGTTTCAGATTCGGCGGAACGTCGAGCAGCACCACGAAGTGTCGTAGTCTATCAACGAATTCGACCACGTTGGTTTGCAGCCGTATGATTTCCTTGAAATCGCCCGCATCAGCCGGATCCAACAACAACCCAGGCAGGACGGCGGTGGCTGGTTGTTCGACTTCCGAACTGTCGGGCAGATCGACGCAGGTCGCAAACTCGGCGCCGGCAAGTGAAGCGGGCGGATCGTCCGGCTGCGTCTCCGGTAGCGCTTCGGGTAAATACAGATCGGGTACCACCAGCGAGCCAAGTTCATTGACATGCGTTAGCGCGTGGATTCCGTCACCGGGATCCGAGTTACCAGGTACCCAGGCAGAATCAAAAAAATCTTCATGTTGGAGGTCCACATAGCGATCTTCGCCGTGGGCAAATACAACCGGAACTTCAAGCAGAATACGCCTTGGGTCCATTGGTATCGCATGATCATTGAGTGGCGTAAGCGAGCTTTTGACCCAGCCTTCCCCCGGGTTGATCAGCTCCGACTCAAGGTAAAGTATTCGTGCCATCCAGCGCGGATGCTCTGCCGTCAGACCGAGACGATTGAAATGCTCCTGAAATCCAGCGCCGTCTTCGACAATCAGGTCGCCCTCGACAACCTCAGCGGCTATCGGCACTTCGTCAACGGCGGTGCTAAGCCGCAAGAACTGTACGTTTTCCAGACTACCGTTCATACCTCGTTTGCCCTGCTGCACGACAAACCGGAATTCGTATTTCGGTTCCATTGCGACGACGGGGATCGTTAGTCGCAACAGGCTGCCGATGGGGTGGATGTCATCCGCCGCTAACAGGAGTTCACCGCTGGTCGAACCAGTCAACAGGTTCAGAGGGGTCGTGGTGTAGCCTAGAGCGGCGCGGATCCGGTTACCCCATGCACCTTCGTATTTGGCATGAAGATCTACAATTCCACTGCTTGATGCAAGTCCGGAAATTTCACTATATGCTGCACCCTGTAGATTTTCCTGATCTCCGTATTCATGCACGATGCGTACGATGTATGCCTTCTGACCACCCTGTTCGAAAAACGCAGAAACCGAATACGGTAGTAGTCCCGGTCCTTCGAAGTCGCCATACAAACGCCGATACTCGTCCCAGCTACCAACGGCAACAGCGACCGAACGCCGACGCTTGCGATCGTTCTCGAGGTATATTCTGTCGGGATCACAGGCTTCCGGCTCTAGGGGCACACGGCAAGGTCCGCGCGGCGCGACTCCGACGAAGGCGCAAACATCCATGCGTTCGGCACCTAGCGTGCGTCGGATTTCATCAGGCGCGCGGTAGACGTCAGGTGCCCCAAGCGCTATTCCTTGTACCGAGCCGTTAAGCATTCTCGTTAACCCCTGAGTTCATCCCGGTGTTATTTATAGGTGCAGTCTTCGCAAACCAGACTCAGCTCTTCCATCGCAGTTTCGCCTCCTCCCTTGGCTGCCAGCGTCGGCCCGGTCCATTTCTTTGGCTGGGCGTTACGCAGCTCCCAGGATGCGACTGTGTTTCGTGCTTCATCGAGTAGTGTGATCGTGACCACTCGCGGATCGTGAGCACCATCGCCAACGTTCTTGAGCCACTCGAACAGTGTCAGGCTTCCGACCAGTCCGCGCTTGAGCGTAATATCATCACTTTTATAGGTATTGGCGACTTTACGCACAGTATTGAACGCCTCGTTGCCATTCCGGTATTCAGAGTAATTCACCTCGCGACCGAGGCCACTGCAGTCGGAAAAACCGCCCACGGTCTCCGATTCGGTACCGTCACGCAGGTCAACGATAAAATTAAATGCGCCGTAGGGATTGTCACGATAGTTTGCCATGTTGCCGTCCTCTCTAAATTAATCGAATCTCAGTTCAAAACATTCCATCCAGTTGCCTCGCAGGAGGGCGTCTATACCTTGTCACCGGTCCACTGGCCAATGCGAAAGACAACGAATTCAGCAGGTTTTACTGGCGCAATTCCAATAAGGCAAATTAGGCGGCCGTTGTCGAGATCGTTCTGAACCATGGTTGTGCGATCGCAGCGCACGAAGAATGCTTCCTCCGGCTTGGCGCCGAGCAGCGCTCCATCTCGCCACTGAACGAGCAGAAAGTCTTCGATGGTACGGCGTACATTGTCCCAAAGACGGCGGTTGTTGGGCTCGAACACCGCCCATTGGGTACCCTTGTCGATGGAGTGCTCGATGAAGTTGAACAGCCGCCGCACGTTGACGTATTTCCACTCCGGATCCGAACTCATTGTGCGAGCGCCCCAGACGCGATAGCCGCGACCTTCAAAGTAGCGAAGCGCGTTTATGCCCTCGGGGTTGATAACCTCGTTGCGTGGCTTGTTGATATTGACTTCGAACTGGGTCAGGCCGCGAATGATTTCATTGGCAGGTGCCTTGTGCACTCCACGGGTTATGTCGTTGCGTGCGTAAATGCCAGTGACAAATCCAGAGGGCGGTAGTACCAGTTGTCGCGGAGGAGTTCCCTGTGAAAACCGTTCATTCGGATCGAATACCTTGATCCAGGGGTAGTAAATAGCCGCGTACTTGCTGTCGAACTGACCACGAAAATTACGGATCTGGTTAAGCGAGCTGCCCACTGGACCGTCTATTACAGCGATGCGATATTTCATGTCGGTCGCGTGGGTAACCAATTTTTGCGCCGCAACGCGCGAAATCTCAGCTCCACCTAAATCGCCTGAGTCCGGCATCGCAACGATCGAGATATCCTCAACTTCTGCAAGCGCCTCAAGACCGGTGGCTTTGTCCAGCGGATCATCGACGTTAGTGGCCGTGCCCGCAAAGTCATCAGGCCCGGGCAGCCTGCCATCATGTCCGCCAGCGAGCCGACCGTTCTGATTTGTTTGCAATGCCATCATCAGCCGTGCCGGCAGGAAGGCAGGCATCGGATCGGCGGACTCTGTCGGATTCCAGTCCAACCATACCGGAGCATCCTGATCCTCGGGATCGTCTTCTTCGAGTATCCTGCCGATGTAACGCTTCTGGTTTGTAGAGGCACCTAGTTCAATGTATTCCCTGGGGGCTTCACCCGCAATGATTATACTCACCTTCATCTCCACCAGCTGAATGACGTCATCGGTGGTGATGTTCGAGGCCGCACCATTCAGATCGATAAAACTCTGTTGACCTTCAGCATCGAACTGTACTACTCGCAAATTGGCGTCAACCAGCGCATCGTTACCATCAGGTACGGCAATGGTAATGTCGGTTGCCGCCCCTGCGACTATTTCCACGATTGCACCGGCTTTCGCCCGCTGTGCCTGTAAGCCGAAAGTACGATGGCTATAAGCCAGATTCTTGCTCCTGATCACCTCGGTTTCCACAAACATGTTGCCCAACACTCCCGGCCAGCGAGCCGTCCAGATAGCGCTGATGTCGCTAACCGAAACGCTACGCGTGGCGACACCCCAGGCCGCGGTACCAGTCACTGCACCACCGTCTCGTTGCGGTACGAAAACCCGCGACACATACAGTCGCTTACCCCCATTTTCAAAAAAAGCCCGCGTTGCGTGACCGAGGTAGGGTAAGCGCTCCTCACGCACCTCATTCGGGTTATCACTAGCGCCCACCGAAATCTTTTCTAGATCTCCGTAAACCCTCTCAAACTCGGTAAAACTGGTGATCAGGCGCGGCTCACAATTGATCGGCCCCTGTATTGCATCATCGCGATAGCAAACTGGCCCCCAGCGCGTGAGCCCGACGAAACCAGAGGTGCTGGTTGGCACGCCTTCGAGGGATTTTGAGCGAAAGCTGACTTCCTCGACGAATACGCCGGGTGCTAGATATTCTGGCATGATGATCTATCTCCTGTTATGACGCTGCGCCTGAAAATATTCTCGACTAACCAACAAACTGCTTCTCGAAGAATCCAGCGGTAATTCATAGATTCGTCGTATCGGACTAGGTTGCAGTATGCTTTCATGGTAGAGAAAACTCGAAATCTGCCACGTCTCTACCATTCAGCACTCGGCCAAATTGGAAATTCACATTACGCACGGCAGACAGTGCTGTGACATGGTCGCTGGGGTGAGATTCGCCGTTCGATATGTTGTCAGGCGTACCAATTGCCGGCACGATTTCCATTGGCAAATCCCAGAATCTATCCTGTCCCGGCAGATCCGGTGTAGACGCAACCGGGGCGGTGGCAGGACCGGCGATACTGATGCGGACATCGAAGCTGTCGTCTAAATCGCTTGCCTGAAAGGCCAGCGACGGCAGTAGTAGTAAGAATTCTCCGCGATCGTCGCCACGGGTGCGCGCGATGAAACTGTTGTCGCTGATGTCACTTGCTTCTACGTACGCCCAGCGCATCGGCTCGCCGTTGCGCATTACACGACCGCGCATGCCGGTTGCCTTGGAGTGCGCGTGGTAGGCTGCGCCTGGAAACATGGCGATCCTGCGACTGCGCCCGCCGAGATAGTCGGACGTTTCGTTCACCTCAATAGCCAGCACCTGTGCCAATGTCAGCAGAGGTATCCGCATCCGTCGCGGGATATAATTGCGGTCGTAATCGTACACTCGCAGATCTATCTGATCTTTAATGCCGGGAAAATATATCAGCGAATAGCGCCCGGAGATATCGCGAAACAGGCCAAGGGGTGCTTGGCTAACCTGTACCCTGTACCCGTAAAACCGATTCGGCGTCGGTGAATGGTGTGGCGACAAGTATTCGATTTCGGCACGCACCGGATAAATCAATTCTGCATCACGCGATACATCCTCGAACTCGACCCCCAATGCGAGACGCTGAACCTGATAGTCGTAATTGAAGGAGCTGCTGATCATTCTATTCTCGCCTCCATCGGACTAGTCCTCGGTTGCCGGTGCGAGTCCGACAGCCAGGTTGCTGACCGAAGTTTCGATATCGGCATTCTCGCCATGTATCACTGCCAACCGAGCGACATAAGGAATACTCAATTTGTAATCCAGTGGCAACGAGTCGAAAGTGCGCATGACATCTTCGGTTGGGAGATCTTCGAGGCATATTTGAATAGACTCGTTGTTTGCCCAAGGCGCGATTGGATCGAGCAAGGGTCCTGTCAGAATCGGGGTGTTTTCCATCGCTTGCAGTGCACGCCCGAGGATACGCAGCTCGTGATCTGCGTTCTCTCCCCAGGCGATCAACAAGAAGTGCAAGTCGAGTGGCAGGTGCGATCTTCCGTCATATTGAGACACTGCAGACCAGGCGGCGCGCATCACCTTGTTGAAGTCGACCCGGTAAAGAAAAACCGAAAGTGTGGGTATCGTGATCAGCGCCGACGTTTCACGATTCAGGTCTTCGGTACGCACCAGACGCACTGACGTGGTTTTATCGGTTACCGGCTGCATCTGGCGAAAGCTCAGATCGAGATAGCGCACTACACTGCTGCAAACCGCTGCGATGCTGGTGAAATCAGCCATTAGTGGAACAACCCAGGTCGTTGCCGAAAACTGGTCAGCCTCGGCTCGCCGGTGCAATTCGTTGGCATCAAAATCTTCGCATTTTTCATAACTGCATCGAGTTTTGTTCTACTTCGTTGAACGCCGGTCAAGTACCCTGATAATGTCTGATATCTCCTGACCTCTAATATCGTTGATGTAAACTGCAGCCTTGCGACCATCGTTGATTAATCCAACCACCAGCAGATCGGAGAACTGCTTCAGTAGATCCTCGCAAACTTGCGGAATCGCGAATTCATCCATGCCGATGATCAATACGTCAATCGCCCGACTTTGCATTATCGCAGGCAATTCTGCGCTGTCGGCAATGCGATCAACCACTTTCACACAGTGGTTTTCCTCCGCAATGCGGCACACGATATCGACGAGCAACGCCTGTGGAATATTTGAAATCAAGCAATTGATAGGTTGCACTATTACTTCCTATTCGTAATCCAGGTCCGTCTGTTTCGCTTGTTATAGAATGAGCAAAACCTGCAGCGGATAGAATCCATACAAGGGTGCAGATTTGATTCAGGACAGGTCTAGATCTTGAGTTCAATCAATCGATGCTATATGGATGGAAAGAACTAGTACCTTTGATCTACTGCACTTGCTGCGCAACTAGCTGACGATTGAAGCCAGTACGTGTAGCGTCAATGCTACGCTGTTGAATTCTGGCTATAAAAAATATCAGGTGTACTGGATAACCTTGGGAATGCCACGAGGACAGTGACTTCGAAACATTCAGGACCGGTTTCGCAGCACTATCACAACTCCGTCGTGTGAGTCCTGAAGCTAACCTGATCGATTTAGCGTTCGGTGCGCTCCAGAGAATGCAAGTCTGTGATTTTGTATCCTGCGTCGCTAATGCAGGCACCATACAACAACGATATAGCCCCTGCACGACTTTTGACGCCAAGCTTGACCAGAATGTTATGCACGTGATTCTTGACCGTCGAGACTTCAATATTCAGGTCCCTTGAAATCAATTTGTTAGACAGGCCACTCGCCATCAAATTGAGCATTTGTTGTTCACGCGGGGTCAAACCTTGTATCAACACATTTGGGCCTTCGGCGCAGTGTGTCAGATCGTTTTTACAGGCGCCACAGGCAAGATCGCGGAAATTATGGAACAGGTATGCTGCAATTCTGGGTGGGCAGCAAAATTCACCCTCCTTGGCTCCGATGACCGTTGCTATCAATTCGTCTAGCGAAGCCTCTCTGGCGACATAACCTGCAATACCGACTTCGGCGCATTCAACAATATTTGCCTCGTTCTCCGGAACCGCCAATCCCACAATTTTTGCTTCCGGGAAAAGTTGCATGACCTTCCGTGCGATCTGGCAACTGTCCTGCATTGTCATATCGAGCAAAATTACGTCGGGACAGTCCAGTTTTATCTTCGCAACCGCACCGTCCAGGTTGTTTTCCGCAGCGATAACTTCAATCGATTCTGTATTCGCGAGAATCCTGCTGAGACCATCGCAGTAAATCGTGATATCTGAAAAAACTATCACTTTAACCATGATGAAACACTCCGTGTCACCAACTAATATGAGAACCATTCCACAATAGAGTTTATGCTATTGCATATACGGGGGCAACATGAACACTAATTCTGGAACTACGAGGACACCTGTTTCGGTTGAACATGAACGTGAACGTGAACACAATGACAAATTTTCCGAAATGAGTGTTCTTAACGCCCGAATGGGATTCGACTTCGAATGAAATTCTTGATTAACGCATGTATCTTTGATCTTCGTTGGGTAATCGTCACTCGTTTCGTAAAAATCAAACGATGCCCGCCTCAAGGGTTCCAATGCGTGGCGTTTGTCCATCGTGTGTTTCTGATAACTTTAACAGTGGATAATATGCATTTAACGAGGGATGCCAACGACTCGAACTCGCACGCCCGGGAAAATAGAGAAAATAGTACGTATTGATATTACACATACTATTTTAAAAACTTTTTATTCCATATACTTAACTAATATTAGTATATTTAAAAGGGTTCTTAAATGTATTCTGCATTTTCAGAACGATCGCCTTCGGCAGCTGCGGCGCTGAGGGCAGCGGTGACGTCCTTGCGTCTTGCCCACAAGGCCTTCTCCTCATTTTTCAGGCGCTCATATCCAGTTCTTGTAATATACAGAGAGGATGCAGGTCCCTGGGGTCTGTAGCGGCTCATGGTTCAGTGTCTGCGCCTTGCTGATGTTCTGATGCTGTCAGTGTATACAAGTAACCAGACAGTCGAACATGACGCTTGCTACTCTGGGGGCATCTTGAATTCCGCGTTGCGTAAAACTGGCAAGATATCTCGCCAACTGACGATACCAACCGGCACATCTGAATCGTCGATAATCGGAATGCAGGATATTCGGTTGCTGCTGAAAGACTCTATGGCATCGTTTATTGTGGCATTTTCACCCAGCGTCACAAGCTCTCTGCTCATGATCTGGTGTACCTTTTTATCGAGTGTCAACCTGTCGCGATTGACTTCGCCAACAGTGCCCAGATAAGGGCTTACAGTTTTGAGCAGATCCCTGTCAGACACCACGCCGACCAATTTGTATCGATGCATGACCAGCAGGTGATGAAATCCTACATTGTCAAAGATTTCCTTCGCCACCTTCAGGGAATCATCCATCTCCACGGTGACGATGTTTCGGGTCATTATTTCGCTGATAACCACGTCTACTCCGGATCAAAGACACTGAATCCGGGTATTTACTAGCGATAAATGTACCTGTCAGAGTTTCGCGAGCGCGTCGTGCTGCACTTGAAGGTTACTTGCCAGTACGCAGGGAAATTCCAGATAACGATGCATCACACTCAATCAGGTGCGGTGTGCGTTTTCCAAGTCTAAGGCGCCGTAAATTAATAAACATCCCAACTCTAGTGACCAGGCGCCCGCCCAGCAAGGCGCGAGAAGGGCGAATGGCCAGCCATTCA
>RCMY010001188.1_pt1 | contig 24813 bp, 21 predicted proteins | sample 2041341 | NCBI WGS metagenome assembly RCMY01 (sample SAMN09708234, study PRJNA481090) | Marine sediment metagenome, whole genome shotgun sequencing project.
CGCCCGGCGGCATCGCCGGAGCGCAGGACGACGCGCCGACCGACACCACCGAACAAGCGCCGACCGAGACCGATGCGCCAGACGTGGACGGGCCAGGGCAGGCCGATCACTTCGGTGACGTGATCGGATCCTTGGTCGATGATGGCACGATCACGCAGGACCAGGCCGACACGATCGGCGAACGATTCGCCGAGGCCAGAGCGGAGTTCGACGGACGTCGCCCCGGACTGCGCGGCCGGCCCGGCATCCGCGGTGCGGTGAGCTTCGATGTGGTCACCGAAGTCACGGGGCTCACCCAGGACGAGATCCGGGAAGGGCTTCGCAACGGCGAGACGCTCGCCGAACTCGCCGGCGACAACAGTGAAGCGCTGGCTGCGGCCATGGTCGACGCCGCGAACGAGCGAATCGATGCGGGCGTCGAGTCCGAGCGTCTCACCGAAGAACGGGCCGAAGAGCTGCGGGCCCAGGTCGAGCAGCAGGTGCAGGACCGGCTGAACGGCGAACTCGGTCGCCGCGGTGGTCGCCACGGCAACTGATCGAGCCGAACTCCAGAAGAAATTCGGACGATTGTGTTTAGTCCGTCCGTTGTACACCGATAGATGAAGTACCCCCTCCAAGGAAAACGGGTTCGGCCTTCGGGCCGAACCCGTTCTCTTTTTCTGCGCACTCGGCGATCCGTCGCCTGCAATGCTCGTCCCTCGCATTGCTGCTCCTCGACGCCGATGCTGCACACCAAGGTGTCGAGCCGCTCGTCGTCCCTCCTCGCTCCCGAGTTGCCTGGTGCTGGCGCCGTGTCGACGGTGGACTCACTCGCTCGGCCGCAAAGGCCTTTGGCCTGCAGGGCACCACCCAACAGCCGGGCGCCGCTATGCGTACAGCATCGAGGCCCAAGGATCGGCGGCCGTACCGCGGCCCCTGAACTGGCGGCCCGTTTGGCCGCCGGCGACGACGCCGAGAGTGCGACTGAAAGGACGCCGAGAGTGCGACGAGAAGCTAGCGGGGGCGTAGGCCGGTGACGGGGTCCATGAATCTGCTGCGCATCAGGAACACGGCACCGATCGCGGTGGCGGCGACGACGAGGTACATGCCCTCGTAGTCGATGGCGTCGGCGACCAGCCCGAGCACGAACGCTCCACCGCTGTTGGCGAGATCGCCAAAGGTGGCGACCGTGGCGACGACACGAGAACGGTCGGTCGGCGTCGCCGAGTCGACGGCGATCAACATCAGGAGCGGCACGTTCCAGGCCATACCGACCGCGATGACGAACGACGCCACATACAGCTGCGGTACGCCGGATGCGGTCGCGAGCAGCACCGCACCGATCGCGACAGTGGTGTGCGCGACCATGGCCAGCTTGCGGCGATCGACGCGATCGATCACCCGGGCGCCGGCCGCACGCAGCACCAATGTGGTCCCCGAGTAGGTGAGCAGCAGCCATCGTGCCTCTTCGATGCCGAACTGTTCGGCGTACGGCTGAATGAAGGCGTTGAACCCCATGAACGCCACGAACACCAAGAGGTTGACGAGGCCGACTCGGGCGGCGATCGGATGAAAGAGATCTCCGAAGCTGGTGGGCCGGACCGCATCGCCGGGGTTGGTCTCCGGTACGAACAAGCCGAGCAGTGCTGCTAGGAACGCGAAGCCGGCAGCGGTGCCGAACGCCGCACTGAAGCCCCACGATTGCAGGACCGTCTCGCCGACGATCGGCCCGATGGCGAAGCCGATGAACACCGCCACGGAGAAGGTCGAGAACACCCGGGCGCGGTGGCGCTCGGGCGGCAGTTCGGTGGCCGTCGTGGCTTGGGCGAGATACATGAGCGATGCTCCCGCGCCCGTGCCGATGCGCACGGCCAACAGGGCGAGCAGCGAATGCGACGCCGCCGGCACGTGCAACAACTGAAAGGCGCCGATCGCGACGGCTCCGGAGATCATCAATGGCTTGCGGCCGATGCGGTCCGAGAGCACCCCGGCAAAGGGGCGTACGAGCAACATGCCGATGGCGAACACGCCAAAGGCAAGGCCGATGTCGGTCTTGGATCCACCGAGCTCGTCCTCGACCAGCCGTGGCAGGACGGGAAACGAGATGCCGGCGACGGTGAAGTACGCAATGCCCGCGGCGAACAGCGTCAGGATCTGTGGGGTGTAGACGCGATCAGGCACGCGGGCACCGTAACGAAGTCCGTCGCAAGCGGGCCAGCTACCGACGTCGGCTTCGGAGTCGCTGAGGCACGGCAGTATCGTGGCGAGGTGCCATCCCTACGTCTCGCGCTTTGTCAGATCAATGTGGTCGTTGGCGACCTCGACGGAAACGTCGCCAAGATCATCGCCGCGCTCGAGCAGGCCGAGACGGCCGGCGCCGACCTCGCGCTCTTCCCCGAGGGTGTCGTCACCGGTTACCCGGCGGAGGACCTCGTGTTGAAACCGGGGTTCGTGGCCGACAATCAGGCTGCGCTCCGGGCGATCGCGACGCGAACGGGCCGATGTGCCGCGGTGGTCGGATTCGTGGACGGACCCGAGCTGTTCAATTCGGCAGCGTTGTGTGCGAACGGCGAAGTGGCCGGTGTGTACCACAAGCGGGCGCTGCCGAATTATCAGGTCTTCGACGAGAAGCGGTATTTCCACGCCGGTTCCGAACCGATGGAGCTCTACGACGTGGCCGGGGTGAAGGTCGGGCTGGCGATCTGCGAGGACGCATGGATCGCCGGTGGGCCGATGACGCAGTTGAGCGCGGGTGGGGCCGAACTGATCGTGTTGATCAATGGTTCGCCGATGCAGCGCGGGAAGATGCACGTGCGCGAACGAGAGATGGCCGAACGGGTCGAAGAGGGGAGCGCGCCGATCGTGTATCTCAATCTCGTCGGCGGCCAGGACGAGCTGATCTTCGACGGGGGTTCGATGGTGGTCGGCGGCGACGGAACGGTCGTCGCCCGTTGTGCGCAGTTCGTCGAGGACGTCATGGTCTTCGATCTCGACATCGCGGCCCGGAATGGGTCCGATCGTGCGTTCCCGATCATCTCGGTTACCGAACCGCAACCGAAGAGCGACCGCTTGGCCCCCGCCATCGCCCCGATCGCCGGGCCGATGGAAGAACTCTATGAAGGCTTGTTGCTCGGCACCCGGGACTACGTGCGGAAGAACGGTTTTTCCGAGGTCTGTCTCGGGTTGTCCGGCGGTATCGACTCCTCGATCACCGCGGCGATCGCCGTCGACGCGTTGGGCTTCGAGAACGTGCACGGTGTGTTGATGCCGTCGCGGTTCTCCAGCGATCACTCCGTGTCCGACGCGGTTGTTCTGGCCGAGGCGCTCGGCATCGAGCACCGCACCATCGCGATCGAGCCCGGTCACCGTGCCTTCCTCGAGATGCTGGCTCCAAGCTTCGGTGAACGCGAACCCGACGTCACGGAAGAGAACATTCAGTCGCGCGTTCGCGGTGTGTTGCTGATGGCGCTCGCGAACAAGTTCGGATGGCTGGTGCTCACGACGGGGAACAAGAGCGAATCGGCCGTCGGCTATTCCACGCTCTACGGCGACACCGCCGGCGCGTACGCCTGTATCAAGGATGTGTACAAGCTCGATGTGTATCGGTTGTGCCGTTACGTGAACGAGCGGCACGGTCGCGAAGTCATCCCGGAGTCGGTCATCGACAAACCACCGTCGGCCGAACTTCGGCCCGACCAACGAGACGACCAGTCGCTACCGCCCTACGAAGTACTCGACCCGTTGCTCGAGGCCTACATCGAGGGCGATGCGACGCGTGGCGAACTGATCGCCCAAGGGTTCGAGCCCGACCTGGTCCAGCGAATCTGTCGGCTGGTCGACATCTCCGAGTTCAAGCGTCGTCAGACGCCGCTGGGACCACGGGTCACCCACAAGGCCTTCGGACGTGACCGTCGATTGCCGATCACCAACGGCTACCGCAGATGAGCCTCACGGCCGAACAAAGCGCGACCGTGGTCGGCCAGCTGCAGTGGTCGAGCGCGGCGATCGCGTCGGTCGCCGGCTCCGGTGACGATCCACGATTGGCAGCGATCGCCGCGCTGTTGGGTCACCAAGCGACGCGTTGGGCGAACCACCTACCCGACTCGGTCCTGCTGCGTCCGGCCGACCGTGTCATGCCGGCAAGCGCGCTGACGAGCGACGCAATCGCTGCGCTCGGCGCCGTCTCACCCGACGGTTTGGAGGGAGCGATCGCGCACCTGATCCGTCAACTCGAAGGCGAACTCGAAGGGCTGGAAGAACGGGTGGGGAACGTTGCGGACGCCGCGCTAGCTCGTGCGATCGCCGAGACGCGAACCGAACTCCGGCATGCGTCAACCCGCCTCCACACTGGACTTGCGTCCGAATCGACAGCGGCGCCGGTCGCCGAACTGGTCCGCCAAATCGAGCGGGGCTGCTTCATCGTCGTCGCCGATGCCGCGGAGGGATAGACATGAAATGCCGCTACTGTGCGAAGCAATTCCAATCGTCTTGGGGCGGACTCCATGATGCGAATTTCCAAATTGCGTCAAGTTCGGGATCGTGCGGAGTCGATACCAACCGTTGACCGTTACACTTTGGACAAGTCGGAACTGGGGAGCAGGCCACACGTGGTTCGCTACCCGGCGACGCCGGTCCGCTGATCGAGAAGGTGCACCTTGGCTAAGGAGAGAGTCGAACGCGACGAGGAAGACCTCGTTCGTCTGTATCTCACGGACATTGGTCAGTACCCGCTGCTGACCAAAGAGGACGAGGTTCGTTTGGCTCAGGCCATCGAGGCCGGCACCGAGGCGCGCGAAGCCCTCGAGGCCGACACGGGCAAGCTCACGCCGGCAAAGCGCCGCGAGATGGTCCGGGCGAAACGCAAGGGTGACGACGCCGAACGCACTTTCGTGCAGTCCAACCTGCGCCTCGTCGTATCGATCGCCAAGAAGTACCAAGCTTCCGGGCTGCCGTTGCTCGACCTCATTCAAGAGGGCAATCTGGGCCTCATGCACGCGGTCGAGAAGTTCGACTGGCGGAAGGGCTTCAAGTTCTCCACCTACGCCACCTGGTGGATTCGACAGGCAATTACCCGCGGTATCGCCAATACGGGTCGAACGATTCGCCTTCCGGTGCACGCCGGCGACACGCTGGCTCGTCTGCAAAAGGCGCGGTCACGTTTGGAGCTCAAGCTCGGCCGTGCCGCCACGCTGTCCGAACTGTCGCGCGAAGTCGAGATGCCCGAAGATAAGGTCACCGAAGCCCTGCGCTTCGCCGCCGAACCCCTGTCCTTGTCCGAGCCACTGCGCGAGGACGGCGACGCCGAACTCGGAGACGTCGTCGAAGACCGCTCGGCGGACTCGCCCTTCGAGGTTGCGGCTACAGCGCTGCTCCCCGACGAAATCTCCCGGCTCCTGTCACCGCTCGACGAGCGTGAACGAGAGATTCTGAAACTCCGCTTCGGTCTCGACCGCGGCGAGCCGCGTACGCTCGAAGAGGTCGGCGAACACTTCAACCTCACCCGTGAGCGCATCCGCCAGATCGAAGCCCGGGCCATGTCCAAGCTTCGCCACCCGTCCTCCGACACCGGCGCACGCGACCTACTCGCAGTCTGACCCCGACGGGTCATGTCACCGCACTAGGTTGGTCTCATGATCTCTCGGCGGTTCGCGACCGCTTTTCTGTCCGTGGCGATATTGCTCGGAGCCTCCTGTTCGAGCGACGGAAGCGCTGAACCGGCGGCGACGTTGCCGACCGTCCCGGCCGACCAAGTCACCGTTGCTCCGACGTTTGTCGACCCGACCGTCGCGCCCGTACGATCCGACGCGTCGCCACTGGTGCTCGATGCCGTCGTGTTCGAGGGCGCGCCAATGGTGGTGTTGCGCAATGCCGGCGACGAGCCCTACGACATCTCGGGCCACTTCCTGTGCAACCGTCCGTCGTACATGGCACTGCCCGATGCAATCATCGAACCCGGCGACGTGCTCGAGGTCGATGCGACCGAACTCGCGCTCGATCCGGCGAATGGCGAGGTAGGCCTCTACACCACCTCGTCGTATGACGATCCGGATGCGATGTTGCGCTACGTCCAATGGGGCGAGGCCGAACACGGACGAACCGAAACCGCCGTGGCGGCGGGGCTTTGGCCGAGTGGCGAAGCCATCGGTAACGGCGGCGCATCGTTGTTCGCAACCAGCGACGATCCGACCTCGGCTGCGGGATGGTCGGTCGGCTAGCGACGGAATCCCGTCGAGTCCTTCACGCCCGGTAGCAACTTGTCCTACCCTTGCGACTGCACGCGCCATCGGGCGAGTTGCGAAGCAGACCCAGCGGAGGACCTGATGGTTGGTAAGCACGTGGTTGACAAGCGCGTTGTTGGTACACACGGTGTGCGCACGCACACATCGGTTGGCAGGCGGGCCGGAAACGGTGCTCGCCTCCTCGTGGCGCTCCTCACCATGGCTGCTTCACTTGCGCTTGTGCCCGGTACGGCCGTCGCGCAAACGCCCACGATTTCCGGCGTCGCCATCACGCCCCTCGCACCCGGTGACGCAGACGACGTCGTTGTCGTCGCGACGGTGACCGACCCGACCGCGCCGCTCCTGACGTACAAGGTCGCGTTCGGCGCCGAGGTCGGCGTTCCGATGGCCGACGATGGTCTCGCTCCCGATGCCGTGGCAGCCGACGGCGTCTACACCGCGACGATTCCCATGCAAGCCGCCGGCGAACTCGTCCGGTACAACGTGTCCGATGGCGGCGTGTCCGTGCCCGCCGCGGCAGATTCGGTCGACTATCTCGGCTACGTCGTCGCCGACCCGTCGGTTTCGACCACCCTGGCCGACTTCCGCTGGTTCATCGATCCCACCGACTTCGACGCCATGTACGCCACCCGTCTGCAGGAAGATCCCGAGGACAAATTTCCCGCAGTGCTGGCCTTCGACGGCGTGGTCTACGACAACGTGATGGTCGGCATCGGCGGCAACAACTTCGCCCAAACCAACTATCCGAAGCAGAGCTTCGACTTCTCGATGCCGGCAGGCCACACGTTCACCGCACCCGACCTGCCCTACGCCGTCGACGAGTTCGAGCTGAAGGGCTCGTGGGTCGACTTTGTGTTCGGCCGCAACCAGACGTCGCTCGATGTCTTCGAACAGGCCGGGTTCCCGACCATCAACACATTCCCCGTGCACCTTGAGCGCAATGGCGAGTACTACGGCATGTTCGTCTTCTCCGAGAAGCTCGACGAGACGTGGCTCGATGCTTCTGGTCTCACCGGCGGCGAGTTCTACGAGTCGAGCTTCGGCGGCTTCCTCTACAGCGGTACCTGGGATGTTGAACGCCCAGCGGCTGGCTCAACCACAACGATCGATGCGTTGTCATCGGTGCTTCGGAGCCCCTCGGGCAACAGCAAAACCCAGTTCCTGTACGACACGTTCGATATTCCGCAGCTGATCAACTACATGGCCGTGTCGGCGCTCACGGGGCACAACGACCAGCAGACCGACAACTTCTTCATGTACAACGACAGTGACCGCACCGGACGCTGGCAGATGTACCCCTGGGATCTCGAAGTGACCTTCGGCGTCGACCTCGGTGGGTGCGACGAGCAGGACATCCCCGACCTGCGCTGTGTCGGCAACCCCTTGTTCGACTCGATCTATGAGGTTGCCGAACTCGAAGCGATGTACTGGCGGAGGGTTCGCACGTTGCTCGGTGGTCCCTTCGCAGGCACCGCTCTCGAAGACGCCCATGCGGCACGTATCGCTGCACTCGGCTCCGAGCCGGCCGCCGATGAGGCGGTTTGGAATCGGTTCGACGCATCGCTGTTCGTCGGTGCCTTCCAGCAGGACATCGCCGACCGGCGGGCGGTGTTCGCCGGCGAGAGTCGTGTCCCGTCGGCACAGCCGGCCAATCCGGCCGTGGTGATCACCGAGATCCTGGCTCGCGCCACGGCGCAGCAGGCGGAGTTCCTCGAGCTCTACAACCCGAACTCGTATGCGGTCGATGTGTCCGGCTGGACCATCGATGGCGTCGGGGCCACCTTGCCCCAAGGGGCGGTGATCCCTGCCGGCGGCTATCTCATCGGCACGTCCGACATCGCATCGTTCGACGGCTTCGCCGACCCGTACAAGACGACCGTCTTCGAGTTCCCCGGCGATCTCGCAAACGGCGGTGAAGCGTTGGTGCTCAAGAACGCTTCGGCCACGGTCATCGACGAGGTCACGTACGACAACGTTGCGCCGTGGCCGGCTCCGGCGGGCGGGTTCTCCTACGAGCTCGACAACCCGAGTTCGGACAACAACAACGGCGCGAACTGGTCATCATCGGCCGCTGCCGGCGGCACGCCGGGGCCTGCCCGCAGCGTGCCGGACGCACCGTCCAACGTGATGGCCGTCGCCCTCGACATGAACCGGTCGACGGTGTCGTGGACCTCGCCCGACGACGGCGGCTCCGATGTCACGAGCGTGACCGTTAGCGCATCGCCGGGTGGCAATTCCTGCACCACCAATGCGGGAACCGACACGAGCTGTGTCGTCACCGGTCTTTCCGGCGGCACCCGCTACACGTTCACCGTGGTGGCCACCAACGGCGTCGGCGCCGGACAGGCTTCCGATGGCGTGACGGTCCTCGTGGGTCCACTGCCGGTGACCCTCGATGCGTCCCACCCCTGTTACGGACTCATCCCGACGCACGTCGGCACCAACGGCGACGACTCGATCTATGCGACGCAGGATGACGACGTCATCTTGACCTACGACGGCAATGACACCGTGTGGGGCCGCGATGGTGATGACACGATTTGCGTCGGATCGGGCAACGACAGGGTGTTCGCCGGCAGTGGCGACAATGTCGTCTACGGCGAGGCCGGCATCGACAAGATCCGCGCCGGTGTCGGTCAGGACACGATCTACGGCGGCGACGATCGTGACTTCCTCAAGGGCGGCCATGGCGACGACAAGGTCTACGGCGAAGCCGGCAGCGACCGAATCCGTGGTTCGGTCGGTGACGACAACATCCGCGGCGGCGGCGACGATGACGTGATTTGGGGCGGACCCGGCGACGACACGCTTCGCGGCAACGCCGGCAACGATATTCTGAAGGGTTCCGCCGGCAACGATTTGTGCAATGGCGGCCCGGGTATCGACATCGCCGACGTCAGCTGCGAAGTGCAGACGTTCTTCCCCTAGCGGCATTTCCGACGCACTCGGCGATCCGTCGCGGCGATAGCCGTGGCGGGCGCCGGTGTGGTTGGCACAGTTCTCGACGCCGCTGCTCGTTCGGCGGTTACGGACGACACCTTTGGTGCCTGCCGGACGGGGGAAGTACTGTCGGCGGCTCGGAGGCAACGCCAAGTGAACTACGCCCACGTCGTACCGCTACCCAGAATTCTCGACAGTGCCTCTCAGCTCGAGGCTGTCTCGCTTTCCGATCTCGATGAAGCGCAACTCCACGACCGAGTCGAAACGAAAGCGCTTTTGAAGGCGCGAGACGTCCCTGCGGTCTTGGAGGCCCTACACAGGGACTACTTCATCTTGGATCACGCCGGCACGCGGCTCCAAGCCTATCGCAATCAGTACTTCGACTCCGCCGACTTTCGCAACTATCGAGAACACCACAACCGGGTTGGGGTTCGAAGCAAGGTTCGGTACCGGTCCTATGTCAACTCGGGTCTCACATTCTTTGAGATCAAACAGAAGGTGCACGCCCGAACGATGAAGGTTCGACAAGAGTCGTGCGTGCCGCTCGGCCCAATGTGGGGTGAGGATGAAGCGTTGCTGCGCCGCGAGCTCGGCCACTACGAAGAGGCGTTCGAGCCTTCGCTCATCGTGGCCTACGATCGACTGTTGCTGGTTCGCCGAGACTTCGCAGAACGCGTGACGATCGACTTGAATATTCATTTCTCCGGCGTTGCGGCCAGCTTCGGACTGCCCCACGTCGCCATCTTCGAGTGCAAGCAGGAGCGTTTGGATCGCCGGTCGCCGTCCATGCAAGCGATTCACCGGCGCCCGCAAGAATTCTCGAAGTACTGTGTCGGACTCGCAGGCTGCGACCCGACGTTGAAACGCAACCGATTCAAGGCGACCTTTCGGGCGGTCGACGCGCTTCGAGACCCACTTCCCAGCCGGAGCTGAACCACACACGATGATGCAAACACTTGGTGCGATCGACGTCGTCGACGCAGCGCGCTTACCCGAGTTCCTTCTCGGTTTGGCCTTCGACGGAGTGGCGATATCGCTCCTTGCCGTGCTCACGTATCGAAGATCGCAATCTCGGGCGACGTACGTTTTCACGCTTGTTGTGGTGAACGTGGTGGTGTTCTTCGTGACCTACCTGATGTCGGCCGCGGCGATCAGCACCAACGTCGGCTTTGGGCTGTTCGCACTGTTCGGCATTCTCCGTTTCCGCACCGGCACGCTTCCTGTCGTCGAGATGACGTATCTCTTTGCAGCCATCGCGCTGGCTTCGTTCAACGCGCTCGCATTGACGTCGCTGACCTTGGTCGAGGCGCTTGTCGCAAATGTCGTGATCATCGGCACCTTGGAAATCCTCGGTGGCTTCTGGCTCTCGCGGCAGGCCCACGTGCACGCGCTGGTGTACGAGAAAATCGAGCTGGTACACCCTGACCGTCACGATGAGCTGCTTGTCGACCTCGAACAGCGCACGGGCTTGAAGATATTGGGCATCTCCGTGCAGGAAATAAACTTCCTCAACGACACCGCCCGGCTATCGATTCGTGCCCGGCCGCCTGAGGCGAAGTCATTTCTGGTGCATGACCAGCACGATCAATACGATCCGGGCTAGCGGCCCATTGGCTCGTTGGGGAGCGTCGGTAACGGATCGCCGAGTGCGTTAGAGAAGCGGGTCGCGGCCGAGGTACATGACCCGCGATTCGCGGTTGTACCCGGGGCGATCGTCGAGGACCACGATGTCGGAGTGCTTCTCGCAGAACTCGTCGAACGCGAGTCGCTCGCCAAGATTTTGTTCGGCCAGGTCGAAGCTGTTCCAGTCGTCGAAGACGATGACGCTTCGGCGGCCGATGAGCGGCTCGCAGAAACTGAGCGCCTCGACGGTGGCCGTGTAGATGTCGCAATCGATCATGATGATGCTGGCGCTGGTGAGGTCGTGCTCGATACGCAGCGCTGGAGTGAGTGAGTCGCTGAACCATCCCTCGACGAGGAAGGTTCGACGCCAGTCGATGCCGGCGTGGCTCATGCGCTCCTTGGTGAGTTCGATGTCGCTGTCGTACCAGCCGGGCTGCCAGACGCCGTTGTCCTGCTGGGCGGCGTTGTCGGGCAGGCCCTCGAAGCTGTCGAACCCGAACATCCGCATCTCGGAACGGCGTTCGCGCCGCATCGCGTTGTGCATCGCGACCATGGATGCGCCACGGCACACCCCGAACTCGAGATAGTCGCCGAGGTCTTCGCCGTCGTTTTCGCTCAGCAGCCAACGAATGGCATCGCGGTAGGTCTTCTCGAGCTCAGCGACGGGGACGAGGTCGTCACGGTAGTTTCGGCGTTGCACGAGCTTGCGAACCTGCGATTGGGCAGCTTCCGGCATCCGGTCTACGAGAGTACGCGCGAACCCCTTTGCTGCTGTGACGCCTTTTGTCATGCTATTTCCCTCATCCTTGTGCAACCTACTTGGTACCACACCGCGTCGCCCTCGAGCCCAGTGGACGACGAGTTGTGGGCCGATTGTGGCGAATTTTTCCCTCGTGGTCCCGATTGCGCGCGGCGAGAGCCCGATCGGCCGCATCGGTGCCGCGAATTCATGCAAAGAACGCGACTCGGCCTAACCTTGTCGGCGGAGGTGTCCGAGTACCTGGTGGGCTCCCCCGCCTTCAAAGCGGGTGGTACGGGCGATCCCCGTACGGCGGGTTCGATTCCCGTCCACCTCCGCCACACCTCGCCTTATGGTAGACGGGGCCTTACGGCAGACGGGCCTCGGTCTCACAGTTGACGGCGGTGTCGGGATCGGTGTCGTTCCCGCCGTCGCAGAAATCGTTACCGGCTCCGCCATCGAGATCGTCGGCACCGGCGGAGGCCCACAAGGTGTCGTCGTCCGAGCCGCCGCTGAGGGTGTCGTCGCCTGATGCTCCGAGGAGTGTGTCGTCGCCGTCGCCCCCGTCGATGGCATCGTTCCCGGCGTGGCCACGGAGGACATCGTTGCCAGCGCCGGCGTCCAAGGTGTCGTTGGAACCTTGGCCTCGTAGTGCGTCGTCACCCGAGTCGCCGCTCACTTCGTCAACGCCGGCGCCGCCATTGAGATTGTCCGCTCCGACGCCCCCGCTGACGACATCGGTTCCCGAGCCGGCCACGACCAGGTCGGCACCGTCAAAGGCGAACACCGTGTCGTCGCCCGACCCGGATCGGATCGCATCGTCGCCGGCTCCGGCGTAGATCAGGTCGTCACCGCCGAAGGTTCTGATGTCGTCGTTGCCTCCTCCGCCGAAGACTTGGTCGGTGTCGGCGGCGCCATTGATGATGTCATCGCCGTGGTCACCGCAGAGCCGATTGACGCCGCTGGTCGCAGCGATCGTGTCGTTGCCGGCCAGTGCCGCGACGATCGCTCCGGGGGGCAAGGCAGCCCAGACATCGTTGCCCGAAGAGCCAACTTGGGTTGGGGCGACACCAGCGCAGGAGTGCTGCTGGACCGTCAACGTGAACACGCCCTCGGCTGCCGCGGCGCCGTCGACCTGCACGATGTAGTCGCCACCGGCGGCGGCCGCCAAGGTCAGCTGGGCCTGCGAGCTGTCGGCGCCACAACGGTCGCCGTCGGGGTCGGTGGTGTTGTCGTTGCTGGCGAGGAGCTGCCCGGCCGGCGCGTAGACGGCGAGGAAGGTGTCGAAGGCGGTGGAGGGAGCGCACGTGGACACCGTGACCGTGCCGGTCGAGGTTGCCTGGAAAGCGAACCACACCGAGTTGACGGTGCCCTGCGCGGTCTCGCCGGTCTCGCCGGTCGCGCAGTTGTTCGTGGTGGTTATCGAGAGCGGCGTTGCAGAGGCGAAGCCGATGATGAGCGCATCGTCGCGGTCGTCGTTGCTCGCACACGGTGGCGCCGGGTCGTTGGCGGCACCAGGCGTGCCGCCCGGCGAGTTCGATGAACCCCACGATGGCGCAAGCGCGTTGTCCAGCGCAGGATCGAGCAACTCGTACGAGAACCCTTCGGCGACGGCAGGCCATGGTGGACCATCGTCGTACGTGACCGTGTCGACCACGGTGTCGTTGGGCGTTGACAACGTGATGGCCTCGCCCCCACCCTTCAGGCCGCCGGAATACTGCACGACCACGGTCTCGGCCAGTGCGGTGGTGTCATCGAACAAGGAAACGTCGTCGGTGAAGACCACGTAGCCGCCGGGCGCAATGATCGTGCCGCCGGGGATGACGAGGCCGGTGCCGTCGAGGGTCCAATCGGACAGGTCGACCCAAGTGGTTCCCGGGTTGTAGAGCTCGAGGAATTCCGCTTGGCCGACCGCCGGCGACGGGAGCAGCTCGTTGATGACGATCGGGGGTGCTGCGGCCTGGGCCGACGGTACCCGCGGCTCGTTGTTGAAGACCGCACGGCGTTCGGCTACATCGGCCTTGAAGGTGGCGGTGTTCAGTGGGTTGAATCGATCCCACTTGGCGTTGTCGAGCGGCGCTGTGGGCCCGAGGGTGGCGATGTGGGCGTCGTGGGCGTCCTCGATGAGAAACTCGGCGAACGGCCCGTCGTAGAGGGTTCGGACTCGCCGCCAGTACATGTCCTCGAGCTCGTCGACCTCGTAGATCGAATCGAACAACGGGTTCCCGACACACCGGAGGTCGGCGATGTCCATGTCGTCGCAGCCGTCGATATCGGTGCCGAAGGTGACGTCGAGGTCCCACGGGTAGATCTGCCAACGGCCGGTGTGGTCCTTGTCGTTGAAGATGTAGAAGTTCTGGATGCGTTGATCGTTGTGGCCGATGAGGCCTGACACCGCCATGTAGTTGACGACATTGGGAATGTCGAAGGTGTCGTACAGGTACTGTGTCTTGGCCGCCGATGGAGGCTGGCGGAGTACATCGCCGACATTGTCGATCGGGGTGGTCGGCCCGTCCTTGGGCAGCTTCACTTCCCACTTGCCATCTTGGAGGAAGCCACCGCTGGCGGCCTTGTAGAACTCGCCGTCCTCGAGGCCCGCGCCATCGCGCCATTCGCCGTCGAGCTTCTCGCTGAAGACGTACATCCCGAAGAAGTCGCCGTTCTGTTCGAGGTGCACGGGAAACTGGGTGACGGTGGGAGAACCGGCATCCTCGAACAGGTTCCACGAGGCGTGCATGCGGCCGAAGGGCCAATCCACCCACGACGAGTTCATGGCGAACTGATCGATCGGATACGGCAAGATGTCGGGTGCGACAAAGTCGTGGCCGGCGGGAAACTCGAACTCGTAGCTCTTCTTCGGATAGTTGATCCGAGCGAACGACCCACCGCGCACCCGCACCTCCACGCCGTCGTAGACCACGCCGTCGTAGGCGACGACCGTGGGAACGAACGTGTCGTCGAGCAGGTAGATCGTCTGCAGATCGTCGTAGTCGTCGGGCTCGATGAACCACCGGAAGTCGGGCAGGGTGGGATTCACGGCTGAATCGTCGACGACGTAGCCGCGATAGACGATCGTGTCGCCGCTCGGAGGTTCGCCGATGGCGCCGTCGTCGAACCGGTAGCGAACGAGCTGGCCGGCGGATTGGCCGGGCACGGTCGCCGACCAGGTATCTCCGGGCCCGGCCGTCATCGCAACCACTACGTCGGCGCCGAACATCACCTTGTAGGTGAGTGCAGGGGCGACAGCGCCGGTGATGTCGGCCGAGATCGTGACGGCGGTACCCGGGGTGGCCGGCGACACGACGATGTTGGAGATCGCGCCGGTGGCCGGCACGGCGGTGTTGAGCGCAGCCGGGGTGGGGCCGGGATCGGACGCCGCCCAGTTGGCCGGGAGGGTGTTGTCGGCATCGGGATCGCGCAGCTCGAGCGACGGGCCGTCGCCGTCGGGTTCGGTGGGCCACGAACCGGCGTCGTCGTAGGCGACGGTGTCGATGACCGACAACCCGGCGTCGAGCAGTGTGACGGTTTCACCGCCGTTGCCCAGCTTGCCGGTGTACTCGGCAACGGGGGTGACGCCATATTCGGCGACCGCCGCTGCCGTGCTGGGGGAGATGATGACGTAGCCGCCGGCCGGAATCGACACCGGGCCGAAGGTGACGGTGATGGCGTCCGATATCGACCAGCCCGTGAGATCGACAGCGGTCGTGCCACGGTTGTAGAGCTCGAGGAACTCGAGGTCATCGATGTCGTTGGTGTCGTCGGGGTCGGTGGCCGGGTGATAGTGGAGTTCGTTGATGACCACGTCGTCGGCGTCGGCCCCCGCCGGCGGTGCGCCGATCGCCACGAGCGCGGCGATGACAGCGAGCGCGATGAACACCCGAGTTGTGGTCGATGTCCACCGTTTGATCATGATTCCCAGCCCTGTCGCCCCTCAGCCCCTGAGGATTGCTGGAAGTGTACGACAATGCGTGAGATATCTAAAGGGCTACTGTCTCAAACTGAAATTGTCTCAAGCCGAAAGTGTCTCGGGTTCGGCATTTGACTCAGGAGCGTCGTCGCGCGGCCCACGCCGCCGCCCCGAGCACCGCAGCGGTGGCGCCGCCGACGCCGACCATCGTCTGCGTCTTCGACGGCCTGGGCACCCGCCCACCAATGGTGACCGGGTGCTCGAACACCCGAATCTCCCAGTCGCGTTCAAGTGCTGCCTTGAGCAGCGCCTTGTCCGGGTTGACAGCAACGGGATGGCCGACCGCTTCGAGCATGGGCAAGTCGGTGACCGAGTCGCTGTACGCATACGACGAAGCGAGGTCGATGTCGTGCTCGTCGACCTCGGCTTGGATCGCCGTGACCTTGTTCTCGCCGTAGTTGTAGAACTCGACCTCGCCGGTGTACTTGCCGTCGGCGTCGATCTGGGGTCGCGTGGCGAGCGCCTTGTCGACCCGCAGGTACCGAGCCATCGGCTCGACGATTTCGATCGGCGATGCCGAGACGAGGTACACACGGTGGCCCTCGGCTTGGTGGTAGCGGATCAGGTCGAGTGCCTCGTCGTAGACGAGCGGTTCGATGACGTCGTCGATGGTCTCGTTCACCAGGGCGGTGAGCTTGGCCTGATCCCAACCCGTGCACACCTTCAGGGCCTGCGTTCGGTACTTGCGTAGCTTCTCTTCGTCGGCACCCATGTGGTTGGCGACGATGTGAGCCCACAACGCGCGGGCCAGAAGCCAACGAGAGATGTAGCCCTCTTTGCGCAGCGGTCTGCTGAAGGCGACCAACGTGGCCTTGGCGATGACCGTCTTGTCGAGGTCGAAGAATGCTGCGGTCTGCACGCCATCAACGTTAGAGGCTGCACCCTGCGCTTTGGCGGCGGTTCGGTGGAGGCGTTGTCGGTGTCAGTGCCCGTTGGTAGGTTGCGGGTGCAGGCCGCTGACGGTTGCCTGCTTCGCCAGGTGCGCCGTTCACCAAAGCCGTTCCCCAAAGAATGGCGCTGCGACACCTGGCCCCGGAATCCATTCGGTGGAATCCATTCGGTATTGGTCGACTTCCCCGTCGAACCCGCTCCCGAGATTCGGAGCATCCGATGTATTTGTGTTTTTCCACGTCCGGTGGGGTCGGCGCGTCGACCATCGCTGCCGCATTGGCCCTGCGGCGTCGTACCGAGGCGCCGACGCTGCTGGTCGACCTCCGCGGAGACCAACCATCGTTACTCGGATTGGCGGACGAGGTCCGGCCCGGAATAGGCGAGTGGCTGGCCGCGGGTGATGACGTCGACATCGACGCCCTCCGCCGACTCGAGGTCGACATCGCTCCCGGTTTGTCGCTGCTGCCCGCCGGCTCCGTGCCACAGCAGTCGCCCGGTCGCGCCGCGTCGTTGGCGCACGCCTTGACCGGATCGTCGAGAACGGTTGTCGTCGATGCCGGCACAACCCGCGGCGAGGTGTGGCGCGAACTGGCAGCGGTTGCCGTCGACCGCGTGTTGATCACGAAGGCCTGCTACCTCGGGTTGCGACGGCTCCGCGATTGCGAGGTTCATCCGACCGGGGTGGTGTTGTTGCGCGAAGCGGGCCGCGCGCTCGCACCCGCCCTGGTCGGGCAGTTCATCGACGCGCCGATCCTCGGAACGATGGCATACGACCCAGCGGTGTCAAGGGCGATCGACGCCGGTCTCCTGAGCAGGCGCCTTCCCCGAACCCTCCGATCCGCGGTTCGCCGCCTGGGCACATGAGCGCGACGATCGATCTCACGCCGCTGCTCGAGCTGATGCATCGCGAACTCATCGAGTCCGAGCGTGCCGCGCCCGCCCCGCGCGATCGGGCCGAGCTCGTGGCCGATCTGGTCCGTTCGCACCTGCCGCTGTCTTCGCCGCAACAGCAGGCGGCGCTCGCTCTCCAGCTGCGGTCCAGGGTCGAGGGCCTGGGTCCGCTCGACGCGGTGCTCGACGATGTGCACGTCACCGACGTCATGGTGCACGGTGATGGCGAGGTCTGGGTCGAGCGCTCGGGTGCGCTCATCAAGGAGCCGATCCACATCGCTCCCGAATTGCTGGGCACGCTCATCGAGCGGATCCTGGCGCCCCTCGGCCGTCGGGTCGATCAGTCGAGTCCGATCGTCGATGCTCGGCTCGACGACGGCTCGCGGGTCCACGTGGTCGTTCCGCCCGTAGCGGTTGACGGGCCTTGCCTGACGATTCGGCGGTTTCGCGACGGTGGCTTCGGCGTTGAGAGCTTTGCCGACGAGCGGGTCGCTGCGGTGTTGCGCGCGGTGGTCGAATCGGACGCCAACGTATTGATCAGCGGCGGCACCGGGGCAGGGAAGACCTCACTGCTCAATGCGCTCGCAAGTTTCCTGCCCCGGTCGTGTCGGGTGGTCACGATCGAAGACACGGCAGAGTTGATCCTGGCTGCACCACATGTGGTTCGACTCGAAACCCGACCCGGCAATGCGGAGGGCGTGGGCGGCATCGACGCGCGCGACCTCGTGCGGGCGGCCCTACGGATGCGTCCCGATCGCATCGTGGTGGGTGAGATCCGGGGAGCCGAGGCGCTGGACATGTTGCAGGCGATGAACACCGGCCATGCAGGATCGCTGTCGACGGTGCACGCCAACACGTCGCAGGACGCTCTGCGGCGCCTCGAAACGCTCAGCCTGTTCGGTGAGAATCCTCTTCCCCTCGGGGCGATCCGAGCGCAGATTCTCGCCGCCATCGACGTCGTGGTGCAGGTACGCCGATTGCCCTCCGGTGATCGGTCGGTGGTGACCGTCGACGAGGTGGTCGACTTCTCCGACCGATGGAAGCTGCGTTCGATTCGCGACGGTGAGGCTCACCATCGCCGCAGCCGTCTCGTCGGCGGGCGTTGACGTGGTTGCGCTCATCATCGCCCTGGCCGTCGCTGCAGTGCACGGCGCAGTGTCGCCGGGCCCGGCGCCGCGACTCGTGCGTCTGTGTACGCCGCCCCCACGAAAGCGCTGGCTCGATCGGCGGCTGGCGGGCCTTGTGCAGAACGCCGATCTGGCTCATCTTGTCGAGTATCCGCTGGCGTCGGCTTGCGCAGTGGTGAGCCTCTGCGGTCTCCTCGGCCTGCTTGCGGGCGGGTTCGTCGCGATGGTCGTCGGTGTCCTGCTGTCCGGTGTGGCGATTGCCGGACTCGTTGCGGCGCGGCTCGGCCGGCGGTCCATTCGAGTTCGAGCGGCACTGCCCGATGTCGTCGAGGCCGTCGCGCGCGGGCTGCGCTCCCACCACTCGCAGAGCCAATCGATCCTTGCCTTGCCCGACACCATTGCCGAACCCGCCGTGTTGCGGCTGGATCTGATCGAGATCAAACGGCGCGTCGATGCCGGAGCAGCGGTGGCCGACGCCATGGGGTGGTGGGTGCAGTCGACCGGCCTGACGGAGGTCGCTCTCTTGGCAGCCGCGCTGGAACTCGGATCACGGTCGGGAGGCGACCAGGCCGGGGCGCTCGAGGAACTGGCCGGGGCCATGCGAGCTGCTCAGGGCGCCGAAGCCGAGGCTGAGGCGATGGCAGCTCAGGGTCGGTTGTCGGCTCGGGTGATCGCCCTTGCCCCGCTGGGTGTCACCGCCATCGTGGGGCTCGTCGATCCCGACACGGTGGCCTACTTCGCGACCCCGATTGGCGTCGTCACGTTGTTCGTCGGTGGTGTCCTGAACGGTGCGGGGTTGTGGTGGATGAGAACGATCGTGGGTCCGTCGTGATTGCAGAGCTCGCGGCTTGGTTCGCTCCGCTCGTCGCGGTGTCGTTGCTACGCCACCCGGCCGACAGAGTCTCTCCTTCCCGCCGGGACCGGCGACCGAGTACGAGTCGGCTCACAGCACGCCGGTTTCGCCCGCCGTCGCGACGGCAGCGAAGAGATCGGGAACGCGAGATCCTGGCCACGCTTCCCGAAGCGGTGGTGCTGGTGAAACTCGCCATCGGCGCCGGCCTCACCATCCCCGGAGCGTTGCGATCCGTCGGCGCTGTGCTGCGCGGCACCGTGGGCGAGTCGTTCAAGCGCTGCATGGGTCACGTGGACCTCGGTTGGCAGGTCACCGACGCCGTGGAACAACTGCGCGTCGAACTCGCTCCGCATGGCGACGCCTTTGTGTCGCTGCTCCGAGCCGGCCTCCACGACGGCGGCACCATTGGCTTGAGCTTCGCCGTGCTCACCCACGAACTCCGCGGTGCCCGTCGACGTCAGGCCGAGATCCGGGCGCGGCGGGTGCCGGTGCTGTTGTTGTTTCCGCTGGTGATGTGCGTGCTGCCGGCGTTCGTGTTGTTGGCGATCGTTCCGCTTCTCGTCGGCGCACTGTCCGGCGTCGCCGGTGCCTGACCGTGGCAAAGAACCCGCTTCCTCCCCAGCTCATCTCCCCCCGGGCCGTTTCCCCGCCAGCCGACTTCCCCCACAGAACTGTCTGCTCACAAAGGGAGCAACCATGAATCCCGTCCCAACCAGAGAAGTCACCCGGACCGCCGCGGCGTGTCCGCCACCGAAGCGGGGGGTAGCGCTGTACTGCACCGTCGCCAGCGCGATCCTCGCCCGATCACGACACACCAGAGCGCAGGCGACGGTGGAGTACGTACTCGTCTTGCTCGGTGCCGCAGCGATCGCGCTATTGCTACTGGCGGCTATCGCGAAGTCGGACAAGGTCGGGCAATTGCTCGACGCGGTCTTCGATTCCATCGTGGGCAAGGTCGCGTGATGCGGCGGCGTGACGGGGGCCAGGCCACGGTCGAGCTGGCTCTCGTCCTGCCGTTCGTGATCGTCTTGGCGCTCGTGGTCGTGCAGGTTGTGGTCGTGGCAAACGGCAGCGTGCTCGCCGTGCACAGCGCTCGTGAGGGTGCCCGCGTGGCCGCCCTCGGCCGTGACGATGCTGCGGTGCTCGCTGCGGCGGCCGCCGGTGGAGGATTCGCCCCAGGGAGCGTTCGGGTCACCGTGGTGCGCTCGCCCGAGACCGTGCGGGTCACCGTGGTTGTCAGACAGCCGACGTCGGTGCCGATCGTCGGGCGTCTGGTCGGCGACGTCGAGCACACACAAACCCTCACGATGTGGCGCGAGGACACCGGCTAGTTGCCGCCGGCCTCGGGCTTGGGCAGCGGCGACGGTCAGGAGTCTTGCTGTAGCAGCACCCGGAGCAACGAAGCCGCAGCGTCCTTCTCCAGCGGGTCGTTGCCGTTTCCACATTTGGGCGACTGCACGCAACTCGGGCAGCCAGCGGCGCACCCGCAGGCCTCGATGACCCGAAGCGCCTCGGCGAGGTGCCGGTCGGCGGCGCCGAACCCGAGCTCCGCGATACCGGCGCCGCCCGGGTAGGCGTCGTGAATGAAGATCGTGGGTCCGCCCGTGTCCCGATGATGCGCAATCGACATTCCTCCGACATCCCAGCGGTCGCAGATGGTGAACAGCGGCAGAATCCCGATGCCGCAATGCTCGGCGGCGTGAAGCGCCCCGGGTAGGAGCGCATCGTTCACCTCGGCTTCGTCGATGGCGTCCTGATCGATGACGTACCAGAACGCCCGCGTCACGAGTTTGGTCGGCGGCAGCTCGAGATGGTGCGTTGCGATGATTCGGCGCGTGCGGGCTTCCTTCACCTGGTAACCCGTGACCTGGTTGCTCACCTCGACCGATCCAAGGAAGAGCGTGCACCGGGCGAGTCGCTGCTGCTCGTCGACCGTCAGCACCTTCAGATCGGTGTCGCTTCGTGCCTGCGTGTAGGTATCGCCGTCGCTTGGCTCGACGATTGCCGCGTCATCGTCGAGATCGAGTCGAAGGACTTCATAGCTGCGACCCCGATGCAGGTACACCGCCCCCGGGTGGACGAGTTCGAATGCCCGGCCACGATCGACCGTACCGATGAGGGTGCCGTCTTCGAGTGCGATGCGAACCTCGCCGCCGGCGCCACTGCGGAGACCGATTCCGCGACTCGGAAAACCTCGGCCGGCCCACACGGCGCGTCTGCCTTCGTTGCGTCGACGTCCCGGTCGAAGCTTCAGTCGGTCGTCGAGCACCAGATCCCGAACGCTGTCGTGGAGCAGCTCGGCGTCCCACCACCGCTCGTCGGCGTGTCCCAGCGGTTGCTCATACGCGGCACACGCCAGATGGGGCAGGGCGATGAACGGGTTGGTGATGTTGATGACCGCGGGCTCGGGCATCCGGCTGAACACCTCGCTCGGGTGCGCCATCAACCATTGGTCGAGCGCGTCGTCGCCCGCCACCAGCATGGCCAATGCGTGTTGCTGCGCTCGCCCTGCCCGTCCCGCCTGTTGCCACATGGAAGCGATCGTGCCGGGGAAGCCGTTCAGTACGCAGGCGTCGAGTCCGCCGATGTCGACCCCCAGTTCGAGCGCGCTGGTGGCGACCACCCCCATCAGCGATCCGGCAGCGAGCTCGGCTTCGATTGCACGACGCTCGGCGGCGAGGTAGCCGGCGCGATAGGGACGGACCTGATCGTGAAACGCCACGGGGAGTCGGCGCTGGATGTCGGCGGCCACCAACTCCGTGCCTTTGCGGCTGCGACAGAAGGTGATGGTTCGGTGTCCCGACTTGATCAGCTCGGCCGACACGGACGAGGTCTCGGAGTTGGTCGACGTTCGCGTGCCGCTCTCGGCGTCGACGATCGGTGGGTTGAGGAGTCCGAAGGTTCGCAGGCCAACCGGCGAACCGTCGTCGGTGACCTCGACGACGGACTTGCCGCAGAGTTCGCTCGCGAGTCGAGCGGGGGCGCCGATCGTGGCCGACGAGAAGATGAAGGTGGGGTCGGAACCGTAGCTATGGCAGATTCGGCGCAGTCGCCGAAGCAAATGGGCGACGTGGGTCCCGAAGACGCCGCGCAGCACGTGGAGTTCGTCGATGACCACGAACCGGAGGCGCATGAGGAAGTTCGCCCAGCGCCCGTGATGCGGCAAGATGCCGGCGTGCAGCATCTCGGGGTTCGAGAGCACGACGTTTGCGTTGTTTCGAATCCACGTCCGCGTGTCCGGGTCGGCGTCGCCGTCATAGGTGGCGCCGATGATCCCGGCGAACTCGAACTCGGTGAGCGCACGCAGTTGGTCCTGGGCGAGCGCCTTGGTCGGAAACAACATCAGGGCGGTGCCGGGCCGCACAGGGTCGGCGATCGCTTCGGCGATCGGTAGCTGGTAGCAGAGGGACTTGCCCGAGGCCGTTCCGGTGGCCACGGCCACCGATTGGCCGTCACGGGCATGGTTGATCGCCTCTGCCTGGTGGGTCCACAGGCTGTCGATACCGACCCGCTCCCAGATTGCGGGGGGAAGTGATCTAGCAAGCGTTCCGGTGCGGGCGGCTCGGGCCGAGAATCGTTCGACGTGGACCAGACGGCCATCGGCATCGAGTGCGTCGATCAGCGCGTCGATAGATTTGTCGAGCGAATCGTCGGAAGCTTCGTCGTGAATGCAGCCGGCCTGCGATACTTCATCGAAAGTCGATGCCATTGCGCGGCAACCCTACGTGTTGTCCCACTAGGTTGAACGGTCTGTGGCCGCTGATGTTGTGTTTCTGTCGTGAACTTCGGGATCGATGTCGATCGCCGCGCCGATGCCGTGGTGATAACCCCACTCGGCGATCTCGACATGGCCGCCACTCCTGCGTTTCGCCAAACGATTATCAAGGTGCTCGCCGATGGTGACGATCGAATCGTCGTGCGTCTGTCCTCGGTCGACTTCTGCGACTCGGCGGGCCTGGGCGCCCTGGTCGGGGCGTTGAAGCGGGTCCGCGCCCGTGGAGGCGACCTCGTGGTCTGTTCGCCGAGCGAATCGATGGCCAATCTTTTCGCCCTGTGCAGCCTGGATCGCGTGTTCACCCTGCACGCATCACCCGAGGCCGCAATCGCTGCCGTCGGCGCGGTGGCGCCATGACCAAACCGGCCGATGAGCACAGCACCGACGTCGTGCTCGAGATTCCCGCTCGCGCCGAGTATCTCGAGCTCGTTCGGTCGGTCGTTGCGGCGTCAGCCCACATCGACCCGGGGTTCGGCGACGATCGTATAAACGACCTCCGCATCGCGGTGTCCGAAGCTACGACCAACGCCATTCGGGCCCACGCGGCGATGGGTTCGGACAACCGCATCGTCGTGCGCTGCAATGTGAGTGCGGAACGGATCGAGGTCGAGGTCGAGGATCGCGGTCCGGGGTTCGATCCCGACACGGTCCCCGAGCTGCCCGACGCCGACGATCCGAGCCGGCTGTTCTGGGAGTCCGGGTTGGGCATCCCCCTCATGCAGCAGCTCACCGACGAAACCGAGTGGGAATCCCACACCGAGGGCACCATCGTGCGCCTCGTGGTGTACACCGCGTCGTTTCTGTCTTCCTGACGCACTCTCCGCTTCGTCGCTGACCCTCCTCTGGCGAGCACCAAAGCGCCACCTACCAGAGTGGATTACTACCGAGCCTGGTGGCCAGGAGCTCTGCTTGTTCGTTGAGCAGGGCGGCTACGTTCGGCGCCAAGGGTTGTGTAGATGCTCGATGGATCTGATCGCGGCGTTGGCCCGAATCGTTGACCGCCAAGCGGCGTAAGCGGCTGCGAATCGGGGCCGGCACCCGGCCGAGCACGTTCGTCAACCCAAGATCGTGGGCGATCCGCATGGGGGCGCGGTACGTTCCCTTCTTGGACGATTCGTTGAAGGCTTGGTCAGGTCGATCAATCCGGTCGAGGCCGATGAAAGCGCAGACTCGGTGCCAGGAAGCGTCGTCATTGCCGGTGAGGTCTTCGAAGCGTTCGACCAGCAGGCGATCGTTCGAGCCGTTGCGATCGAGGGCGCTGACGACGTCCGCGTACCGACTTCGGCGGACATAGCTCGACCCGATGCAAGCTGCCTCACGAATCGGACGCGACTCGCGACCTCGTTGCGCTTCGTGCCGGTAGTGGGATCGCAATCGCTCCACCGGGTCGCGAACCAGATAGATCAGCGGCGTCTGTGGCAGCCACTCGTCGATGACAGCCGAGGTCGATGCGATTGTTGCGGGGTCTGCATAGTTGGCCGATGCTTCCCCGGAAACCCTGTTCGGAGCGATGCCTTCAAAGAAGCGGGCGTAGCGTGCCTTGTCGCTTTCCGTGAGTTCGGCTGTGTCGAGGAACTGCGGTTCCTTCGCTTCGGGCAACGTGACTTCGGGGGCGTCGCCGAGCCACCGAAACAGCGTCGTGGTTCCGGCCTTCAACGAGGCCGGGGTCGTCGGCACGACGATCAAGGCACTGCGGGCCACTTTCCCCCTGGTGGTCGTCGTCGATGACGGTAGCGGTGACGGCACCTTCGCAGCAGCACGCGCAGCCGGTGCCGTCGTCGTCCGTCAC